>Ga0302182_10001427_pt1 | contig 12579 bp, 7 predicted proteins | sample I_Palsa_N3_1_FD_198781 | JGI IMG/M metagenome (GOLD analysis project Ga0302182, IMG submission 198781) | Peat permafrost microbial communities from Stordalen Mire near Abisko, Sweden - I_Palsa_N3_1 | ecosystem: Environmental > Terrestrial > Soil > Palsa > Peat permafrost | place: Sweden: Abisko...
GTTCATGGGCTACGGCCAGGAGGGCAAGGCCATATTCGTCGTCGGCGACGATCCGGGCCATCCGTTCACTCGCAGGGCCTCGCTCGGCCTCATCGAATTGCACCTTGCAGGCCGCCACGGCGTGCGCATCCTGTGCCTGCAGCAACTGCGTGCAACTGGAAACCTGGCCCTGTGCCATCGCCACCCCCAACAGAGAAGCAGCTACAGAGCAGACGGCACGAGCTGTGAAAACTCCCAACCTCAATCTCCCCAGATAGAATAACGTGAGGATGTCTGACCGGCTTTATTACGCTGACCCATCGCTAGCCTCTTTTGATGCGCACGTTTCCGACATTCGAGAGCTCTCCCACACCCACGGGCGGTCGCTATGGCAGATCGCTCTGGATCGCAGTGCTTTCTATCCCACCAGCGGTGGCCAGCCGCACGATACGGGCGTGCTGACGGCTACCTCTTCCGGCGGCGCCCTGCTCGAAGCGCCCATCCTCGCGGTCGAAGAGGACGAACAGGGAGAGGTTTGGCACACCACGCCGAAGCCCTTGCTGGCGGGAACCCTGGTACGTGGATACGTCGACTGGAGCCGTCGCCGGGACCACATGCAGCAGCACTCCGGGCAGCATCTGCTCTCTGCGGTGGTGTATCGCCAACTGGGTGCGGCCACGCTTTCGTTCCATTTGGGCGAGATGACTTCGACCATCGATCTGGCCCGCGAGGCCATTTCGCCAGAGGAATTGGAGCGGGTCGAGGACGCGGTCAACGAGATCATCGCCGAGAACCGTCCCGTGACCATGCGCACCATTCCCCGGGTCGAAGCGGAGATGCTGCTGGCTGCAGGCACCCTGCATAAATTGCCGGATAGGGAAGGGGATATCCGGCTGATCGAGATTGACGAGATCGATGTGAATGCCTGCGGTGGCACGCACGTCGAGGCCACGGGCCAGATCGGCGGCCTGCTGATCCGCGGAACAGAACGCATGCGGCAGGGGGTTCGGGTGGAGTTTGTGTGCGGGATACGGGCGATAGTGACCGCCCGCCAGGACCTGATCACGCTCACCCGTACTGCTGCTGCCTTGTCAGTGGGTCGAATCGACGTAGGCGACGCGGTTGACCGCCTGTTGGCAGAAGGTAAGGCGGCCAACAAGGGACGCCAGAAGCTGACCGAGGAGTTGGCGGGTTACCAGGCATCGAGCCTGCTGCTCGAGGTATCGTCACAACCCGGCCAAAAAGTGTTGCGTCAAATTTTTGCCGACCGTGACGCTGGTTATCTCAAGCTGCTGGCCTCACGGATGATCACGTCGGCGCCTAAGACCTGTGTGTTGCTGGCGTCCACTCAGGAGGAACCGGCCCGGCTGATCGTGGCGGCAAGCTCTGATGCCGGGATTGATTGTGGAACCTTGCTGCGGGAGGCGCTGGCGGCCTATGGTTTGCGCGGCGGGGGATCGCCCTCAATGGCGCAAGGCCAGATTTCAAAGGTCCATCTAGACGCGCTCTTCAGCAGTGTCGAGAACGGTTTGAAGAACGGGGAGTCCTGCTAAAATAAGCAGGTCGTTCCCGTTTGTGGGGCTATAGCTCAGCTGGGAGAGCGCCTCGTTCGCAACGAGGAGGTCAGCGGTTCGATCCCGCTTAGCTCCACCATATAAAGCCTCGTTTTTTCCTGTTCTTGTGTCCCACAAAGTACATGGCCCTCCCCTGCATCCGGTGTAAAGTGGGTGCGACCTTGATGGCAGAGCTATTACTCCGATGTGTTGCACATCGCTCCGACTTGATTCGCTGAAGGCGAGAAAAGCCGGAGCATGGTTGGCGCCCTTCCCCCTTCAGGAATCGCGGTAGAAAAAGTCAAACGGGCCTTCAATCTGGGCAGTCATCCCCTCTGTGAGCGTGGAACCACTCATGCAGAAGATCGGCAAGTATGTCGTTCTCGACGAGATCGGGTCAGGGGGGATGGGGGTAGTTTATCGCGCTCATGACCCAGCGCTGGATCGAGAAGTTGCCATCAAAATGCTGAAGCGTTCCAATACCGGCGGCGATGGCAAACAGCTTGAGAAGTACTTCTTCCGCGAGCTGAAGGCCACGGCGAGTCTGCAACATAAGAATATTGTCACGGTATTCGAAAGTGGGGAACAGGACGGCAACCCCTACCTGGTCATGGAATATTTGCAAGGAAAGCCTGTTTCTCAACTCATCGAGGAACGGTCGACCATGGCACTGACCGAAAGGTTGAATATCGTAGTCCAGGTTTGCGACGGTCTACAGTACGCTCACAACCGCAACCCACAGATCATTCACCGCGATGTTAAACCAGCCAACGTAATTCTCTTGGTCGACGGCGTTGCCAAAATCGTAGATTTCGGCATTGCCCGCGTTGTCGGTAGCGAAACCACCATTATTCAAACCGGACAACTTCTGGGTAGCTTGCCCTACATGTCCCCGGAGCAGATCAACTCGGTTCCCATTGACGCCCGGACTGACATTTACTCCGTAGGGGTTCTGCTTTATCAACTCCTGACTTTTTCTCTACCCTTCAAGGGAGCGGACACAGGGGCAACGCTCGCCAAGATTCTTCACGAAGCGCCTGCCCCACTCAGTCACTTTATCGACGATGTTCCTCCAGGCCTTCAGGATTGCTTAAGTCGGGCACTGGAGAAGGATCCCGACGCCCGCTACCAATCGGCGGAAGAATTAGGTTTCGACCTGCTGCAGATTCAAAAATGCATTCGCGATCGAATCACCGCCGACCTAATGCTGCGCGCGGAAGAGGCCATACAGTATGGCGATTTGGCGAAAGGCAGCTCTCACCTGCAGGAGATTATCCGCCTGGATCGTCAGCATGAACGGGCCAACCGTTTGCTTGCCGAAATTCGTAAGACCATGCGAAGTCAGCAACGGACAGCGCAAATTAAGCAACTGCACTCGCAGGCCCGCGTTGCCTTGAAGGGCCGTCAGTTTGAGCAGGCCGTTGATTATGCGGACCAGGCATTGAAGCTGGATCCGCGCCTGGAGGAATCGATAGCCTTATGCAATCAAATAGCTAAGGCAACCGCGCAGGCAAAGTCGGCGGACGATTTGTTGCGGCGAGCGGAAGCCGCACTACAATCCAGCGATCTCGAGGTGGCCAGGCAGTTAATCTCTAGTGCCCTCTTCGCTGATCCCGCCAATCTTGAAGCACGCACCATAGAAGCACTCATCGAAAGGCTGCAGGCCGAGCAAATTCGTCGGTCCCAGGTTCAAGCTCTTCTCGACCGTGCACATCGTTTGATTACGGAGCACAAGTACGCAGATGCGAAGAACCTGCTTACCCAGGCGCAGCAGCTTGACCCAACCGAAACGCGCGTGACGGAGTTTTTAGCCTGGGCAAACGAAGCACAACAGCAGGAACAACTTCAAAAGGATCTTCAGAAATTCACGGAACGTGTTGATGACGCACTGCGCTCGAACGACCTCACCGGCGCATGCAAGATCTGTGACCTTGGGCTCGAACAATTCCCTAACGAGCCCGCCTTGCTCCGTCTTAAATCGATCGCGGAAAATCTCCAATACGCTAGCCAAAAGCGAAGATACGTTCAGGACCAGCTTTTTGCAGCCCGCAAGCTGGCAGACTCCGCAAAGCTTGAGCAGGCAATCGAGCTCCTGAGCTTAGCACTGGAGAAATATCCAGCTGAACCCAGCCTCGCGGCCGCGCTCGCGGATTTGCGTGCTGAGGCTGAGCTACGACAGCGCCTCCAGGCTGAAGCCAGCGCGCGATCACAACATAAGGTTACTGTGGCAGGCACAAGCTTGGGAGAAGTGCTCGATGCTCCCGATGAAATAAAGCGAATTGGAGAATCGGCCGCGCCGGTACAGGGAGCGGTGTCCACATCGTCCGAGCCATCGCCGGCCGAAGCCTACGGCCCTTTACTCAAAGAAGCTTCGCTTCAGCGCTCCTCCAGGGACCAGGCCCTGAACCGCCTGGACGCTCTGCTTTCGACGGTTCAAACTGGCTCAGCGGTTCCTATCGCTCCACAAATAAAAGCGGAAGCGCGGTCCATTCGCGTTGCGTTCCCAAACGAACCAGAAATAAACGAAAAAAGCACCCATCTCCTCTATCTGGTGGCTCAACGCGAGGCTGAACTCGAAAGCCTACTGTTGGAGCTGAAGGCTTTGGAAAGCGGGTCCAGTAAGCCTCAAGTGCAAGCCGCAACAAGAATTTCAAAGACAGTATCCGACGCCGTCGACACCACCGCGCTCTTCAATCGGCCGAAGTTGGAGGATCCGGAATGGTTCGCACAAGAGAAAACTCGCATACCATTCTTGACGATAGCCCTAACCCTGGCTGTGATTGCCATCGCTTTCTTTTCTATTCGCCTCTTGGTTAGACCAGCCAAGCCTGAAGTGCCCACAGCTTACCCGCGACCATCGGCGGCTGCTACCTTCAGTTCCGGCACACCATCTCCCTCACCGGCGAGCGTCGCCACAGTCCCTGTGGTGAGCAGCCTTCCGCCGGCTCTTAGTTCTCTTTCGCCGGCAAGTATTCCTGCCGGTTCGCCCGGCGTCAAAGTCAGCATCTCAGGGTCTGGTTTTGTCCCCGACAAAACGCAGTTTCTGTGGAACGGCTCTCCCCGGCGAGCCAACGTCGTTACGGAGAAAGACCTGACTGCGGAATTAACCAAGGCCGACCTTGCCGTTGTCAAGAAGGCGTCCATTGCGATCCAAACCCCCGCAGGTAAGTCGATTACGCTCCCGTTCGAGATCGAGGGCGGACAGGCTCCCGTTATCATCTCGCTCGCTCCGGCCTCCATTCCCGCAGGCTCCCCTGGGTTCGCCTTGAAGATTGCAATGAGGGGTATTGTTCCGGGCAAAACGCGCCTCCGATGGAACGGAGCCTCGGGGAATACGATCACCAGCAATGAAACGACTCTTGCCGTGGATGCGGGGCAGATTCTAGTACCCCGCCAGATACCGATAACGATATCGAATCCACCCTACGATGCGAACTCCTCCGTCACCCTGAGCTTCCCGGTTGGGCTTGCTGCGGCCAAGACAGTCCTTATATCTGCAGGGACAACCCTGTCCGTGGAACTTGATAAGCCGTTGAGTTCCACTACCAGCCACACAGGTGAACCAATCAATGCCAGTCTCACCAAGGATGTCCTCGTGGACGGAGTGACTGTCCTCAAGACTGGAACTCCGGTAAAGGGCGTGGTTAAGTTTGCTAAAGCCAAGAACTTTCTTCGTGCGGGACTTCTCGTGATTACCTTTAACTCCATCCATGCAAATGGCTCTGACTACGCCATCAGGAGCGAAGGCATCGACTCCGCAGCAGGCCAGAAACCGTCGCCGCAAAAAGCCAGCGATTATTTCAGCCTGCTCGATAACAGTGTGTACCCGGAGAAAGATTCGTTGAAAGATTCCCTCAAGGCGGCGGGTGTCGGCCCGGCAGACGCCATCTTTGAAGGGGACCTACGGAAAGACGTGCAGCTCTCTAGCGACCTTACCTTCAAACTGAATGCGCCTCTGGATCTTCGTTCAACGGGAGCCCAGGCAGCGCAAGCGGCTCAAGATATCATTACACTTCCCAATCACCACGGCGTTCTGCCCACCCCGGTGTCTCAATAAGTCGGGCCAAGTATCAAAAGTAACCAGAAACGGTGGCTCATGACGGCGAGACAGTTCTTTAAGCTGCCCCTACTCCTCTGCTTGGCTCTCAATGGGCGCACCCAGGAACCTGCATTCTTCACTTCAGGCATCCTGGACGGTGCGAAACAGGCGGTGCGATACGAACAAAAGCCTGGCTTTTTCCACTACGTCATACCGTGCAAGCAATATATTTCTGACGGTCGGTTCGAGACCGAGGTGGCGTTATGCTGGCCGGTCAACGCAATTCGCCTGCGCATGGTCGACGGGAAGTTGGACGTTTCGCCTGCGTTCCAGGCCGTCCTGACCGTCTCTGCTGCGCAGTTCCGCTTGATACCGCTGAACCAAAAAGACATGGAACTCCGGCTGAACAACCCCGCCGCGCAGACTGAATTTTCTTTCAAGCCGGGCGCCAACACGGCATTCGTCGGTTCAAAGAGCATCGGCTATAAGTTCGGTTTCGCCAACGTCTGCATTTCCCAATGCACCCCCGGCGCCAATCCTCTGGATCCTTCCAAAGTTACCCAACTAAACACCGAGTTTAGTAATGTGTCCGAAAGCTTGAAGGCTTTCGATTCGGTTTACAGCCGCATGCGGGCGATGGCCCTGCGGGTTCGCTTCTCCGTCGATCCCGCCAACCAGCCGACGGTGCTGGATAACCACGCGGCAATGGCACTCTACGGCGCGCTGAACCATCGCCTGGCCGCGGTTTGCCCAGATCCGGCAAAGACTTGCATTCAGAAATATGAGGCATATCAGGCCTGCCAAAACGGACCCTCACCCGCTACTTGCGCCGAGCCGCCGCTTTGCACTGCGATTTGCACTTTGCCTCCCGAAGTCTATGGCACTCTCCAGGCCGGGGTTTGTGAGTCCTCGTCGCACGATAGTGCGACCCTGTTCCCCTTTTGGAAAGAGGTCTTCGAGAGGGAAGCCGCTGAGCGCGCGGCTCAGCCGGCCGACTTATCCGACAAGGCCGCCTGCAATGCCCTTACGGTTCCACCCGCTGTGGGCGGACTGGCAGGCATGGCAGGGGCAGCAACGCCGCCGGGATGGGGCTCTCTCGCGGGAATGTCTGGCGGCGCCAACGCGATCACTGACGTTCCTAGCCTTAGGCCGCCCGACGAATCCTGCAGCGCCTCTCATATATACAAAAGAGTGAAGTCGGCGGACGTGGCCCGCACTTGTCAAGCGCGAGGCATGAGTGCCGGGGGCGGAACGCCTGGCGGCGCAGTAGTTGGTGGCGTCCTGACCCCTTATGGACAGCATAACTATTCGGCTCCTCCAATGAAGTTGGCCGTCACCTCGGCTGCTATGGCGTCTAAATTGCTGTCCTCATCACCGCCGATCTACCCAACGCTCGCAATAGCGGCCCGCGTCCAGGGGACCGTAGTCCTGCAAGCGACTATCTCCAAGACGGGGACGGTCGTGAACCTTCGAGTTATCTCTGGCCCTCCACTCTTGCTAAATGCAGCCCTAGAGGCCGTAAAAACATGGACCTATTCGCCATTTTTATTAGCAAACAACCCCGTGGAAATAGAGACCACAGTGAATGTAGCCTTCAACCTCGCCGGCCCGGTACCTCCGAAACAGCCTTGACCAGATTGACTACCAGCAACGCTGTTCTTAATCTTGCGATGGAAGCCGCGCACAAGCACCGCAGTAGGATCCGGTGTAAGGCTAATTCCTTTGTCAGAGGTTTCCTTCGGTGAGACGTTCTATCAAAAAACTCTTCCGCAAGACCCGGATTTGTTTCAAACGGGCGCGGCTTTCCTACCTTGTTTTGGTCACGACCCTACTATGGTTTGGCCTTTCCGTTTCCCGCGGTCAGGAAGATCCCAACCAGATCAGGGTCCCAACGATCTCAGGCGTGTTTGTTAATCCCGTTCCCGGGGCACCCTTCTCCGCCACAGTCGAAATTGTTTCCCGCCAAAAGCTGCCCAACGGCTCTGTCTTTACGCTCAAAACAATTAACTACATTGCTCGCGATTCGCTTGGACGCACTCATAATGAAGGCCGGCGGCTCGTTTCCGACTCGTACGAAGAGGAACCACCTCTCAGCGAAATCCACATTTATGATCCTGCAACGGGCGTCAGTACTCGCTTCGATCCATCGACGCTCATTGCTAGACAAACCAAGCTGCTCGCGCCGGCGGTGCCTAATTCCAAGTCCGTTCCTGATCCAAATCCGAATGTTCCGGGATCACCCGTGAAGCAAGTGAATGATCTGGGCACCAGGGTCTTCAAGAACCTGAGCCTGCGTGGCACTCGGCAATCACGAAGCGCTACTGATTTTGACGAATATTGGTATTCTCCAGATCTTTCCATCTATATGAGCCGCAAACACCAGGATCCGCTCTGGGAGCAGACGGTAACCGTGGCCGAATTCGACCGTCAGGAACCCGACCCATCGAACTTCACCCTACCCCCGGACTATAAAGTCGTCGAAGTGGCTGAGAAGCTGCCTTCACCCGATGCTTCCGGAATCTACCATGTGGGCAATGGAGTCTTGCCGCCCAAGTTGGTTTACGCCCCTGATCCAAAGTTTTCACCACAAGCACGTAAGGCGAAATATCAGGGAGTCGCTGTAGTCTCCCTGATCGTGGATGCTCAGGGTAAGCCCCAAAACGTACATATCGTCAAACATCTCCAGATGGGCCTTGATGAACAAGCATTGGCAGCGGTTACGCAATACAAGTTCAAGCCGGCAACGTTACAGGGCAAGCCCGTCCCGGTTGAAGTGAGCATCGAAGTGAACTTTCGAATTTATTAGGGTACAAAGCTTCCTATAGAATCGCGTCACTCCCGGAGTATTCCGCAGTGGGGTTGGGAGTCAAAGGATTTCGGAGACTTAGCATGGGCTTTCCCCACACTTTGTTTGTCAATTTCCTGTTGTGCCTCTACCTTTTCGCTACCTCGTCCGCTGGCCAGGAAACAGCTGGGAACGATACCTCCGATAAACAACTATCCGTTCCAAGAATACGCGGGGTGTTTCTCAAGCCCATCGCCTCTGCCCCTTTCTCTGGCACTGTAGAAATTGTTTCGAAGCAAAAGTTACCCGATGGATCCACGTATGTGCTCAAGACTATAAACTACATCGCGCGCGATTCCCGTGGACGCACTTACAATGAGAGGCGCAAATTGGTTGCTGCATCGTACGAGAAGGAGCCGCTCGCTACTTCACACCATATTTATGACGCGGTGACGAATCTAAGCACCGATCTGGATCTTCTTACGCACATTGCGCGGCAAACCAGACTGACCTCAGCCCCGGGGCCAGAAGCGGGGGTCGTTCCCGACACAAATTTGGACCCAGGTTCTCCGCTGAAACAAGTAGATCTGGGTACCAGGATGTTTAAGGGGATGGTCCTCCAGGGCACTCGCCAATCAAGCCAGGCCGAGACTAACGAATACTGGTATTCTCCGGATCTTTCCATCGTGATGAGCCGGAAGCACGAAGATCCCATCTGGGAACAGACCATTAATGTATCCGAACTCGAGCGTGTCGAACCGGATCCTTCCATTTTCGCTATCCCCGATGGCTATTCGATCGTCGAGGTTGCCGAAACCCGAAATGTTCCGCAATCGAAACAAGCCACGGACGGTGTCGAAATCCTCAGTGATACCAAAGGAATTGATTTCGGTCCGTATATGAAACAGATCATAGCTGCCACTCAGCGAGCGTGGCTTCCAATAATCCCCGAGCCCGCGCGACCTCCTTTGAATAAGAAAGGCAAAGTTGGAATCCGTTTCAAAATCTACCCGAATGGCGCCGTGAGGGAGATGGTCCTGGAATATCCTTCCGGCGATATCTCACTGGACCGTGCAGCCTGGGGTGGCATTACTGGTGCCTCACCGTATCCGCCACTGCCCAAAGAGTTCACAGGTCCGTTCCTGGAGTTACGGTTCGGCTTTTACTATAATCAGCCGCCGAGCAAAGCTGAACATGGCCTGACTCCAGGCCCCCCAAACGCGCCGCCGCAATAACTTTCTGCTCCTCCAGTCGAAGCTTTCCAGAGTGCGGTTTCGAGGGTGGCTAATGGGAAGTGGATTGTCTTGGGATGCTTCCCTCTGCGCGGAGAGAGCCGCTGCGGGGCAATGGGGCAATGGGATTTCGAGTGCTGCATCCTCAGGGGCTAAAGTTTTTGTTTTGATGATGATGTCGGTTTGTTGCGGCGGCGTCCGGGGACAGAGTATCAGGTGCCAGGCCTGCGCAACAGGCACGGACTCACCCAGAGAGCTCCCTGAAGACAGGCGGCTGAAGAACCCTGGAACGGTGTCCGGGCACGTTGGATAGCCAGTCCAAGGTCCCCGGCTACAGCATCATTCAGTCTTACCTGCAACGACACTTCCCGCAGCACTTGGGGCCGTTGCACGGCTAATCTGGAGCGCGAGCGGTTCCTTATCCTTGGAGTTGACCTTACTGTAGAAGTCTTTCAGTGCCGGATACTCTTCGGCCTTGTAGAAGATGTTTCCCAAAACCAGCAAGCGCACGCTCTTCACCAAGCCGGCGTCATGGGTAAATTTAGCCCGATAGAAGGCATTTTGCGAGTAGACGAACTCTGTGTCTTTAGGAAGGCCTGTTACGTCGAATTGCGGAGGCAGCTTGAAAGACACTGTGTCCTGGATCGCATAGGCATAGTTGAGATCTATGGGCTGCGTCCTCGTGTCGAGGGCAAACAAGGGTCTACTAGTCGCGGCGAAGAAAGTTGCGGGCAGAAAAACGAAGCTTGCCGTCGCCGTACCCATTAACCCGTTCACTTTAAGGTAGGCCACGAAGTTACTTTCCCAGTCTGTCACCCCAAGAAAGTGATCGATCTTCACTTCGATACCAGGCGGCATTTGTTGCTGCACTGACTCTTGAAACTTCTGTTTGAGCCCGTCCTCATCATTTCGCAAAGCAAACTCACGCCAGAACAGTGCCCGGTTGCCGGTAAGCACGATAAGAATGGTGCCGCTTACCTTGCCGTCGGCTTGCACTTGGAGCGACGCAGTCCGAAGAACGTTGGTTGACTTATAACCAGGCGTCGGCGTTTCGAACAACACTGCGCCCCTGTCAGTCTGGCGGACTCCCTGTGTTGCGGTGTGCTTCCAGTGCAATTCACCAAAGGCGGCGTAGCGTTCGCCAGGATCGAAAAATTGTTCCTTCCCATCGGTTTCCACGATCGCGATTTCGTCGTTCAGTTGACCCATCTTAAGGTAGTCAGCCACGAAAAGGCTGCGATCGCGGCTGGTCACAATGCCGGCATACGCCTTAGACCCGGCAGCGCGAGCAAGGCCAACGAAGAGCAGGGTGATTTCATTTCTACTACCATGCTTCCTTTCCCAGACATCGGCGGCGCTTTCTGCTTTGGTAACTTGCGTCTTGTCCTCTGCTTCTTTTGGTTCGGGGTCAAAGTTCGTGTTTTCCAGCTTCATGACTGCGGCATAAATTTTCTGCAGCTTGACTGCCGGCGGGTCCGTCGGGCCTACAATCTGGTTTACTACGCCCGAGAGTTTACCTGTATCCATGAATTTTTCAACGCTTTTGGACCAGTATTTCCCCTCAGTGGCCCAATATTCGTCCGCCGTCTTGGCAGCTGTGTAGTAGAACATCGCACGATAGGTGTTGTTTTGCATGGGAGGCGTGTATTCCTCCCGGGCGAACACCGGTATCTTCTCAACGTCAACGGTGTAGTAATTCAAATTTGGGTGCCAGACGACTGAGACACCCTGGGGTAGATAGGTCGAGTAGTTTATGCTATCGAAGGTTACATCGCCATGTTCATTTGTAACCCTGCGTTCGAAGGGAATGAATTGATAATGCGCCTTGCGCACATAGAGGTCCCCCTGCAAGAACCAACTGGGCGACACGACCAGGTGATCGCTGTAGGTTAGCTCATAACGGTATTCAAGGATGCTGCCCACCTGAACGTCAGGCAGTGCGAAGACGATAGCTTTGTACTGCGCCCCGCCATTCCTGTCGAGCACTTTCTCAAACGGTTTACCGGTAAACGGGATCACCGTGCCATCGCTGTGAATGGTGCGGCCCTTGACGCCGGTGATCTTGTATTCCGCTGCCTGGTACGAAATTTCCTGGATCGCGTATTCCCTTCCTTTCTCCGTGAGGATCTTGAGACGAACGTAGGTGGTGTGGATGTGCAGCTTGTCATCTACTCGTTCGTCACGAAACAGATAAACCGCCGCCGCACCCGGAGCCGCCGGTTCAGCCGTCATCTCGAGCTCTTCGGTGGTGGGTTGGGTCCAGACATCTGCCAGGGCCTGAGCACTGGTGAGGGCTAAGATCGAAGCCACTATCACAGACAGAATATGACGCCAGGTCCTTATCACGATAATCCTCCGGCACGACGACCTTAAACGCAGCAATGACCGCGCGGTGAAATTCTGTTTGGGCCTCGTAAATGCTATAGGAGCTCCAGCAGCCCTCTACGCTTTGACCACTAAGCGACTGTTGGAGTGGCTTTCTACTCGATCCTTCCGAGCTCCTGCCATCTAGAGTTCGAGAGAACTAAAAAGCGGTTTTTCCGATGCCGGTTTGTGCTGCTGAAAGGGCATCATTGCTGTTCCAGCACCCGCTGCGATGAGCGAAAAGAGGAGGCCTTTCCAGAGACATACGGATCTTGCCGAAAGCCCGCTATCGTTGACTTTCGAAGCGCAAGGCGAGCACGCCATCTTAGGCCCGATTCGATAGTAATTTTGCGTAACTATACTCTTGCAGAATTGGCAGGCATCCATCGGCAGCACCCCAGAAGAGATGAGTTCAGTGGCCTAGAGCCCAACCAAAGAAGATGTTCGCGTCAAACGTAGCACCCCGCATAGGGAACTGCAATTATTTTTTCAGCCGTAGGCCGCGATTTCTGAGGTTTCATTTCCTGTACCTCTTCGACTCATGACGCAGTCACTTCGCCATGAATGAGACGAGATCACCCGGTTTTCTCCGTTCGATACATTGGGCATAATAATCGAGCAACTCCT
>Ga0302182_10001430_pt1 | contig 12572 bp, 10 predicted proteins | sample I_Palsa_N3_1_FD_198781 | JGI IMG/M metagenome (GOLD analysis project Ga0302182, IMG submission 198781) | Peat permafrost microbial communities from Stordalen Mire near Abisko, Sweden - I_Palsa_N3_1 | ecosystem: Environmental > Terrestrial > Soil > Palsa > Peat permafrost | place: Sweden...
AAGGAAAAGAGATCATCGGCTATCTCCGCCTGCCGAAAAATGCGAAAGGCCCGGTACCGCTGGTGATCGCGGTCAACGGCCTCGATAGCCGCAAAGAAGATCTCGCCGAAAGCTTCAGCGCGATTCTTCCTTTCGGAATCGGCTATCTCGCGGTCGACGGCCCAGGAACGGGGCAAAATCCCATCAAGGTGAGCGAGACGGCGGACCGCATGTTGTCAAAAGTGATCGACTACGCGCAGTCGCGGCCCGAGATCGACAAGAACCGGCTCGCGATGCACGGCGTCAGCTGGGGAGCATACTGGGCTACAAAGATGGCGATCGTCGAGCGCAGCCGGCTGCGCGGTTGCAGCGCGCAATCTCCGCCGGTGGACAAGTTCTTCCAGAAAGATTTTCTGATGAACTCGCTGCTTGGCAATCGCGAATATTTATTCGATCAGGTGCCCGCTCTCATGAACATTCTGGAAGGCGTGCACACGCTCGATGAAATGGGCGATTTTCTGCCCAAGATGTCGCTGGTACATCAGGGATTGCTGGGCAAGCCGATGGCCCCCATGCTCATTCTCGCCGGAGTTCTCGATACGCAGGTTCCCATCGACGACGAATACTTGCTGCTGAGCAAAGGCGACGTGCCCAAAGAAGCCTGGATTAATCCTCACGGCGGGCATCTGGGCCGGCAAGTCGGCGTGTGGCCCGATCCGCTGATCTTCAAGCAGGTCATTATTCCGTGGCTGGTGAAAGCGCTGCAGGCTCCAGCGAACTAACAATGCGACAGGGCGAGCACGATTCGTATCAGAGCAAGCCTTCAGGCATCCCGGAAGTTGCTTTAGCAAGTGCGGTGATACCCGCCATTCCCGTAGCCGGGATGGCTCTCATCCTCGGCATCGACCGTTTCATGAGCATGTTCCGCGCGCTGGTCAACATGATCGGCAACGGCGTCGCCACGCTCGTCGTCGCCCGCTGGGAAAACGAACTCGACCGCCAGACGCTGCAAACCCGCCTCGCCTGACTCGAAAGCCGGCCCTACGCCGGGGGCGACGACCCCGGGTTCTCATCCTCCGCCCACTCCTCATCGCAGCAAGCCTGAATCGTCAGCCCCGTGTCCCGCAGCAAATGCCACGCCTCCCGATACTCTCCATACTTCTGCCGCTTGCCCTTCGGCGTGAAGTGGATACTGCTGTTCGTCCTCCCCATCACCTCGAACGGAATAATGTACCAGTCGTCAATCGGAATCAGCAAAATCGCAAAGTAATCCACCGTCCCCGGCTCATACTTCCTCCGCTGCGGCCCCATCACGTTCAAGCTGTACTCGCCATTCCGCCGCTTGTAGATCGTCGACTTCACCTGCACCCGCAGCACCCGGCTCCCATTCTCTACTCCCACGTCGTATCTCCCCGACTCCCCAAACAGCCGCAACACCTTCATCCCCAGCCCCACCGCCATCATCATGAAGTAGAGTTCCGCCCACTCCCCCCGCTCCTTGCATCCCGGCAACTTCCCACCCGCCATCCGACTCGCCTTCCGCCTCATCGCTCAACCCTCCCCAATTCCAGCCAAAAATGCCCTGTCATCCCGAGCCGTTTCGTCGCCGAAGGATCCCTACCCGCCACCGATTACCGTCCCTCACCACTTTCCCGCAATCTCCCCCCAGTCTTTCAATCCTTACTACCCAAGTCACGGTCATGCGTCACACGGATAGCGCTCTTCTCTGTGGAAAACCCCGAGCTCTCACATCGAAAAACGACTCCCCCTCGTCAGTTCATCCGCTGCAGTGCTCGCTAGCACGCAGAGTTCTTTAAACACTCTGGCATTAAATACATCACGGGCACCCGCCTTTTTCAAAATCCTGCGAAACTGTGCCCTCAGCAAGCGGTAGATTTGCGACATCTCGGTTACAGTTGGCTGACGGCTGCTTCCTACAAAGGCGTTGCCCAGTTCGCGGAAGACTCCAGCGACCGTTCCGCCGTGAATGTAGGCGTCACTGCCGTCAAGGTCGCTCAATGATTTCTTGACTCGATGCGGCACCGTCTCGCAAACAATCCAGGAATGTTCGGAATGCTCTGACCTTTCCAGTGCAACCGTGAGTCCAAGTTCGAACGGCATGTTGAAGCGCGGAGTTCGCGGAGCATTTTGATCGAGTTGCACCCGGGAAAGATCGTGAATGGAATATCGCGATTGACGAATGAGCGAGAGGATTCGGTCCAGGCGGCGCTGCCCGAAGGGAATTTCCAAGGTTGCGCGCGGGGTGAAGCCGAAGGCGCTGATGCCGACGATGTAGGCGAGGAGAAGGTTTTCAAATTCCGCATCGTAGGGAACGTTGAGAAAGACAGATTCCCTAACGCGAGGTTTTGCGGCGCGCTGAAGTTGCTTTCCTGGTTTTCGTGCCATTGCGGGAGCTATGACTTCCAGCCGTTTTTCCCCGTCCATTGGTCCGGATCACGATTTCCCCAGTCGTGGCATCTCTGTGGATCATCCCCCGCACTTCCCGGATGATCGCCTCGGTCCGCTTCTTCGAGACACCCAAAATCCGCGCCGTATCGAAAGGCGTTGCTGGCCGGCTGTTGTCGACCTTGATCGGTTGCCGCATACAGTTATTATACGCCGTGCAAACTCTTGTCATTCCGAATCGGGCTGAAAGCCCGGTGAGGAACCCGCTGTGAGCTGACGCCGCCACGGACCGAGGGTGCCCCATGTCTCGCGTCTTTTGCGAGACGTGGGATTCCACGGCCCCATCCCTCTGAGGATTCGGCAGCGCCACGACCGGGAGGGGCGCGACTTCAGCCGTGCCGCAAGCCCGAATCACGAAGGGGCGAAACTAACTCATCCGCGGCCGGATTTGTTATGGGCCGGCCGTACTAAGTCGTACGTTGTCCCGGCAGGCCCTGGAGGAAGGACGTGCCCCTTGGGAACAGTCACCTCTTTGCCTTTCCCGCCTCTAGGGCCAATCTGCTGATACTCACCTGAGGCGGGCGCCCTGCTTCCTGGCGGTAAATCCTTTGGCTTCGACATTCCCTCATCTCTTTTCTGCCCCGAAGGGCTACTTGTTTATGCATGTCCATCCGATCAACTCGCCACTGCGTTTGCAGATTCCATGCTGCAAACGATTCGGTCACCGTCTTGGTTGTACAACCAGACGTCACCGTCTTCCCAACAATGCGCCGTCAAATTTCCATGTTCACATGTAGAGAAGCACCCTGCGTTGGAATATTTCTCGTAGCTGGCGGACGCATCGTCCTTGGCCGCACATTCCCCCACTGAAACAATAGTGACATCCGGATTCATGGACTTCACAGATTGCCAGTGATACGCGGACTTGCGCCCGTGATGAGGCGCCTTTAGGAGATTCACCTTCGGATACTCGTAGCCGAAATCCGCCTTCTGTGAAAACTCCTCGTAAAACTTCTCCCAAACGGAGATTGGTGCGTCCCCGCCAAGCAGAATTCGGCACTGTCCGAAGTTGATTCGCAGAACATAACTGAGTGAGTTGATGTCGGAGGACCCCTCATTATCAGGATGGTTGGTAGCTGGAGCCCAGACCCTCATTCCGTCCGCCGTATAATACTCGTTCTCCTGTCCTTTATGATAAAAGAGAGCTTTGGGGGACTCCGCACTCTTCCGAAGTTTCCGGTAGGTGTCCCAATCCCTCATGTCGAAGCGACCCTCAGGGCCAGCATCCTCGGGCTTCTCCACCGAGTGATGTGTGTCCCAAAAATTCACAATGGAGATTTTTTCCTGTTCGTGTAGCCGATATAGACCTGACATGTGGTCCATGTCCGGGTGGCTCTGAATGTAGCGGAATATAGCCTGCTGCGAGCCATAGAGACTTATGAAGAAATCGATCGGGTCCGTAAGCCTTTCCTCTTCCTTGCACAGCTCCTGTGCTATGCGAGGGGGCGTCCCGAGAGCGAAAGCGCGCGACACGGCCAAGTCTATGCCAAGGCCAAGGCGTTTCGCGATCTTATCCTCCATCTCAGCCCGCGTTTCGTCGTCCAGTGCGCGCGAGTTGTTTATATCCACCATGGTGAGATGGTCTGGAAATTCGATTATTGTGCAGTCACCGTGGCCCACGTTTAGGAAATGGATGCGCAGCGATTTCATCTTTTCTCTCCAACGGTAGATTGGTTCTCTCGCGCCAGTTCTCCAAATGTGAGCCATGCCCGCTCCGCGTACCGCTCGGCAGCATGTTTGACCATAAGAGGGAGAACGAGCCAACCAAAAGGAAGCCAAATCAAAAGCATGAATAGGTTCAGCATCAAACCCTCGGTCGATCTCTCCCCGTGCGTGAGCGCTGCTGAGATGTAACACGCTCCAGCCCCGGATAGTGCCACCATTGAGAAGAGCCATCGGCCGCCCAAGAGATTCCTTGCGAAGCCGTATTCGACGTTGTGCTTCTGCCAGAGACCTTCCGCGTCGTGCAATCGCAGGTATTCCCGAACATGCCTGAATGCATCTGCTATGACGGCGTCCGCCCCAATCGGGTCTTTCGCTTCTACGCCCTCGGAGTTTAATCCCACCCCAAAACGACTCTCCAAGTCGGCGTGAAGCTGGGCCTTAGTCCGCTGACCTAACGTCTCGTCTCGCCACCTCACAAGGCGCGTTGACGGTGCACCACCCCACGATTTCCAAAGGGATTGCTCTACTGAGGCACCAAGAAACCTCACAACATGCGCGGCAAGATAGACAAGCGCTACTGAGACGACACCAGAGGCTAGGAGAAAGATCGACGACCGACGGATTTCGGGCAGAAAGATAAGGAATGTGCAGAGGCCGGGGGACAGCACGATGACCGCGGGCAGTATTCGCGCCTTCCGGTCGTACTCGTCGAAAATATCTAAAAGCGCCATGCCTCTCCTCCTGGAAAGGACGGACTCTTAATGCACTATCTTCACTGCGCAAATTGCACCGGGGAGTCTGCTGAAGTACGGCTGGCGATACAGTCGGGGACTTACGGCAGCACATCCGTGGCGAGAATTAAAAATCTCCCACTTATCTCATGATACCGAGATCCAGTCCATAAGTCAAGCACACTACGAGATATAGTGGCTGGGGGTACGACAGGTCGTATGATCTGTTTTAACGGCGCAAGGCGCAGCGTATGCCGCGCCTTGCAGAATAGGCCTCGAAACTAGGAGAAATTGGAGCAAGTTACGAGCACCCGCTCGTACTTCCGCATTCCCCACATCGGTAACAGGACCCGTTTCGGGTCATGATCGCGCCGCAGAAGCTGCAACTGGGGGCATCACCTAGGTCAACAAGCCTTGCCAAGGCATCGGCAGCGTGACTGGAACTCCCAACCGGTCGTTCCGTTGTTTCTGATGAACCGATCAAGCCGTGGATTTCGTCCGGGCCGTCAGCCCCTGGCCAAGACTTTGGCAACAAGTTCTCAAATAACATCTGCTGCTGCCCGGTCAGGAAGCGAAGGTTAAGCCAACGGAAGATGTAATCCATGATCGACTTGGCATAGCCGATCTCCGGCGTCTTGCTCCAGCCACTCGGTTCGAACCGCGTGTGTGAGAATTTTTCGCAAAGCAAGCGCAGCGGTACGCCATGCTGCAGGGACAGGGAGATGGCGCAGGAAAAGCTGTCCATAAGTCCGCTGACCGTAGACCCCTCTTTGGCCATTGTGATGAACAGTTCACCGGGTTCACCGTTCGGATACAGCCCCACTGTGAGGTAGCCCTCATGGTCTCCAACCCTGAACTTGTGCGTGATCGACGCCCGCTCTTCCTGCAGCTTGTGCCGCACGGCGCGCGGAGGCGCGTTGAGGTTGTCTTCTTCGGGGCGGACGAATGCGTCCGCCGCTACGCGATTCGATTCCGCAGTTTTTGTGCCTGCGGCACTTAACGGTTGCGACTTCTTGCAGCCGTCGCGATAAACCGCCACGGCCTTCAGCCCCAGCTTCCAGGCCTGCAGATACGCTTCCATGATGTCTTCGACAGATGCGTTCTCGGGAAGATTGACCGTCTTCGATATAGCCCCGGAGATAAACGGCTGCGCCGCCGCCATCATCCGCAGATGCCCCATGTAAGCGATCGACCGCGTCCCCTTCGCCGGCTTGAACGAACAATCGAACACCGCAAGATGATCGTCCTTAACATGCGGCGCCCCTTCGATGGTCCCCGTAGCGTCGATGTAACTGACAATCGCATTCGCCTGATCGTGATCGTACCCCAGTTTAAACAGCGCCGTCGGCACCGTCTGATTCACAATCTTAATCATTCCCCCACCGACAAGCTTCTTGTACTTCACCAGCGCAAGATCCGGCTCCACGCCGGTTGTGTCACAGTCCATCATGAAGCCGATGGTGCCGGTGGGGGCGAGGACGGTTACCTGGGAATTTCTGTAGCCGTGTTTTTCGCCGTGGGCGAGGGCTTCGTCCCAGCATTGTTTGCTGGATTCGTAGAGTGCGGCGGGGACGTTGGTTTTATTTATGTTGTTCACGCTGGCGCGGTGCATGCGGATTACGTCGAGGAAGGGTTCGCGGTTGAGATACCAGCCGGGGCAAGCCGCACCGGGCATGTTGGCGGCCTCGGTGATGCCGAGGCGAGTCGACACGGTTTCGGTTGCGGGGGTTAGCGGTTCGCATTGTTCGGCGATGCGCGAGGATTGCAGGTAGGCTTCGCCGCACATGATGGCGGTGACGCAGGCGGCGTAGTCGCGGCCGGCGTCGGAGTCGTAAGGCAGGCCGGCGGCCATTAACAGCGCGCCGAGGTTCGCGTAGCCGAGGCCGAGCGGGCGATAGTCATGCGAGTTGCGCATGATCATTTCTGTGGGATAGCCGGCGTTGTCGACCAGGATTTCCTGGGCGGTGATCAGGACATCGACGGCGTGGCGATAGGCTTCGACGTCAAAGGCGCCGTTGGGCGCGAACTTGAGCAGATTCAGGCTGGCGAGGTTGCAGGCGGAATCGTCGAGGAACATGTATTCGCTGCAGGGATTACTGGCGTTGATGCGCGCGGTGTTCTTCGAGGTGTGCCAGCGGTTGACGGTGGTGTCGTATTGCATGCCAGGATCGCCGCAGTGCCAGGTGGCGTCGGAGATCTTCTTCATCAATTCCTTGGCTTTGTAAGTCTTCATGACGCTGCCATCCTGCACCTTCTTCGTGGAGAAGTCGGTGTCGCGGACCACGGCGTACATGAAGTCGTCGGTGACGCGGACGGAGTTGTTGGCATTCTGGAAGAAGATGGAGGAGTAGGCGTCGGAATCGGGATGCGAGCCATCGTATCCCAGGGAAACCAGGGCGTGGGCTTTGGCTTCTTCTTTCTGCTTGCACTCGATGAAGTCGACGATGTCGGGATGGTCGACATTGAGGATGACCATCTTGGCGGCGCGGCGGGTTTTGCCGCCGGACTTGATGACCCCAGCGAAAGCGTCGAAGCCTTTCATAAAGCTGAGCGGGCCGCTGGCGGTGCCTCCGCCGCTGAGGCCTTCGGTAGAGGAGCGCAGCGGGGAGAGATTGGAGCCGGTGCCGCTGCCCCACTTGAAGAGCATGCCTTCGGTTTTTGCCAGAGTCAGGATGGAATCGAGCGAGTCTTTTACCGAGTTTATAAAACAGGCGGAGCATTGCGGGTTGGTGTAGCCGGTGACGCCGAATTCGACCTGCTGGGTGCGGGGATTCCAGTGCCAATTGCGGGCGTCGGAATTGGGCTCGATGCGGTCGCAGCCAACGTTGAACCAGACGGGCGAGTTGAAGGCGGCGTACTGGCGGACGAGGATGTGAACGAGTTCGTCGTGGAAGGCCGCGCCGTCTTCGGGAGTTTTGAAGTAGCCCTGAGCCAAACCCCAGTTGCGGATGGTTTCGGCCACGCGGGTAACGAGGGCGCGGACTCCGGTCTCGCGCTCGGGCGTGCCGACCTTGCCATGCAGATACTTGCTGGCCACGATATTGGTCGCGGTCATGGACCAGTCTTTGGGGACTTCGACATCTTTTTGTTCGAAGATCACGTTGCCCTGGGAGTCAGTGATCTGGGCGAGGCGGAGATCCCATTCGAGTTCGTCGTAGGGAGAGACGCCGAGCTTGGTGAAGAAGCGGCGGAAGGAAAGGCCGGGGGCGGTCTTCCTGGCAGGGGTGGAGGGAGTGGGGGTTGTGACTTCGGTGGTAGTTTTCAGTTCGGGCATCGGTCTCTCCAATAATAGTTAGATTCTGTGCAACATGGCCGGATTCGGGCGTCCAGGGCAATGGAAGCGGGAATTGGGGGCCGTTTCGTTTTCTTGTTAAAGAACGTTTCTTTCATCCCCGCGTCAGTGGTGCTTCATATGGCTGAACCTCAGGCTAAAGAACGTGTGTGAGATCAGGCGTCCTTCCGGGACGCGGCCTCGATTTACGGCTTTCCCCGGCGCTGAACGCGCCGGGCTATTATCAAACGCCCCTCCGAGGCTCGAATCTCTGTTCCGTTCATTCATAACGACGTGCGGCGGCACCCGCGCGACCTTTTATTTATGCTTAAGCTCCTGATTTTTCAAATAATAGGCCGCCGCAGACAAGCAACAACGCGGCTGCGCCGATCATTTCGTTGCCTATAAAGAATCCCATCATGCTGGCGCCAACTCCCGCCTCAAGCAGCACGGCCAGACCGCAGAACAGAACGAGCGTCTTGCGCAATCTCGTCTCTGTGATGCCAGCCAGTAGCGCGACAATCGCAGTTACGAACCAGTGCCACCCGAGCGCGAGAAAAACGACCCGGAAGGCTGCTTGAAGGCCGGGATCCAGATTCGACGTGGCCAACGCCGGGGAAGCCACCTTGCTGTAACCGGCGAAGCAATGAAGCGCAGCGCTTGCGACGAGCACCACAGTGCCCGAGATGACGAAAACGCGTGCAGCTCTGTTGCGGCCGTTCATCGAAACTCCCAAGTGAGCCGGGTTCTGTAAAGAGCTTTCTCTCCCCTTTTAGGAGCGGGTTCCTCGGGGCTAAAGCCCCGAATCATTCTTGCTTCCAACGCGGCCCATTCGACTTCGCTCAGGGCAGGCTGCCTTGGAGCGCCGCTCTTCCACGGTGCTGCTTGCGTCAGTGGTGCTTCGTACTCCTAAGACCTCGGAGGCTCAAGCCCAGGTTCAATACAAACTATCCAACCGCGGCGCTGAAGCGCCGAGCCACGCAAAATCCGCCGCCGCCCAATCCCTTCGGTCTAGAAACCCGAAGGGAGGGGGTGAGGACAGTGAAGGTTTTTGTTGGAGCCGGAATCGAGGTGAGCGGCCGGGTGAAGGGAATCGGCTTCACGGTTGGGCTCTGCTGCCTGGACTAGTTCTGCGATGCTGTCGAAGGACGCGGGCGAGGGCGCCCACGCCACACCGGATGCTTTTTCGGCGGAGGATTGCAGCCACTGGTTAAGAGAGTTGCAGATGTCGCTGCGCTGGGCCTGGTCTTCGATGACGACGAAGCGGAGGAAGCAGCGTCCGGAGGCAAGGCGGGCACGCAGCGGAGCGGGGCGAGTGAAGAGGCGGTCGAGGACAAAGGCCATGTCGTCGGCTTCGGTGAATTGGAGGACGGCGAGCATGCGCTTCTCAGGCATTTCCTCAGCGGCTAAAGCCGCATCCATCTGCGGCAGTAAATTGCAGCGCTGAAGCGCTGCGCCACCCAAAACCTCCCTTGCGGTTGACATAGGGGGCGAGGGCGCCCGCGCCACATTCCCGGCTATCTCCTCGGCGAGGGCGAAGATGCCGGGTTTGCTGGGGACGACCAGGAGGCTGTGAGGGGAATCGCAACGCGACCAGCGCGACCATTGCAAGCGGCCTGGGTCGACCGGACGGTCGAGGCCGTGCCGGGCCAAAGAATCGGCGACCAGGCGGGTTAGGGTTTCCATTTGGGGCTCCTCAAATTCAGGCATCTCGGGGGCTAAAGCCCCAAAGCCTTTCAGCAATCTATCGCGGCGCTGAAGCGCCGCTCTTCCACGGTGCTGCTCGCGGCACGACCAAGGTGCTGCTGGCGGCACGACCACGGTGCCCTGGCACGATCACGGTGCTGCTGGCAGCGCGACCAATTTGCCGCCGACAGCACGACCGAGAATCGCCGTCGCTAGCACGGCGAAAGATCGACAATTTTCCGGCTTGCTTCCTTGCCTAAGTCTTCTGTCGCGCTTACCGACAGATTGCTATTCAGTCGTCCACCCGGGGGAGGATCGGGGGAACGGCCACCGCACTACCCAAAAACCCGGCTATCCGGCGACCGGCTTCCGGAGGTTGGGAAGCCGGCCAACATGTTGCCGGGATGCTTTTTTCTTGCGTTTACGGGAGTGGCGCCGGGTCACCTCTGGCCTGGCGCCGTCCCGCCGGTTTTGCCTTACTGCTCACCCGCCCGAAACTCGCGCTCGTTCCCGCGAGGGCGAATTTCAAAGCCCATGGGATTGCAAAGTTACTCCCGCCAATTGTGTCTGTCAAGAGGGAAACACCATAGGTTGTATCTCCAGCAATGACGGGCTTGATGCGGGGGTGGGGGATTAATTTTCCACAAGTGAGATTCACGGTGCGTTCACAAATGTGGGGGAGGGGTTGGAAAGGTGGTTTTCGGGGAGTGGCGCCCGGATTCTCGGCGCCTGAAGGCGCAAACGATCTCGTAGCGCTGGCGGCATCGCTGAAGCGATGCCCTGATACGAAGCTCAGGGCCGCGGGGGCTAAAGCCCACGTAAAATTTGACCGCTTTACGCGGCGCTGAAGCGCCGCTCTTGCACGGTACCAGATAGATCGGCTTCCACATTGGAGCGCCTCTCTTTGACTGAGCGGAATCGATGGTCTTCCAGACTGGAGAGTCGCGATTCCACGGGGCTGTACGCGTTCGCGACTCAGAGCGAGCGCAGGCCCGCATGGGGGGAGCTGCGGTCGCGGTAGGGTTGCGGACGTTTGCGGCTGGGCGGGAGCATGGGGGCGGGGAGGATTTGGGGCTGTGTGTCCATCGCGGGCTGGGCCGGTTGGGTTTGATCCGAGAGCGACTGATCCCAGAGCGTTCGATCTGCGAGCAAGGGGACGTAGATATCCTCGAAGATTTGACGGGGAGCGATGCGCAGAACACCGTCGGAGGACTCGACGAGATAGTCGCCCTTGCGTCCGGAGTGCAGGCGGCCAAGAACATCGGTGAAGGTGAGGCTGGAGCTGAGTTGCCTGGCTTTGACGAGGAAGCGGGTGCGGTAAGTGATCCATGGACTTGCTGCTTTCATGAGTACCAACCGGTTTGGAATTGTTGGTGAATAGTGATGGTTGATGCCGATCGGCTACCGCCGAAGGGCTGAGGTTGCGTCCCGGGCGTTAACGGTTTTCGTCCAGGATAATTTTGTGTGATAGAGCGAAACAGAATGTACGAGTGAAAGAGCGGGAGGTCAATTCAGTATTTTTGGTGCAGTTGAGGAAAATTGTGCGCGGGGATTTTGGGGGATGGGTGAGGATCGGGAACTTTGCTCGGCAGATCGCGCTAAGCCGCATGGAAGGCGCGGGTTCGGGTCGTGGGAGCGTGTAAGCGGAAAAGTTTGAGAGGGTGAGGGAGAAGATTCTCCACAGAGCTTGCACAGGAAATGCAGAAAGGCGGTGCGTCAGTGATCAGTGGCCAGAGGGATTCCGCTCGCTTCGCTTGGCGGGACAGGCGAGGCGACTGTCTCGACATGGGGCGTTCCCGCCTGCTTCGCTCGGCGGGACAGCCGAGGGCGGCTGTCCCCACATGAGTTTTGCCGAGACAATAAAAGTCAAAGGCAGTCGGGCAAGGGTGTCCGACCCACACGGTTCGATTAGCGCGCCATGGCTGGCTCTTGCACGGCCTTGCCTGACTTGAAGGCTTCGAAGCGGGCGTTGACTTCGTCCCAGTTGATGACATTCCACCAGGCGGTGAGATATTCCGGGCGGCGGTTGTTGTATTTCAGGTAGTAGGCATGCTCCCAGACGTCGTTGCCGAAGATGGGATAGAGGCCTTGCGAGATGGGGCTGTCCTGGTTAGGGGTGGAGATGATTTGCACGTCGCCGCCCTTGCCGGCGAGCCAGACCCATCCGGAGCCGAATTGCTTGACGCCGGCGTCGTTGAACTTGGCCTGGAAATCTTTGAAATTGCCGAAAGTTTTCGTGATGGCCTGGGCGATGGGGCCGGTGGGATCGCCGCCGCCTTTGGGCTTCATGATCTTCCAGAACATGGTGTGGTTGACGTGGCCGCCGCCGTTGTTGCGGACGGCGCCGCGAATGTCTTCAGGAATGGAGCTGAGGTCGCGAATGAGATCTTCGGGGCTTTTCTTGGACAGCTCGGGGTGCTTTTCGATTGCTGCGTTTAGATTCTTGACGTAGGCTGCGTGGTGCATGTCGTGGTGCAGGGTCATCGTTTGCTTGTCGATGACGGGTTCAAGGGCCGCGTAATCGTAGGGCAGGGGCGGTAGTTCGAAAGCCATAGTTTTTCCTCCAGAGTTCTTATTGTACTGATGACGGGAGCGGGGGTGCGGATTCAAGGGGACGCGGGGTTGGATGAGGGCAGAGGGTGGAGCGATTGCGGGGGAGTTTTTTGGATCGGACGGTTTTGAGCCGCCCCGCTGCCGGTATTTTCCTTTTGAAGCCAGCCGCAGGGCTGGCGGTTTCTGTTTTGGAGCGGCCCAATTACGCGCTGCGCTTGCCG
>Ga0302182_10001438_pt1 | contig 12543 bp, 8 predicted proteins | sample I_Palsa_N3_1_FD_198781 | JGI IMG/M metagenome (GOLD analysis project Ga0302182, IMG submission 198781) | Peat permafrost microbial communities from Stordalen Mire near Abisko, Sweden - I_Palsa_N3_1 | ecosystem: Environmental > Terrestrial > Soil > Palsa > Peat permafrost | place: Sweden: Abisko...
TCGGCGCGTATTTGGTGCTGTTTTTTCTGCTGGCACAATCGTTCCGAGAACGTGCGGAACTGAGGGGATTGGTATGGTTCCTAATCCTGCTGTGCTTTGGCGTCTCTTTGCTAGGCATCATTCAACACTTCACATCAGAGGGAACAATTTATTGGTCACGCGCGCTACGCTCGGGAGGCGATCCGTTTGGACCATATGTTAACCGAAATCATTTCGCAGGCTTCGTAGAGCTCACGCTGCCGATTGGTCTGGCAATGCTGGTTTTTCGAGGATTACGGAGGGACTTGTACCCTCTCGCCAGTCTGTTGACGATCGTCCCGATTGGAGCATTGATCCTGTCAGGTTCCCGCGGAGGTATCGTCAGCTTCGGATTCGAAGTAGCGGTGCTGTGGTTGTTGGCGAAAACGCATAGAGGCCCGGAAGGTCCGCGGCTGACAGCGATCGCAATTGTTGCACTGGCAGCGATAGCGCTGATCGCTTGGCTGGGGGCGGGAAAAGCGCTTGAACGATTTTCGATGGTGCGGCCGGGAGACGTAACAATTGAGCGCCGCTTAACGATGTTTCGAGGGGGCGCACACATCTTTGAGGATCATGCGGTTAAGGGAGCGGGCCTGGGCGCGCTGGTGGCCGTGTATCCAAGGTATGAAATTCTCTACGATGGCAAGCTTGTGGACCACGTTCATAACGATTACATGGAAATGCTGGCGGAAACAGGAATGCTGGGTGGGCTGTGCGGTTTGGCGTTCTTATGGATTTTGTTTCGAGAGGCAAAAAACTGCTACGTGGCGGAGCAGGGCCATTTTTCGCGGGCGCTTCACGCCGGAGCGGTCACAGGTTTGTGCGGGGTGCTGCTTCATAGCCTCGTGGATTTCAATTTGCACATCCCTGCCAATGCCGTGCTCTTCTTGTTACAAGTGTATCTTGCAACTTCCCTTCCCTTGTCCTCCGAGTCCGGGCCAACACGACGCCGCATTCGAACACGCAAACTGACTGCGCCAGAATCGGCTTAGACCACTCTGTTTAAAAGAGTTTTGGCTTACCAATTGGAGCGAGGATTTCCATAATTGACACAAGCACAGGGCTAGGCGATAGTGTTTGCGGGGTTATCCGCTTATGACTTTCACAGTCCCGAGGCGTTCGGGCTGGCTTAAGGTGAAGCCTATCCTTTTCTTGCCGATATTCTTGTTGTTGAGCCTACAGGGGACGTACGCCCAGGAAAGGCTGCAAACACAACAACAAACGAACGAAAAGATTCAGGAACTGGCACGACTTGCACGCCCCCAAGCGTTGGAAACACCAATAGGGAGCGGCGATCTTTTGCATATCGACGTTTTTGACGTCCCGGAACTTTCCCGCGATGTACGGGTTAGTGACACGGGCGATATCACCTATCCCCTGATCCCAGGCAGAGTTGTTACCGCCGGCCTGACACCGTACCAACTGGAACAGAAATTGGCACAACTCTTAATCGAAAACGGCTTGGTATCCCATCCGCAGGTTTCCGTTTTTGTGAAAGAGCAGAATAGCCAGCCGGTCACGTTGGTAGGAGCTGTCCAAAAACCCATGGTCTATCAGGTTATCCGGCCTACAACGTTATTAGAGTTGCTTGCCGATGCCGGTGGAATCAGCGATCAGGCTGGAAGTGAGGTGATCATCACGCGGCAGCATGCGCCTGCAGACAAGAATGACGTGAACGGATCAACTGGAAATACCTCTCTGGATAGTCAGACGATAACGATTCGTCTTCAGGATTTACTTGAATCGGGAAACCCCGCCTACAACATATTCATTTATGGCGGCGACACCGTAAGCGTTCCTCGCGCAGGCATTGTGTATGTGATGGGTGGCGGAATAGCGCAACCAGGGGGATACGTGCTCCAAAGTCACGGGGAGCAGATTACCGTTCTAAAAGCGGTGGCACTAGCACACGGCCTAACAGGGTTTGCAAAGGGCGATCAAGCCGTGATCATGCGCAAGAATACTGCAACAGGACAAAATGACATGATACCGGTACAGATTAAAAAAATCGAAAACCGCAAGGCAGACGACATGGCGATGCAATCGAACGACATCTTGTATATACCCGATAGCTTGGGACTAAAGATCCTGGCGAAAGGGGGAGAGGCTGCAATTGCCGGATCGAGTGTCGCGATTTATCGATTCTGACCGGCGTTTGGCTTAAGGGAATAAATGGAAGAGCCATCTAGAATCGTTCCAAGCCTTCGCGATCGGAAAGCTGCAGAAGCGCTAACTGTAATTCCCGCACCGTCGGTGCTTCCATGGGATCAGGTCGCCAGGGAACCGCACCTGCTCGACTACATCATCATCCTGCGGAAGCATCAGTGGCTGATTCTGACCTTTCTTTTGACGGTAGTGACCGTGGTGACAATCGCGTCGTTCAAGATGAAGCCTGTTTATCTGGCCGCCGCGCGCGTGGAAGTGGATAAAGAATCGCAGAACATGATGCCGTTTCCGGACTCGAACTCTTACGACGAGTTCATGGATATGGAAAATTACCTGGAAACGCAAACGAAGATACTGCAGAGCGAAACGCTCGCGTTGCAAACCATTAAATCTCTCGACTTGGCGCGGTATCCGGAGTTCGGCGGCGGCCCTAGCACGACGGCTTGGGCTCACAATGGGCCTGCACCCCAGCGTCCGGCAATTCTGGGCGCATTCCTGGGCCGACTCACAGTGAAGCGCGTTGCTAACAGCCGATTGATCGAAGTGACGTTCGAGGCGGAAGATCCTCAGCTCGCGGCGCAGATTGTGAACACTCACCTGCAGAACTTTGTGGAGCAGAATTTTCGCAGCAAATACGACGCGACGATCCAGGCGTCTAGCTGGCTGTCTTCGGAGCTGGAAGGGCTGCGGATTAAAGTTGAAAAGTCGGAAAATGCCCGCATCGCTTATCAACGAGCTAACCAAACTTGGCAAATTGACGAGAAGCAAGACATCACTACTTCAAAAATGGCAGACCTAAGCAAGGCTGTCACCGAAGCACAAACCGACGTGGCGCAGAAGGAAGCAATGTACCGCATGGCCGTGTCCGGAAACGTGGACGCGTTGCCCACAGCACACGGCAGCGAAGTCCTGACGGAGTTGCTCAAACGAAAATCAGATATCGACGAACAATATGCGGAAGCGTTAAACCAATATGGGCCTAATTTCCCCAAGGTTCTCCGGATCGCCGCGCAGCAAAAGGAACTGGACGAGAATCTGAGCCGCGCGCGAAAGACCTTGATAGAAAGCGTGCAACAAGAATTCAATACGGCGCGCAGCCATGTGGAACTCCTGCAGGAAACGCTCGATAAACAAAGGGCAGAAGCAAACGATCAAGCTGAAAAACTGATCCAATATCACATTCTGCAGCACGACGCGGAATCGGACAGGCTGCTCTACGACGGTTTGCTCCAAAAATTGAAAGAAGCGACCATTACCGTCGGGCTTCGGTCCACCAATATTAGAGTCGTGGATCCCGCTCTAGCTCCGGGCGGTCCTTCACGACCCCAAAAGGCCCGCAATATCCTGCTGGCTTTTCTGATCGGCTTGGTAGGCGGAGTAGGCCTCGCACTTTTCCGCGAGTATCTCGACAACACTGTGAAGTCACCAGACGACATCGAAGCGCTGACGGGGTTGCCGTCACTTGCCGTTGTGCCAGCCATGCCGGGATTGAATGCGCATCAGGGCCGACTTTCGCGGCGAACCGGAGAGGGGGGGGCGCCTGGGCGCATCGAGTTGCTTTCTTACGCTCAACCAAAATCTCAAATCTCTGAAGCTTTCAGAGCGTTGCGGACTTCGCTGCTGCTATCGCAGGCGGAGCATCCTCCGCAAGTAATTCTGGTAACGAGCGCTTTGCCACGCGAAGGAAAAACTACAGCGGCGGTGAACCTCGCCGTCACGCTGGCGCAGCTCGGAGACCGCACTTTGCTGATGGATTCCGACTTGCGTAAACCGGGCATTCGGCGGGCCTTGAATTTGACGCTTGGAAAAGACGTGGGGCTGAGCTCGTATTTGGCGGGGGTTTCGAGCCTCGACGAAGCCACCATTCAGCATCCGACGATAACCAACCTTTCAGCTTTGACCACGGGGCCTGTGCCACCGAGTCCCGCGGACTTGCTTTCTTCGCATCGCATGCGGGAAGCGATTGCGGAATTGCGCCGCCGATTTAAGTTCATCGTTATCGATTCGCCTCCGGTGATGGCTGCTACAGACGCAGTGATTCTTTCCGCGCTCACGGACGGAGTGTTGCTGGTGGTGCGCAGCGGCGAGACGCCGAAAGAAGCTTTCACGCGGACTCGCGATCTGCTGGCGGCAGTGAAATGCCGGCTTCTGGGCGTCGTGCTGAACGCGGTGGACTCGAGCGCGCCGGATTATTACTACTCATACCGGTATTATCCGTACGCGTACGGATACGGATACGGGGAAGATGCGGAGAAGACTACCAAATTTCCATCAGGCTCCGATGAGTCGGACGGGCCTTCGACCTAAAGGGTGACATTTTGCGTAATCTGATTACCGGCGGTGCTGGTTTTATAGGCTCTCATCTGGCAGAGGCGCTCCTAGTGCGCGGTGACGAAGTATTTATTCTCGACGACCTCTCCACGGGCAGCGTAGAGAATATCCGGCACCTGAAAAAACACGAGCGCTTTCACCATGTTTTCGATTCGATCATGAACAAGCATCTTCTGGCGGAGATGGTGGACGAATGCGACGTGGTTTTTCATCTTGCCGCTGCTGTGGGCGTTCGGCTGATTGTAGAAAGCCCGGTGCGAACGATTGAAACAAACGTTCACGGCACGCAATTCGTGTTGGACGCGGCATCCAAGAAGAAAAAACTGGTCTTCGCGGCGTCCACGTCGGAAGTTTATGGCAAGAGCGATAAAGTGCCGTTCCATGAAGACGCAGACCTGGTGCTTGGACCGACCAGCAAGGGCCGATGGAGCTATGCGGCATCGAAAGCTCTTGACGAATTTCTTGCTCTTTCCTATTGGAAAGAGAAAAAGCAGCCGGTAGTCGTTGCCAGGTTATTCAATACGGTAGGACCGCGCCAGACAGGCCGATACGGAATGGTGCTGCCTAATTTTGTGCGCCAGGCTCTCGATGGGGAGCCGATTACGGTTTATGGGACTGGAAAGCAGTCACGCTGTTTTTGCGACGTTCGCGATTCGGTGCAGGCCATCCTGCGGCTTGTTGCTACCGAGGAAGCGATCGGTGAGGTCGTCAACATAGGCAATACACATGAAATTTCGATTGAAGGGCTCGCTCAGCTGGTGAAGGAGCGGACGAAGAGCCAATCTCCGATTACTTATGTCCCGTACGATCAGGCTTACGAGCCCGGGTTTGAAGATATGCCACGGCGCGTGCCCGCGCTCGGGAAGCTCGAGCGACTTACCGGCTTTCTGCCAGGGATACCCTTGAACGACATCGTGGATGGTGTGATCCATTACTTTCAGGACAAGAAGAGCGCCGAAAACGAGACGCGCGTTGAGTCCGATGCGTCCCGTTCAGTGGGGCAGATGGCAGCCGGATCGCCTGCAATCTAGGCCGCCAGCACGCTACGCGACATAGTAATATTTCCCGTGGAATCCCATGCGCCGTCATCCCGTGAAACACTATTGCTGAAAATGCGATGAGCGCAGCTTCGCCGACAAATCGAGTGGAAGGAACCGGCGCGATGCGAGGGTCGGCGGAAGTTCTGTTTTCACAAGATGGGGTGGAAAAAAAACGCACCAGCACTACGCTCTCCGTGATTGTTCCGGCGTACAACGAGCAATACCTGATCGCGACAAGCCTTGCACGACTCTCGGTTCTGGGCGAATCGCCGCTGCTGCGAGAAATCAAAGTGATCGTGGTGAACGACGGCTCGACAGACGGCACCGCCGCAGCCATCGAAGGCTTCCGCGCTTCGGTGGAACCTGAAAAAGCGGACCCTAAATTTTCTTGGGTCTGGCTACACAGCGAAAAGAACGGCGGCAAAGGCGCGGCCATTCGCGCTGGCCTAACCCACGTGGATACCGAGCTCGTGGTGATCCATGATGCCGACCTGGAATATCACCCGGTGGATCTGCTGAAGATGGTTGAACTGTTTTTGATGGAGGACGCCGATGCGGTCTTCGGTTCTCGTTTTATGCCCGGCGGGTACAAACGGGCTCTGTTCTTTCGGCACGCGCTCGGAAACAAGCTCCTCACTTTTCTGTGCGACTTCGTTTCCGACGTCAACCTCACGGACATGGAAACTTGCTACAAAATGGTGCGTGCGAGCTTGCTCAAGAGCATTCCGCTGGAAAGTTCGACTTTCGATGTGGAGCCGGAACTAGCCATCAAACTTGCCAAACGCGGCAGCCGAATTTTCGAAGTACCCATCAGCTATTCCGGCCGGACATATCGCGAGGGGAAGAAGATAAGCTGGAAGGATGGAGTGCGCGCACTTTGGGCTATTTTCCACTACGCGATGTCTTCTCGAATTTATGTGGAAGACGAACAGGGCGCCGCAATTCTTGAACGATTGAACCGTGCTCCTCGCTTCACGCGCTGGATGGCGGATGTAATTCGGCCGTACATGGGAAATCGCGTGCTGGAAATCGGCGCGGGAATCGGGAACATGTCTGTGCACTTGATGCCGCGCGAGATCTATTGGGCCACCGATGTTAACTCTCAATACTTGGAATATCTTTGGACGCTCTGCCCTACACGTCCGTACATGCGAGTGGCGCGTACCGATGCGGAGAACGCGGAGACATTTCCCACGGGACAGTCGTTCGACACCGTCATTTGCCTCAACGTGGTAGAGCACATTCAAGACGATGCCGGCGCCTTGCGGAACGTCTGGAATATTTTGGACGAAGGCGGCCGCGCAATTATTCTGGTTCCTTACGGACCCAAACTTTATGGAAGCCTGGACGAAGTCCTGGGACATTTCCGCCGATACACTGAGGAACAGCTCGTGGAAGTAGCACAACGAGCCGGATTCAGAGTTGAGAAAGTTCTGAAGTTCAACAGGCCCGGAGTAGTGGCGTGGTGGCTGAACGGACGCGTCTTGCGCCGGAAGACTTTTGGGCTTGGCCAAATTCGCTTGTTGAACGTCATGACTCCGGTGTTCCGACTGCTGGACAATTGGCTTCCGCTCCCTCCGCTTTCGATCATTGCAATATTGCGGAAGGGTGAAAGTTCACAGAGCTCTACAGAAGCTGCGGCGACACTCCGTCGCGATTCGAGCGCACCTTCGCCCGCTTGACGAAGACCTTACACTTAAAGTAAACACTAGAATCAAGTCAAGGAAACCAAAAAGTCTTGCACAGGTTCACGAAATACGAACGGATTCTCATTTTTCTGTTCTTCATTACGTTGCCCCTGAGCAATCCCTGGGTGCGCGGAGACGGAGTGGGATACTACGCGTTCGGCCGCGCGATCTTAATTGGCGGGAATCTTGATTTCACAAAAGATTGGCTCGACGCAAACAGCAGTTTTCGGATGGGACGAGTTGCACCTGACGGGAATATAAACCAGAACCAATTCACGGCGACGGGTCATCTGGATAATCATTTCACGATTGGACCCGCGATCCTTTGGGCACCTTTTCTGGTGACAGCTCATTTTGTTGTTGAAGCCAGCCGCATGTTCGGTTCGCAAGTCTCTGCCGACGGTTTCTCTTCACCTTACAGAATCGCGATGGCTTTGGGGACTGCTCTTTACGGCTTCCTGAGTGTCTGGTTTTCCTTTCTACTGGCAAAAAAATATTGCGGGGAGAAGTGGGCGTTTCTCGCTGCTCTCGGCATCTGGTTCGCGAGTTCCCTTCCGGTCTATATGTACTTCAACCCCTCATGGTCCCACGCGCATTCAGCTTTCGTTGTAGCGCTCTTTTTGTGGTACTGGGATCGCACACGAGCAGGGCGTACCGCGACGCAGTGGCTGATTCTTGGCGCGATCGCCGGGCTAATGATGGACGTCTATTACGTAAATGCGGTTCTGCTTATCGTTCCGCTAATGGAATCGCTGGCTGGATACCGGGATAGATTAAAGGCGCGCGAAATCGAACGCGCAAGGCAGCTTTTTATCTCCAATATAATTTTCGTTATAGCCATTCTTGTGGCGTTCGCTCCGACGCTCATTACGAAGAAGATAATTTATGGAAGCTATTTCAATTTTGGCTATACGGAGCGGTGGTTTTGGAAATCTCCGGCGCTGCTGAAGGTTTGTTTCTCCTCGGAACATGGATTATTCAGCTGGACGCCCATTCTGATCTTGTCGGTGGCGGGACTCTTTTTACTGCGAAGGTACGATCGCGATTTGAGTTTTTTCTTGAGCGGCGGTTTCTTGGTTTTTCTTTATGCGATCAGCTGCTATGAAAACTGGTCTGGTATTTCGTCGTTCGGCAACCGCATCTTCATATCATTAACTCCAATGTTTGTTCTGGGACTCGCGTCATTTTTCGGCTGGATCGCGAGCAAGTGGCGCGAGCGCCAAGCGACGACCTTTGCCTGGAGCGTGACGGCGTTGTTCGTGCTTTGGAACATGGGGCTGATCTTCCAGTGGGGAACGCACTTGATCCCGGCGCGAGGGCCGATTTCCTGGCATGAGGTAGCGTACAATCAAGTTGCTGTCGTCCCTGAACGAAGCATGCGGACGGTAAAGGCGTACTTGACCCGGCGAGAGCGGTTAATGGAGCACCTGGAGCAACAAGATATGCAGCAGCTTAAAGATCAAAACAAAAAGATCGCAAATCCATTGCCAACAGATGATAACAATTGAAGTTTTTTGCGTGGGCCAGGACTTACCTACCCTCAGGCGTCCGTTGAGCGTTTAAATTCATGGAAAATCAGCCGGCAAAAAGCAAACTTCGAATGCGGACGCGCGTGCTTCATAACACCACAGCATTACTCGGAGGGCGTGGAATCTCGATTGTTCTATCAGGAGCGGCATCCGTTATTCTGGCGCGATATCTGGGGAGCGAAAAACTCGGGGAATTCGGCGCGATTTATGCTTACGCGACGCTCTTCGGATGGCTGGCGACGTTCGGAATCGACACGATCATGGCTAGAGAAGCATCGACCGACCGGAATCAGGCTGCAAACATTCTAAGAACGGGAACGATGCTCTGCCTTCTATTCGCCGCCGGTGCTACGACCTTGTCTTTGGTAATTGCTCCCTTTGTGGGCTACAAAGGCCATTTATTTTTCCTGCTTATTTTCGCCGTATTGGAAATGCTCCTGCTTTCACCGCTCCGCCTTTCGGGAGTGGTTTTCCAGGTGGATTTGAAACAATGGTACTCAGTAGGCATCAATCTTTTTCGCCAGTTTCTATGGCTGTTGTTGGTGGTCGTGCTGGCATGGTTGCAATCCTCTCTTATTACGGTGATCGTGTGGCGATTCATTACAGCGACTCTGGAAGCCATCCTGATCTGGGGTATCAGTCGCCGATTTTTGTCCCGGCTGTCCGAGGTCCGGACGGGTCAGGCACGATTTTATTTAGCCAGCGCAGCACCTATGGCTTTCAGCGCCCTTCTAGCTTCGGTGTACATGCGCATCGACCAGGTGATGCTGCACAACATGGTGAATGACTCGATTTTAGGTCAGTATGTCGCCGCAGTCAGAGTGAGCGAGATGTTTGAAATGCTTCCGGCAGCGCTGATTGCTTCGCTGGTCCCGATCCTTTCCGTCTCGGCAAAAGATCACGAGGTTTTCCGCAGGTATCTTGACCGGACGTTTCGTTACTTTTTAGTTCTTGCCTGCGGCATTTGTGTGGTGATTACAACAGGAGCCGGACTTATCGTAAACCTTCTCTATGGCAAGCAGTTCGCGGCAGCGACGCCGTTGCTCGCGGTGCTAATCTGGTCGGAGGGGAGCACTTTTTTCGGCGCAGTCGTGGTAAACGCGATGGTAGCCAGAAATCTGCAAAAATACCTTCTGGTGCCGACGGCTGTAGGTGCATTGAGCAATGTGGCGCTGAATTTTTATTTGATACCGCGATATGCGGCGCTGGGCGCCGCTTGGGCTACCTTGATAAGTTATAGTCTGGCATGGTTTGCTGTGCTGCTGGCTTTTGGACAAACACGCCCGCTAGTTCTGCAGGGGCTGCGATGGGCGGTACCGACATTCGCTCTAGCAGTGGGCGCGATATTGGCGGCTTCGTACCTGCCTGTACCGGTCGTGCTGAAGCTGGGGGCCGGAGTTGTTCTCTACGTAGCGGGAGTCGCAGCTGCGCGTCTTTTCGGACGGGATGACATCGAGTACGCCTGGGCAGCACTGGCACATAGAGCTGGAGGAACATGAGAGAACGAATCTGGCTGCGGTTGCGCAATTCGGGCGCCTTGAGAAGGCTCTACAAGATACCGGCGCTGGCTCCGATCATGAAGTCAGCGAGCTTGCTCGTACTTCCGTCCACCACTGAAAAATATCTGGAGATTCGAAGCGGTCCCGGCAAGGGACTTCGCTTGGAATTGAACCCTCGCTGGGAATTCGGAATCTGGGAGGGAACGTTTGAGAATTCAATGCAGCGGGTCTCGCAGAATCATTTGGGGCCTGGAAAGATTCTGTACGACGTGGGAGGCGGTCGCGGATTCTATAGCCTTCTCGCCGCGAGCCGGGGTGCGCGCTCTTTCGCCTTCGAACCCGATCCTTTCAATCTGGAATGGCTTCAGCGGCATATTAGAGTGAACCACTTTGAGAGCCTGATCGAAGTATCCCCGCTAGCCATCTACTCTCATACCGGCAGGATTGTTATGTCGCCGTCGGAGAGAAATGGAACGGGACAGGGATGCGCCAAGGTCCTGGCGGGCGAGACTACGGTAACGGGAGGCATTGACGCGCGCTGCATCACGCTCGATGATTTCGCTCGTGAGCATGCAGCTCCGAGTCTAGTGAAAATTGACGTCGAAGGAGCAGAGAGTGAAGTCCTAAATGGAGCAGTGGAGCTTTGCCGCACTATTCGCCCTCCGCTGTTAATCGAAGTACACGATCCTACAAACTCCGCACAGGTACAAGAGTGGTTGCAACAGCATCAGTATCGCTTGGAGTGGCTCGAAGATCCGAACTGTCTGCCCAGTCGCCTTCTGGGCACGGCTTTTTGAGAATGATTGCTTCAAGCGCGAGGCAAGAATGAGGAGCATAGATTGTCTCGCCTAGATCAATCGAACACGCCAGTCTCTGAAATGAGATGGGAGAACCAAAGGACAGGCACGGTTCTGATATTGGCTCCTAATTCTCCGGATACACTGGGCGGCATGGAGCATTTTGTTCGGGAACTCGCGCAGGGTCTTGGAAGGCGTGGTTATGCCGTAGAAATTCTTCACCGCGAAAACTCCTCGCCGGCGTGGACAAACGGTAAATTCGGCCGCTATGGACAAAAACTCTTCGCAAGTGCGCTGGGCTACTTCATTGGCCGACAGGCCAAAGTGAAATTGGATGATGACGTCGTCGCGGTAATTTCCAATAGCGACGTGGGCTACTACCCTCTTCATCCGCCATCGAAGCGAACTCGCTTGATTCAGTTCTATCACGGGACTTACCGTGGTCAGGCTGAAGCCATAAAACCGTTTATAAGCTATCCGGGATATCTTTATCTGAAGTGGTGGGATGCCATGGTTTTGGAGCGGCTGAGCGGCCGCAACAAGCAAGTACTTGTCTGTTCGGATCAGGTTGGCCAAGAAGTTAACCGTTTTTTTGGCTACGCGAGCGCGACGGTCTGGTATCCAATGGATTTGTCTCGATTTATGCCGCACGATCCACAAACGAGCCGGAAGGAGTTGGGGTTGCCGCTGACGGGACCGATCGGGGTTTTTGTGGGCAGCGCGCATGCGACAAAAGGGTTTCCCGTCGTTCGCAAATTGATCGAGGCCCTCCCGGATGTCTGCTGGGGGCTTGCCCTGCGGGGGTCTGTGCCCGAGGATATCCGGACAAACCCTCATGTGCGGGTATTCCAGAACATGCCTAACGAAAAAATTCCGTTGCTTTACAGCGCAGGGGATTTTGCACTGTCCCCGTCTCGCTACGATGCTTTTCCCTATGCCGTCTGCGAAGCACTCGCCTGTGGGTCGCCAGTGATCGCATCGCCGAGCGGAGCGAGCTGCCTCTTCCTGAAGGAACCACCGCTAGACCGCTTCTTGGTCTCGCACGCTGACGCGACAGGAGAATTTCTCGAAGCGGTGACGGAACTTCTTCATGATCCGGAGTTATATCGAAAAGCTGTGCTCAAAGATATTCGACCCGTGATTGAGGACGTCATGTCTCCTGGGAACTGGTGGCGCAGGTTTCTGCAGGTGACGGGGCTGTGAACGCGCGTTGGCTCAGTAGCTATCTCGTACTTTCGGCGATGAGATGAGCTCTCTAATCGCTCTGCTTGGCCGGCCTGATACTCCCACTGATGGTGTGGCGGATTATTGCGCGTTTCTGGCGAAGGCGTTGGACGAGCAAGGGATCCAGATGAGTTTGGCGCGGGTGCGCTGGATGGAAAGTGGCTGGTTGCATGCACTCCGGGAACTTTGGCGCGAAAGCGCGGGCTGGCGTGGTCAGTGGGTTCTTTTGCAATATACGGCGCTCTCGTGGT
>Ga0302182_10001440_pt1 | contig 12532 bp, 8 predicted proteins | sample I_Palsa_N3_1_FD_198781 | JGI IMG/M metagenome (GOLD analysis project Ga0302182, IMG submission 198781) | Peat permafrost microbial communities from Stordalen Mire near Abisko, Sweden - I_Palsa_N3_1 | ecosystem: Environmental > Terrestrial > Soil > Palsa > Peat permafrost | place: Sweden: Abisko...
ATGTGACCGTGAACCTGGTCGATACTGCCGCAGCGCAAGGCGTCGCGGGCCAGACCAACGGCTTCAATGGAACCTCCTGTCCCGCGCCCGTCACGCAGGCTTGCTATCTCACCCAACTGGCCGCAACTGGAAGCTCGATCGATCCTCGTATAGCGGGCCTGGGAGCTTATTTCCTTGGATCGTCGATCTTCACTCCGATCAATGACCCCATCTATAGCGCGCTGATCTCTCCTAACAGCGGCACATTCAATGGAAACGCGAACGGAGGTGCTGTCCAGGCTCCGCCAAACCAACAGGGGCGATATAACAACTGGGTCACTCGGCTCGACTACCAACCTAACCAGGCCAATTCCTTTTCGCTTCGTTTCTCATTCTCGCGCGAAGGCAACCAGGTCACAGGACCCGGCGGAGTTCCGCGCTTCACATCCATCATTCAGACGTTGCGGGACTACACGATTACTACGTCCTGGAACCACGTCTTCAATCCCAATCTCGTCAACACAGTCCGCGTGCAAGTAGTCCCGGATAACTCCTCCAAGAACGTCGCTCCTCATCCAGGCGGGGCCGAATTCGACCTAGGCAGCCTTGGCGTGCAAGGCACTCCATTCGACTTCCCCTACAACCAGCGCCAGAACCAGTATCAGTTCGACGACGATCTCTCCTGGACCAAGGGCAACCACAGCATGAAGTTCGGAGCGTCCTATCGTCCGGTGCAGTACGACATCTTCCAGGCCTTTTTATTCGGAGGCGAGTATCAGTACTTCGATGGAGCCGTCCCAATCATCGACCTCTATGGCGCGACGCCCTTCGGCAACCTGCAAAATTCCGTCGCCGCCTTCAACCTGACGCACGGGTACCCAGTGACCGGTCCACCCTCGACAAACCTTAGCGGTTCTCAGCTGTATGTCGTTGGCCTGCCCCTGGCGTTGTTGCAGGGATCCGGCAACGGACAGTACAACGCTACGACCAACCCAGTTGGATTCTATGCTCAGGACTCCTGGAAGGCGCTGCCAAACCTGACCGTGAACTACGGAGGCCGGCTGGACATCGACCCAGTGCCCAATAATTACCCCACCAGCGTAATTTTCTCACCGCGCTTAGGCATTGCTCTGGACCCCTTCGGCAACGGTAAGACCGTGATCCGTGCCGGCGCCGGTATATTTACCGCTCCCGTGCTCTTTATCGTGCCGTTTACATCGACGGCTTTAAGCGGCAGCGCAAATCACGTCTATGCTTCGGTCGTCACGGCTCCAAACCAGATCGCCCAGTTGGAGGGTGTTGGTGCGCTCGAACGAAGCCTCGCGACAGTTGCAAACCCTAACCCCGCACTCAGTCTTGGGCAACTGTCATCGTTGGGCATCAACATCGTGCCGTCGGGGCCAAATCAACAGAACGGCGCGTTTTTCTCCGTGTCGCCTGACTTCAAGGCGCAATACTCCTTCCAGGCGAGCGCCAGCATAGCGCAGCAACTTGCGCCCAACCTCTCACTCGAAGTTGCCTATCAACTCTACCGCGGAGTACACATTCAGCAGATTCAGGAATTTAACTACATACACAACACAGCGCTTCCTATCGATCCGTTTGTGGGGCCGTTCTACACCCCCAAGCCCGGATCGACAAACGGCCAGCCAAATACGCAGATTGTTGAGAACGATCAGACAACATCAGATGGAAGTTCGACCTACAACGGTCTGACAACATCGCTCACCAAGCGATATGGGCGCGGCCTGCAATTCCAGGTGAATTACACCTACAGCAGCGCGCTGGATAACACCAGCGACTTCAGCTCCCAGAGCACCCCATTCCGCCCCGGCCTGTTGAACCTCGACTGGGCTCGATCCTCTTTTAACATTACGAACAGCTTTGTCGCCAACGCCGTGTATACAAGCCCCAGTCATGTCGGATCAAGCTTCGTGTCCGCCCTGGCCTCAAACTTCACCATCGCCCCGATCGTCTCAATCCGTAGCGGTGTCCCCTTCACGCTGCTGGTTCCGGGTATTGAATCGAACGGAACAAGTGGCCACACCAGCGAAGCACGCCCATTCAATGAAACGCGCAACAACGGGGTTGGGCCGGGCTACGCCAGCTTCGACATGAGGATCTCAAAGGGCATCGTGCTCAAGAGAGATTCCAGTCTGCGGCTGGAGCTGATCGCACAGGCGGAAAACCTCCTGAATCACGCGAACTTCACCAGCGTTCAAAACATCTTTCCAAATTCGGCAGTCATCGACCCCATCACGGGGCTCACGACATCCGCGGTCGTCTCGACGCCTGAGGGCAATGTGAATCTACTCAACGGGCCGTACAACTACAAAGGCTTCAAGCCGAACGGGCCGTCGCAACTAAGCGAGCCTTTGGCGTTTGAATCAGCAGCTCCTCCGCGCCAGATCAGTTTCGGTCTGCAGCTTTCCTTCTAACCAACCCCCGCGAACTACAACGATGGACACGTCTAAAAGGATGTCGGCCCTCCATGCGGACCCAAAGAATGACCCCCATGAAGTAGCCGTAAAGCGAGCGCCAATGGATGCAAAAGCTTCGAAGTACCTGGTCGTCGAGACCGCTATGAGCGGTCTCTGTAACGCCATTCTAAATTTTGCGGCTGCGTTCGCGATCTTTCACGGACACAATATGACTCCTGCAACCGGCCCCGGCAGTCTGCTCATGGATTCGATCGGCGAAACATTTTTTGTGACTTCCCTCAGCGTGTTGGTTCCCTCACTCATCGCACGCCATCGCAGGCGCGCCGGAACTCTGCAGGTGGCCGATGACCGCCCTCAAAGAGCAGCGGGCAACCTCTACGTCAGGGCGATAGCCGTAGGTATTATCTTCACTTGCGTCTGCATTCCCTGTAGTTGGTTGTTGCTTCCACTTATCTTTCCGAATGGAGTGAGCTTTGGCAATGTTCTTCTTTTCAAAACTGTTTATGGAACTGTCCTTGGCTCCATAGCGACGGGGCTGGCTCTTCGCAAGGCACTGAATGAGGTGGAGTAGCTGTGCCAAAGCCGAGATCAAAATCCCTCCATGCTAGCTGTTGCCGATTCTGTCTTCGATTATTGCTGCGCCGAACCGTCTCAAAGCTGACTGAAAGATGAGCCAAATGACAGAACATTTTGACGTATTGATTGTGGGTGCAGGCCTGTCTGGTATCGGCGCAGCTCACCATCTCCAGGTGCACTGCCCAAAGAAGACGTTTCTCATAGTTGAAGGGCGTAAATCGCTCGGCGGCACATGGGATCTGTTCCGGTATCCCGGCATCCGATCTGACTCCGATATGAACACCATGGGCTTCTCCTTCCGTCCATGGACAGGGGAGAAAGCCATTGCCGAAGGCTCTACGATCCTCAATTACTTGAAGGAAACTGCGGAAGAGTACGGCATTGATCGGCATATCCGATATAGCCACCGGGTCGTACAGGTGAGATGGTCCACTGAGCAAGCTCGCTGGTCCGTCGAGATGGAGCACGGTCCGTCGCTCGACCGGACGATATGTACGTGCTCGTTCCTCTTCATGTGCACCGGTTACTATAACTACGCTCAGGGCCACACGCCGGACTTCCCGGGCGCCGATCGTTTTCGCGGCCGTATTGTGCATCCGCAACAATGGCCAGCCGATCTCGACTACGCCGGCAAACGCGTTGTCATCATCGGCAGCGGCGCCACGGCTGTGACGCTCGTCCCGTCCTTGGCGAAGACCGCCGCCCACGTCACCATGCTGCAGCGATCACCGTCCTACATCTTTGCACGGCCTGGCTCCGATCCCTTCGTGGTTAGCCTCAAACGTTATCTGCCTGAGAGATGGGCCTCTCGTCTCGCACGCTGGAAGAACATCCTCCTTGGCATGTACTTCTATCGGATCGCACGAAGCAAACCGGAGAAATTCAGCGCCCTGCTGATCGGAGGTGCGCAGAAGCATCTCGGCGGGAGCTACGATGTCGCCACCCATTTCACGCCGAAGTATAAGCCGTGGGACCAGCGGCTTTGCCTCGCGCCCGATGGCGATCTTTTCAAAACGATCCGCGAGGGCGATGCCACCATCGTCACTGACTCGATTGAGAGCTTCACTGAAGATGGAATCAAGCTCGCATCCGGCAAGGAGTTACCCGCCGACGTCATTGTCACTGCGACCGGTCTTAAGCTCCAACTAATAAGCGGAGTAGATATATACGTCGATAACTCGCGCGTTGAGCTGTCCAAAACCTTCAACTATAAAGGCACCATGTTCAGTGGAATCCCAAACTTCGCGCTCACGATCGGCTATACCAATGCGTCGTGGACGCTGAAAGCTGAGCTTAGCAGCCTCTATGTCTGTCGACTGATCAACTACATGGACCGACGAGGTTGGCGAGCTGCTGTCCCACACCTCGTCGAAGGGTCGGTTGGCGAACAGCCGATGATCAGTCTAACTTCAGGCTATGTTCAACGAGCGATTGATCAGCTGCCCAAGCAGGGCTTTAAGAAGCCGTGGACGCTGCACCAAAACTATCCACGTGACATTATCGCCCTGCGATACGGAAAGGTAGACGATGGCGCGATACGCTTCTCCCGTTAGCAATCTCGAAGAGGGATCAGCGAAGCGCCGCTTATTGCCACGCTTGGCGGTAGATTGCCTCGACCTCTTCGCTCGTTGGGACGCGAGGGTTATTCTGCGGCGATCCCGAAGCAAATGCCTGTGCCGTCATCGTGGGAATCAAGGCAAAGTAGCGCTCTTGATCGATCCCGAACTGCCTTGGCGAGGGCACCTCAAGTTCAGCATTACGGCTGTACAAACTTCGAATAAGTTGATCAACTGCAACTTCATCCGTGCTGTCGGCCAGTGTCAGGCCCATGGTTCGCGCGCACTCTGCGTATCGCCCCACGGCCGCTTCGACCGAAAAAGCCGTTACGGCCGGCAACAACATGGCGTTGGAGAGCCCATGGGGAACATGAAAGTGCGCCCCGATCGGGCGGCTCATGCCATGGACAAGAGCTACACTCGCATTCGAGAACGCGATGCCAGCCTGTGTTGCCGCCAACATCATGGCCTCGCGGGACGCGCGGTTTCCCGGTTCGTGAAAGCTAATTGGGAGTTCTCGCCAAATCGTCTTCATGGCCGCGAGCGCAAGTGCGTCCGTAAACGGAGTGGCTTTGCGGCTAACGTACGCCTCGATCGCATGCGTCAGCGAGTCGGTGCCCGTATCCGCGGTCAATCTCGGTGGCATCGTCAGCGTCAACTCGTAGTCCACTACCGCGGCCGTGGGGAGAAGCACATCCCCGGCAACCAGCATCTTCTCTTCCGTCTCCACATCTGTAATCACGGTAAATCGTGTGACCTCCGACCCGGTGCCGGCGGTCGTCGGAATCGCAAGGTGCGTTGGACAAGCGACACCGGGAGCGTAAGGCGTCTTGAAATCGCGAACTCGGCCACCATTGGTTGCCAGCATGCCGATGGCTTTGGCCGTATCGATCGGGCTTCCACCGCCAAGGCTCACCAGGCTGTCATGGCCACCGTCGAGGAAGCTACGAACGCCTTCCTCGACGATCGCCGTATTCGGATCTGCCTGGGTCTCATGAAAGATCTCGCAGATAAGGCCGGCATCTCGCATTTGTGTTCGCAGTTTTTCGGGCAGCCCATTCTTCATCAGGAAAGGATCCGTCACGATGAGCGGCCGCCTGCATTGAAGACGCAAAAGCAATGCTGCGACCTCAGCGAACGATCCCCCACCGATTTTGAGGATGGACGGAATCCGGATCTCAGCTCTCATCAATTTCTCCTCAACCTCTTTATAAAGGAACTTATTTCCGGTGGTGAATTATGGTGACAATAATTCTCCGCGACAAGTATCTTACCGGGTTGTTCAGTCACCTAGACTTTGCTCGTGTCCTTTGACGTGCCTGTAACAAGCGGTCTTTTGAACGATTGAGTATTGAGTTTTGAAATAGCAGGTTAAGAATGCCTCACTTTGGCGACTATCAAAACGAGATCTACCTCAACGGTCTTAGCGACGTGCTTCCCAGACTTCCCGTCGACTTCAAGCTCTTGGAGCAGAAGGCACAAGCGGCGATGCCTGCCTCAGTTCTTTCTTACGTGCAAGGGGGCTGCGGTGATGAGTTCACGCAACGTCACAATGCAGAAGCATTCAATCACTGGGGGCTTATCCCGCGCATGATGGTGGATTGCTCCTCACGCGATCTCTCGATCGAGCTATTTGGTCTCAAACTGCCCACCCCCATCTTTCTCAGCCCGGTCGGAGTCCTTGGCATCTGTACTTCAGACGGCCACGGCGACCTTGACGTCGCGCATGCGTCCTCCAGGACAAGCATTCCCATGGTTGCGTCCACCCTGTCGAACGACCCGCTCGAAACCATCGCTCAAAATCTAGGCGACACACCCGGATTTTTCCAACTTTACACTCCCAAGGATAAAAAGCTCGCTGAAAGCTTGGTTCATCGGGCCGAGTCCGCTGGCTTCAAAGGCATTGTGGTCACCCTCGATACTTGGCTTACCGGATGGCGGCCGCGTGATCTCAACACTGCCAACTTCCCGCAGCTGCGCGGACACGCACTCCAAAACTACTTCAGTGATCCCTATTTCCGAGCATCGCTCGCAAAGCCCCCCGGAGACGATATCTCTGCGGCGGTGATGCAATGGGCTCAAATTTTCGGCAAGGTTCTTACCTGGACGGACCTTCCGTGGCTACGTTCCCTCACCAAACTGCCTCTCATCCTGAAGGGCATCTGTCATCCTGACGATGCGAAACGCTCCATCGATGGAGGAGCTGATGGAATCTACCTTTCTAATCATGGGGGCCGACAAGCGAATGGCGGCATGGCAGCGATTGATATGCTTCCTGCCGTTGTAGAAGCTAGCGGAAAGACCCCGGTACTGTTTGACTCCGGCGTTCGTCACGGAAGCGACATCGTGAAGGCGCTTGCACTGGGAGCCAGTGCTGTCGGCATCGGACGTCCTTACGTCTATGGTCTCGCTCTGGATGGCACCGACGGGGTCGTCCATGTTCTGAGAAGCTTGCTCGCCGAAGCCGACCTCCTCATGGCCGTTGACGGCTTTCCCACTCTGACGGCACTTCGCGAAGCCGGGGTTATTCGCCTTTAGAGCGAGATGCAGAAGTGTGGCCTCTCAATCGTTCGTCGCGTCATACGGTTATGGTTCGAAATCAAACGCTCATAAAACTGTTTAAAGGACTAAGTGATGAATATTCCTCTTTCGCCTCTAAGGTTTCTCCGACATGCGGAGCGACAATATGCCGGACGTGCAGCTGTCGTTTCGAGAGGGGAACGATTCACATACCGGCAGTTTGGAGAACGCGTCGGCCGGCTTGCAGGAGCGCTGCGGGAGGCAGGCGTTCGGAGAGGAGAGCGCGTAGCCTTTTTAGGCACGAATTCTCATCGACTACTGGAAGCCTACTACGGTGTGCTGGAAGCAGGAGCAGTGTTGCTGCCGCTGAACATTCGGCTTTCCGCGAGCGAGCTGTCATTTATCCTCAACGACTCCGGAGCGAGCATTCTCTTCATCGATCCGCAATTTCTGCCATTGGTAGATTCCTTTCGTCGACAATTGCCTGCGGTACGGATCTTCTGCGCGCTTGAGGGTGCAGCGGAAGGCGATTGGTTGATGCCACAGAACTACGACGATTGGTTGAACACGGCTACCCCCTATCGCTGCGACATCAGCTCCATCGATGAGGATGAAGTTGCTGAACTCTTCTACACCAGCGGCACGAGCGCCCAGCCAAAAGGCGTCATGTTGAGTCATCGCAACATATATCTTCACGCCCTGCAGACCTGTCTCGCCTTCAACGTTGAGAATGGTTCGGTGGAACTTCACACGATTCCGCTTTTCCACGCGAACGGATGGGGCATAGCGCATTTTTTGACGATGTTGGGCGGAAAGCACGTAATGGTCGAAAGCTTTGACCCAGAGGCAATCTTTCGCTTCATCGAAATTGAACGTGTAACCCAGTTCAACGCGGTGCCTTTCATGGCTACGGTACTCGTTAACCACCCGAAGCGCGGTAACTATGATCTGCGCAGCTTGCGCCGCATCGTCATTGGTGGTGCAGCGTCGTCGCCTACCTTGATTCGCGAAGTGGAAGAGGCCTTTGACTGCACTTGCTTTTCTGGGTACGGCTTGACGGAGACTTCTCCCGCCCTCTCGTGCGCTTCCGTGAAACCCGAGCTTGGATGGACTGATCAGGATAGGTATATCAAACAGGCAATGACTGGCTACGCATTCCCAGGGGTCGAGCTTCATATCGCAGGCCCGAACGATGAGTGGCTCCCCGAAGATGGAAAAGCAATCGGAGAACTCATCGCGCGTGGCGACGGCGTGATGAAAGGCTATTGGAAGCAGCCCGAACTAACTGCAGAAGCTTTGCGGGGTGGTTGGCTTCGTACCGGCGACATGGCTACCATAGACGAGAACGGGTACGTCCTGGTAGTGGACCGGAAAAAAGACATAATTGTTAGCGGCGGAGAGAACATCTCGTCTCTTGAGGTGGAGAAGGCCATGCTGGCGCATCCTGCAATCCTCGAGATCGCGGTCATCCCCGTTTCTGATGATAGGTGGGGAGAGATCCCCAAAGCTCTTGTCGTCCTCAAGCAAGGTGCAGCCGTGACCGAGACTGAGTTGATCGATTTCAGCCGCTCCTGCTTGACCCATTACAAGTGCCCAAAGACGGTTCATTTCGTCGATTCTCTTCCGAAGACAGGCACTGGCAAGGTGCTAAAGAAGAACCTGCGTGCTCAATACGAAGGGAAAGATGCCGATTCGCCTCGATCGGAATGAGACGCCAAGGTGGGTTCGAAGCAGAATTAGAGGATGCGAAACTCGCCTAACGAGGAAGGGGAGAGATCTGTGCACACAGTAGAGCCTATTTTATTGGGCGGTGAAGATGGGATCCGTTCAAAAACCGTAGCGATACATAATCCATACAGCGGGGCGACCGTCGGCGAGGTCTGCTATGCCGATAAAGTTGATGCGGCGGCAGCATGCGCACTTGCGGAGCGTGCGTTCACGGAAACCAAACGCTTGAGTTCATGGGAGCGGGCGGCGATCTTAAATCGTGTTGCGGACAAGCTTGTTGAGCAGACAGCAAAAGTTGCGGAAATGATCATGCTTGAGGCCGGAAAACCCATTACCGATGCCATGAGTGAGGTAGCTCGTTCAATCCAGACTTTCCGTGTTGCAGCCGAGGAAGCTAAGCGCATCGGAGGAGACGTCACGCCTGCCGACTTGACGCCCGGAACGAAGGGCCGCATCGCCTTATCGCGAAGATTCCCCATCGGACCTATTCTGGGGATTACGCCATTTAACTTCCCCGTCAATCTGGTTGCGCACAAGCTTGCTCCCGCGATTGCGTCGGGAAACCCCATCATCATAAAGCCTGCACCCCAAACACCAATGACCGCGTTATGGCTGGGACGCGCCATCCGTGACTCAGGATGGCCAGCCGGCGCGATCAGTGTCTTACCGTGCTCGAATGAGGTGGCCGCACAGCTGGTTGCCGATGAACGGATTGCGATGCTCAGCTTTACTGGCAGCGCCAACATTGGTTGGATGCTTAGGCGCCAGGCTGCCACTCCGAGGGTCACGCTCGAACTTGGAGGAAATGCGGCAGTTATCATCTGCGAGGATGCCGATCTCTCGAAAGTAATTCCCAAAGTTATCGCCGGTGGATATACATATGCCGGTCAGAGCTGCATCTCGGTGCAACGCGTCTTCGTTCATGCTTCGCTTAAAGCGCAGCTCATCAACGGGATTGTGGATGGTTTGCGAACGCTCAAGACAGGCGACCCGGCTGATGCCTCCACACGCGTTGGCCCGATGATCAACGAAGCGGCCGCGATCCGGGCTGAAAGCTGGATCGTCGAGGCGGTAGATCTAGGCGCGACGTTGCATTTAGGCGGCAAGCGAAATGGATCGGTGTTACAGCCAACTCTACTGAGCAATGTCGCAGCCACGGCCCAACTCAACTGCGAGGAGGTCTTTGCTCCGGTGGTCATCGTTGAAGCCTATGAGAACTTCTCCGAGGTCTTAGTATCCGTCAACCGATCGCAATATGGTCTGCAGGCGGCTATCTTTACCAGTGACTGGAAAAATATGACTCAAGCGTGGAACGAACTTGAAGTTGGAGCGGTTCTGGTTGATGAGTCCTCTGCATGGCGTGCGGATCATCTGCCTTACGGCGGGGTCAAGAACTCCGGCATCGGGAGGGAGGGGCTACGATCCGCCATTATGGAGATGACTGAATCTCGCTTGCTTATCCTACCCACCGAGTTTTAGCGTTCAGTCAGTCCTTAGAAGATGACAGTCTGCCACAAGGGGGCTTCCGCTTCGCCTCATACGCTCCTGTTTATCGATTAAAGGGACTGTGACTTAAACTTGCATCCTATATGCTTGGAATTTTTGTGCACATGTGGGATCCCCCCCAAATCGAGTGAAGGTGGGTGTCGATTGTCCTCTCCTCAAAAGCTTCGCGTGAGTCGGAGACGGCCAACGACCGAGCGAATTCTTAAACAGAAAGCTTGACCCTCAAAACGATCTCGGGATCTACGGTACTAACGATTCGACGTATTCATGGAACCAGCTTAGGAAACGCAGCTCCAACTTCTGGACTAGTTCGTCACTCATAAGTCAGTTAGAGGCGCTTTTCCCTGCCAGTGCTTCGAAGGTTGCGATAAAAACCTTCTCAGTAATCAGCTCCGGAGTTTGAAAGAAAGTAAACAGTAGACCGGTGGTGACAACATCCAGTATGCATACGAAGTCTTTTGCAGGCATGGGAAGGTCACTCGCGGGTATGATCCTGATCAACTCTTTGGCAATCCACCTGTAGGCTGCGGCATTCTTTTCGGTCATTTTGGCCCGCATCGGCTGGTGTGTGAGTGTATAAAGCTGAAAGGCTGTTGCAAGCACGGCCACTTTCTGCCGAGATCGCGCTTCCTCCGCAACAGTCTTTCCGAGGATTCGCATTTGTTCACGCAGACTGGCTCCTGGCTTAAAAGGAGGTATGATGGGCTTCCACTGCGTCTCGACAACTGCAAGGAACAACTCCTCCTTATTTTCGAAATTGCCATAGACAGCACCTCGCGTCATTCCTGCGCGCGCCGCAATCTCCTCGAGCGAGGCGCGGTCAAAGCCTTTTTCGGCTATAACAGACGTCGCTGCCTCGATTAATTTTTCCCTCGTACGATCGCGCTTGCTTGCGCTTGGACTGGCTACTTTCGTCATGGATAATATACATCCTTGTATTTTATACAGTATCGTATTATTTTATTCCCATGCTCCTACATTCGCAACGCCACCTTGCCCTCGGACTTCTGCTGTTCTTGCTACTCCTATGCATCGGTTACGCCTTCGAACGAATTGGGGAATGGAAGGATCTGCGAGCCAACCCGGCACCCGGACGCTTGATCTCTGTGGGAGATCATAGACTTCACCTTCTTTGCAAAGGAAACCAAGGGCCTACCGTGGTTATCGAACAGGGGGCTGGAGAACTCTCGAGCTTATGGTGGCCCGTACAAGAGGAGATTGCGAAATTTGCGAGAGTTTATACGTATGACCGTGCAGGCTACGGGTGGAGCGATCCGGTAAAGGAGCCAAGAACTGTCGAGGATCGCGCGCGCGACCTCCACGCATTACTGCTGCAGGCTGGGGTTCAAGCGCCGTTCATCTTTGTCGCGCACTCGTACGGTGGCCTCATCGTCCGCCAATATCTTCAGGAACACCCTGACGACGTCGCAGGTCTTGTACTGGTAGATACGCCGGAGCAATCCTCAATCTTCCGGAAAGATGTACTCGCCTTTTATGCAAAAGCAAGAATGCTTAATAAATTCGCCGAAGTGATCGCACGATTTGGAGTGCTACGCCTGTTGCGTATCTGGGTTCCTCTTGATCGTTACGGATTCTGGCTAAGGAGGCCTTCGGAATATGAGGCGTTGTGTGATGATTTGAGCTCTTTGGATCGAGTCCCACCAGCAAGGAGGGTTTCTGAGAGAAACGGCAGTTTAGGCTCGCTGCCACTTACTGTCATGACACATGGACTTCCTTTTCCAGGGCCTTTCACGGTGCTGGAGCAAAACTGGAGCGAAGGTCAAAAACAGCTTGCTTCGCTTTCAACGAACAGCGTTTTAATAGTCGCCCAGAAAAGCAATCATATGATTCAGCACGACGAGCCAGCACTTGTTGTCGATGCGATACGGTGTATTCACGTTGCAGTCGAAAAGAGGGTTCATTTGGGACAGATTTACTAGCCCTGGCGGACCGATTCTGGAACGGCATTTTCCGGGAACGGTTAAAGCTTTTGGGCAGGCCGTCTGGATCGCATTGAAAGACCATCGAGCCTTTCAGCGCCGCGAGTTTAGGTGTTGATTCCACCGGCCGCAGCTATACCCACGGCTGGCACCGTCGCACGATCACCGGCTGAACCGTCGTAACCTGCCCGAAATTCCCGTCCCGACATTAGAGGCTCTCAGCGACACTGCGACATGGACGTCAACACTCTAATGGTCGTCCGGGAAAAGGATGCCCGTCTCAATG
>Ga0302182_10001444_pt1 | contig 12500 bp, 13 predicted proteins | sample I_Palsa_N3_1_FD_198781 | JGI IMG/M metagenome (GOLD analysis project Ga0302182, IMG submission 198781) | Peat permafrost microbial communities from Stordalen Mire near Abisko, Sweden - I_Palsa_N3_1 | ecosystem: Environmental > Terrestrial > Soil > Palsa > Peat permafrost | place: Sweden...
AACTCATCGTGGCCAGGAGAGCTCATCTCCACCAAAGGCCGAATACATTTGCGCAGACTTGTCTTCTCGCCCAAACTAACCCTTGCAGTCGCGCGGCGGACCATACAATATCGGTACTAATCAGGCTCGATCACTCGGCGCTTGCGCAATCGTTGAGGTTCGCGGCTGTTTCCTTTACATGGCCGGCGCTTCGCCTCCTTCATGTATGAGCCCAAAGCCTTTACTTCGTGGCAGGCGAAGCGATTCCGGGAACTGGTGCACTCAGATGCCGTGCAGCGACACTGCCTCCAACCGCGATGAGGAAACAGGCTATCGTTGCCGCGGTGGCACGCAGTACTGAGCTGCGAACTGTAGGGAGCGTCCCTCCATTCCGTTGACGCAATCCCACGAGAACTCCGACAGCCGCGAGGCGAATGAGCATCCCGATCGCGCCTGTACTGTCGTTGAGCGGATCTCCGTTATGAATGTGTGTCAGCACAGCCCCAAACATATCCACGGCGAGGCCGATCAACGCTGGGAGGATCGCCCATGGAAGAAGCAACCCTATTCCTCCAAAGATCTCGGCGATTACGATGAATTTAAGGAATGCCACTGAATAACCTGATTGGACGAAGAATTCGGTCATCGGGGCCACCGAGAACGCCTTGCCGATGCCAGCCAGGGCAAATGTAAAGGCGAGCGTGACGCACAGTGCGCCGGAAATAGGCGAGCTTGTCATAATTTCGCGAGCATCCTTGCGCCGACTCGCCAGTCCAAATAGGGCGCCGAATAGGAAGCCGAGAAGATCGCCAATCAAGCCGCTCGCGGTGCTCCAGGAGCTCGCATGGGTGATGAGCATAGTGCCGGCAAAGGCGCCTGTCCGCAACACGAGGAGGCATACGACAACTACGTAGTATCCACGCGCAAATCGAGACGGAGATACATTTGCAGTCGGTCCACTGAACAGAGCACCGACAATGGAACCAACGAACATCACAGCCAGTGTGTAGTCGACTCGGTAAAACATCTATATCCTCTCCAAAAACACGACCATCTAAAGCGCCAGTTTGTTCCAATCTCTCGCCCAGTTTTCGGTAGGGCGCCTGATGTAATCGACAACGAAGTACGTCCCAGGGCCTTGCTGTGCTGCGAGCTTTACGCCTCGCTGTTCGCGAACGGCGGCAAAAATGATTGGGCGTTCAAAGACGTCCGGCGACAGTTTGTTGCGGAACCGGTCGGCGTTGCCTGGGAGCCAGATGAGGGCGAAGTCATACTCTCCCTTTAGGCAGGTTGCGTAGACCACAGGGCGTTCGTCATCTTTGGAACGAAGTTCTTTGAGAGCCGGACTGGTCCATCGTGCTTCGCGGAGCTATGGTCTAACGCAGACTAGCGATAAACACATTTATGTCCTTGAGTACCTCGGTCTCGTTTGACAGAAATACATAGTGATTCGCACCTGGCAGCGTAATCACATGCGCCGTTGGAACTCCATTTTCCACCGACTTCTTCTGTCTCTCAGTTAAAGCATCTAGTGCGGTGGAATAAGCCTTGGCCGCGGCTTGCACCGAGGGATCTGTATTCTCGTCAACCCAGACTCCTTGGCTGTGCGGGTTGGCGAAGATGATGAGAGCAGGCGCCGGAATAGCAGTGTATTTCTTCGCGCCCGTCATCAGCGGCATGAACAGGGCGGTGCCGGGAAGATCACGTTGCTTTCCTACCCCTCCGTCAGGAGCGCTTTCCCGCTGTGCGCGCAGTTCTGCTTCAGGGAATCGGAATCCGTTCACGCGCTCATAGTATGCCTGTAAGGCGCTGAAGCTGGCCAAATCCGTTTTGCTGAGTGGCGGAGGTTGGGGTCCCTGGAGTTTCTGCATTTCCATGGCGTTCACCCCCGTGCCGTTATCAAAAGCATAAGAATACGCGGCATCGAGATAGACCAGTCCCGCAACTCGGTTCGGATGGTTATTTGCGACTGAACTCAACTCCGCCCCAGCGATCGAGTGTCCCACGAGGATAGGTCTCTTCAGATTGAGCGCATCAACCACCGCTGCTACGTCATCGCCGAGGCGATCAGCCGCGTGATCCGTCGCGGAATAACCGGAGGCACCGAACCCGCGACGGGTAACGCCATAGACATGATAGTGAGTAGTGAGCTTCGGCGCGAAATCGTCAAAAACGTGAGCCGTATTGCCGCCTCCGGCCAGTAGAACGATTGGTCTGCCAGAGCCGCCCCAATCGAGCACTTCCAGCCGAACGTCCTTGTCTACGGTTACAAATCGCGTAGTGTGGGGTGATGGGTCTTTCCAGACAGCTAAGCCCTGCGAATGAAGGGGAACCGCGATGAAAGCGAGTAACACAGAACCAACTAGACAACTGCAATAAGACATAGCTTGTCCACTCCTTGTTCCAGTATCTACGCAGCACCTGTTCCCGGTGTTCCATCCTTTACTGCATATTCGGCTACCACAACGCATTCAGTTGACGACAAAATCTCCAATGCGCTCATCGTGACGCGCTTCTCGCTTAGGAGGGCTTCTGATCGATGGAGACAACGGCTATCGTGGCGAGGATGGATCTTTGCTTGCCGGCACGAAGGATTTGGAAGTTATGGGTTTCGTCTGTGCGTAGGAGCGTGTCGCGAAGCTGGCCTAGAGTGAAGCTTGTGGCTGGCTTGCCGTCGAGGCCGGTGATAATGTCACCCTTGAAGAATCCCTCTTTCTCTGCGGGTGAGCCGGCGCGGATTCCGGTGACGAGAAAGATGTGGAGGTCATCGCCGTTGGCGATCAGAGTGAGGCCAAAGGTCTTGCGCTCAGGGAATGGGGCAGAGGTCTTGGCTGTGGGTTCGAAGATGACGCGGTGGCGCGGATAATCGAGGAAGACATGGTAGCGAGTGTAGATGCCTTCGCCAACGGTGCCGTCGAAGATGTCGTCGCTGTATGCGCCCGAAGTGTTGGCGGAGAGGCTGACAGGAATATTGCGGGCAACCAAGCCGCCAACCCGGAACTCGTCGATGTGGCCGCGCATGTTGGTTTGGGCGAAGAACTGGTTCTCAAGGCCGGCGGCCTTCGTGGCACGAGTGTCGGTGCCGGCGAGCCGGATGAGATTGTGCTTCTGCACAAAGGGTGAGTTAAACGTCATCGTGTCGGCGGCCCCGAAGTCCATGCACATATGTGCGGGGATTGCAGGTTGGGTGGGTGCTGAAATTTGCGTTTCGAAATAAGGGATGCCGCTATCGAAGGTGATCGGAACGACAAAGCCGTGGCCCGTGTACTGCCAGGCTGAGGGTCTGTGGAGAGTCATGATTTTGGCCTCATAGTCAATCTCGACAATGAAGCGGCTAAGAAAGTCGTAACCGAGGATGCCGCCGAGAGGGACGCCGAGGGCTTTCTCTAGGCCGGTTTGATCGAGCAAGTCGACGTGCTGATTGTGCAGCTCCATACCAGGAAAGGTGAAGGTTGCGCCGGATGCGAGGCTGAACTGCGCTAGGTTTCCGCCACCGTAGCTTGCAGTTGAGCCGTAGCTGGAGAGCTTGAAGGCGGCAGCACGCGGAGTGTTGATGGATTCGTGGTTATCGCCGGTGTCTACAAGGAAGCCGATTGGCGCCCCGCCGTTGACTTGCGCTTGAAGGATGATGTGGTTTGCCTCCATGGTGAATGGAAGCTTGACGCTTGACGTGGCCATAATGACGTCGGAGCTTTTCTGTTTGAGCGGGGCGAAGGTGGCTGCATCGGCGGGTTCGAACTGAACTAGTGCTGCGACGCGGTAGTCCGAGTCGGGCTTGTCTTTTTCTTTGATGACCATGTGCTGCGGAGTGAAGACGCCGCCGGAATGCTGCCAATCGCTGTATGCGGTGACCTGCTCGGCCTCAGCGCCGCGGATGATGGTTTGGATTGGAAGCGAGGTGTCTTGATCGATGATCCACTTGATGCTGATGCCATGGGAAGGCGTGAAGAGTAACGCAACGCTGTGGAGTTCCGAGGTCGAGGTGAGCGTCGCTTGATCCATGGCTGCGGGCGGACCGAAGGCAATTGCGGCGGCGATAAGGCTCTCCGAACGGAGGCGTGCGAGTTCGATGCCATCAAGGTACCGAACGAAGCCATTCCAATCACGGGTTTGCGCGTTGGCGTGTGTGACGAGAAGCTCGTTGCTGTCGAACTGGCGCACAGTGTCGCGGCGCAGGATGTTCGAGGGAGTAATCCACTGATCGACGGTGGCGGTGACGTCCTCCTCTTTGGCGGTGAAGCGCTGATGCAGCGTGCCGCGGCGTGTAGCTGTACCGACCGCGTGACGCCAGGCTTCAATGATGCTCGGCACCGTGGGAGGCTGCGCGTATACGGGTGGGGCTAAATTCGTTGCAGCGAGAGTTAGGCTGAGGTGGATGAGTCGGCTGAATTTCATGATCAAGAACTCACAGGTGGATTGAGAGGTTTCTCAAGCTAAAGGATTTTCTATTCGTTTTTGAAGGCGAGCTTGTCTACTCTTTCTTCTTAGTTTCGAGCCACGCGTCAACCCGCGTCTCCAAGATGTTCAGCGGCAAGTTTCCAGCACTCAGAACTTCATCGTGAAATTGACGGATGTCGAAATCCGAACCAAGCTCCTGCTGCGCCCGTTTGCGAAGTTTGAGAATCTCGAGTTGCCCGATCTTGTAGCTGAGACCCTGCGCAGGCCACGCGATGTAACGGTCCACTTCTCCCTGAATCACCGGCTCATCCGCGCAACCGCTTTCACGAAAATATGCCACTGCCTGTTCGCGGTTCCAACCATTTGCGTGGATGCCCGTGTCGACCACCAGCCGAACTGCGCGCATTAGCTCAGTATTGAGCCGTCCGTAATCGGAGCCGGGGTCCTGAAAGAAGCCAATCTCTTTGCCCAATGCCTCAGCATAGACAGCCCAGCCTTCGGCGTAGGCTGCGCTGAAGAGATGCTTGCGAAACTCTGGCAGATCTTTCAGTTGCTGCTGCATCGAGATTTGCAAATGATGACCGGGAATACCTTCGTGGTACGCAATAGTTTCGTCGCTAAGCAGACGTTGCTGTGCATAGTCTGAGGTGGCAACCACAACTCGCGCCGGTCGCGAGCCATCCGGTGTGCCACCGATATAGTGCGTCGCATTGCCCGGCTCCGAAGCGGGAACAGCTTCTACGGTCAGTGCAGTCGTGGGATATACGTTGAACAGCTCGGACAACTTCGGCTGCATCTGCGTTACGTACTTTCGGAAATCGTCAACGATCTGGTCTGCAGATTTCGGAATGTACTTCGGATCATTGTTCAGTGCGGCCCTGAAACTGGCGAGATCGGTGTATCCCTGCTTGTGAGCCAGATCGGTGAGAAGGCCGGTGAGTCGGGCTACCTCCCGAAGGCCAAGCGTATGAACCTCGGCCGCCGTCATGTCCGTCGAGGTCTGATCCTTGATTGCTTGCTGATATCGGCGAGCGCCGTCTGGCAAGCTACTGAGGCCTATCGTCCCCCGGCCACGAGGGGCATAGTCCTTGCTGATGAAGTCAGCAAAGTTTTGAAACGCGGGCAAAACCTCTGCGCTGACGACCGCATCGATCTCGGTGGTGAGGCGCTTTTGGTCGGCGACGCGGATTGAAGCTGGAAACTTCTTCGCCGGTTCCACGAAAGGGTTCTCGGCGATCACGCCTTGGCACTGCGCAGGCACTTGATCCAGGAGAACGCGTGGCGGCATCAAGCCATCTTTTTCTCCCTGCCGCAGCACCGCGATGGTCTGCTGAAAGACGCGCGGGATCTGACGCAAGCGAGCGATGTAGTCCTCATAGTGCTGGACAGAATCGAGTGGGACGGCATTGGGAAGATCGGCAAGGCTATTCTGCACGCCGCCCATTTGCGAGATGGGCATCTCATACTGCTTCAGCTCGTAATCAATGATCCGTTCTTCCAGAACCTGAACAAACAGGTCATGGGAGATACGATCCTGCTCCGGGAAGCCCGCAACGGGGATAGCTCTTATTTTCCGCAGGTACGCTCTGTCCACTGCATTTTGCCGTGCACCGGCCGCGAGGGAATAGTCATCGAGCCTGGCATTATCGCTGTAGTCCCCAACGGCAGTCTTGCTCTCTGGTGAGATGGCCAGATCATTCTGGTATTGCTGCGCGAAGAGGTTGTTCTGCTTGGATAGTCGGTCTTCGACGCTTGGGAGGACGACCGAAACGAAAGAAGAACGAATATACCCATACGGATCGGGAGTAACGAAGCCAAACGCTTTAGCTGGGCCAAGAGCGAACAGGAAGATGAGTGCGGGAGCAAATGCGGTTCCGGCTGAGCGCGGGATACGACTGTTGAGAGAGTTATGCGACAAGAGCGGCATCATCACCTCATCTTTCTAATCAATCGAGAATGGAACTGCTGTGACCGGTATTCGTCTTCCTGCTGCGCTTCCAACTCGCACTGGGGCTGCCGAACTGACCGCACCGGCGGCACTAGACCATAGGGGTAAGATCACGCTGGATAGCGTTCGGGTTCTGATGATGCATTTCCTCAACATCTGTCTGATCTCAGGCTCGCAGCGGTTGTCAACTGCCAGGCTTCTAAATTGTGTTCGCGCATCGCCTCTGAATGTAAAAAACGTCGAAGTTACACTATAGCATTGGAGTCGCAGAAAGCATTGTCAAGACCGCAAAGAGTGAAAGCCTGAGGCACTTGCGACGCCGCGGGAAAACCGCCCTGTCTTTCACATGAAATTCCCGATTGGATTCAATCCTCTCTGGAGCATACGGGCATAACTCCTTATTTTGCGGAAGCAGATTTCAAGTACTGGATGATGGCCGCTCTTTCCTCCGGTTTCGAGAAGCGAAAATCCATATCGCTATCTGGGATCACGGAGTCCGGGTTGGTCAGCCACCTATCCAAGATTGCATCGTCCCAAACGACCTGTGACGCCTTCAATGCTGACGAGTATTTAAAGGTAGCGACGCTACCCGCCTTCGTTCCGTAAATATGCCGCAGGCGCGGACCCTCCTTATCGTCGTCCAGATAGTGGCAGCCACCACACCGCTTTACAAATAGAACATCACCGCCCTGCGCGCCGACTTGGAGCACTCTCATACCCGGGGCGCCAGCAGCACGGCCAGCAGGTACCAGGATCATCCACAACACCGCAAAGAACACTACGAGTAACAGCGCTGTCGAGACTTTCCTGCTCAAGTTCTTGTCCGCTCCCGGTTCATGCGAATCATTCATCGTGTCTCTGGACCTCTTCGGTTTCTTGCTCCACCATCGTTCATCGCCGAGGCTTGCTGTCGGAGCCGCTTTCGCTCGGCCTTTGCCCACGCATATATCAAATCGCCTTCTTCCGGAGTGAGCTTCGCGTTGCGGTGGATGAGCAAATATTGCTTGGGCGGCATCTCGCCACTGTGTGTCTCGGCGGCTATCTTGGTAAGTAAATCGAGATCCATATCCCGGTCAAATGTATGCCGCCGAGACATATCAAAATGCTCACGGCCGCCCTGTACGTCACACTCCAACAGCCACGAGGCTGGGGCAAACCGGCTATAGAACGGCCACTTTGTGCTCTCCGAATGGCAATCGGCGCACTTGTTCTCCAGAATGGCCCTGACCGGCGGAGGAACATTCATCCCCGCCATGAGTCGATCGTTGGACTTCGTAGTCCGAGCATTTCCCCATGGATGAATAAAAGAGCAGGCCACGCTCGTACTTAACAAAGCGCCGGCCAACGCAATGTGGAATGGTTTCATGGGATCACCACCACCTCGCTCTCATCGGTCTCCGCATCACCTTGTCGATATGTCCATTCAGAACTGTCACTGAGCCAAATCTCCAGTCGCGCCGAGCCGGCTTGCTGTCCGCTGCTTTGTCATCCTCAAACTGGATGAATCGCCAACATGACCCTCGGTATGCGAGCTTCGGCCCGACGTTCACTTCTTTGGAGGGGCATGCGCTCCCGATTTATACCGGGTGTGGCAGGAGTTGCACGCGTGGTTGACCTCATCGAGCTGTTTTGTGAAGCCCACGGTGTCATTAGCAGCAGCCAATGCAGCGAGTTTGGTGGTGGCCTCCGCGTAATCGGCTGCAGCCCGATCAAAGTTGGCGCGATCGGTCCAGATTGCACTGAGCGCTTGTGAATCTGCCGACGTTTGACCCTCCCCAGTTCCCGCGGGAAACATTGTCGGAAGAGCTTTAGCCCATTTCGCAAGAGCGACCGCTGGATACGCCTGAGTCTTCGCCTCGCGGCCTGACTTCATAGCATCTCCCATAGAGTGGAACGTAATGGAAGACATATCCAGGCTCGCCTGCCGTGTAGCGATTACTTCAACGTAGGAAACACCGTTCTTTTCCTGTGACGACAAGCCAACGGCTGCCAAGCAAACGAAAGCGACGGATGACGCCATCAAACTTTTCCCCATTGTGTGCCTCCTGGTCCTGCTGATTTCTCTGTTTCTTCAACCGCCAACGCGATTGACAGAGCGATTGAGCGAGTATACCTTGTTTACCAAGGCTTGTTAACCATGACAGGAGATGTCCGTGGAAATCGACACACAATTCTTAAAGGGAAGCATCAGCTTATTGCTGCTCCACCTGCTCTCGCGAGGCGAACTGTACGGCTATGAAATTCTTCAGGAAGCCTCGCGCCGCAGCGCCAACGCATTCGATTTCAAAGAGGGTACTCTTTACCCTGCGCTGCATCAACTCGAAAAGAAAGGCCAAATAAAGTCTGAGTGGCGCACAGCCGAAAACGGCAGGAAACGAAAGTATTATTCGCTCACCCCTAAGGGCAAGAAAACCGCGGTCGCATACGAAAGGCAGTGGCAGCATCTGACCGGCGCGATGGCGGCGATACTGGAGAGCAAATAGATGAGCACAGCGGACGAATTGATCCACAACGTCGTGACCTACTCGCAGATTCCGTCTTCCAGGCGGCGGCGGGAGATTCAGCGAGAACTTACCGCACATATTGAAGATTTCATTGATGCCGCACGCGATGCAGGCCATGAGGAGCAGGAGATCGAGTCACTGCTCATGGCTCACTTTGGCGACGCTCGCCAAGTCGCCGAAGGCTTTTCCCATGTTTACAGGGGCGAACGGCGAACGTTTTTGGTATTCGCCTATGCGCTGTCGGCATTGCTGATCGCGAGTTCTCTTCTCATCGCGATTCTGGCAATCCAGACCAGTTTGGCCTTCGGCTTTGGCACATCCATTTCGGAATTGTTCGCGAGTAAACATACAGTAGTGCAAGCGCTAGATATCGTGGCGTTCGTGGCTGTGTATCTGGGATTGACTTCGCTAGAGGCTCTATTTGTGCGCTATCGGTTTCAAAAAGCTGCAATTCTGCTTGCGGCAATTGGCGCGGTCCTCACACTGTCATTCAGGTGCATGGGTTATCACCCAGCGTTTCTTTTTTATGGACTCATTACTGGCGTCTTCTTTCGGGCGGTGCGGCTGTTTGTTTCAGCGGAAGTCGCGCGGGTTGGTATCGTACTGGTTTGTTTCGGTTTCGCCGGATTTGGTTTTGCCCTGCTACGTTCGCCAGTTTCATCGGTTGACCTCATAGCCACATGCGCGAGTTGGCTCGCTTTGGGGATGGGATATCTGCTCATGAGTCGTCTCGCGCCGCGTGTAGATGCAGCTGTTCTCAACAGACTGCAACAGATTTGAATAAGGGCTTAAGGGGGAATCAGATGAGAACGTATTCCGTCGTGTTGGGCGGCTGCCTAATGTTAGCGCTGACTGTGCCCGTAGAAGCGCATTTCAAATTGCTTTCGCCCGCGCCGTGGATTGTGGAAGAAGATGATTTCGGCGACCCGCAGTGGTCGTATCCGTGCGGCGGAACGTTGACCGATCAGGGTAAACCCACCGGTGCCGTGACAAAACTCGAAGGAGGCGAAAAGCTTCATCTTCGAATCCAAGAGATGGCATTCCATCCCGGGTTTTACCGTGTCGCTCTCGCCGTGAACTCGCGCAGTGAACTCCCTCCAGATCCAGAACCAATCAGCAAGACCGGGCCGGACGGTCGTCAAAGGTCAATTTCAGGAGCCATTCAATATCCCCCCGCACCACCGATTCTTGCCGATGGATTGTTTATGCACACCGCCCCTCTCGACGAAATTCAGGAAGCTGAAATCGAAATACCGAACATCAACTGTACTAAGTGCACCTTACAGGTGATCGAGTTTATGGCGTCCCATGTTAGAAATCCTGACGGAGACTACACATATCACCACTGCGCTGACCTTCAGGTACACGCCAATCCGAATAAGCCGATCGATACGAGATTTTCCACCGAAAACAAAGAACACTGAAAGCTCTCGCGTTCTCTCCCTGGTTTCGAGACCTCAAATCATCAGCACTGATCTAAATCTGATTTAAGGTGCGATCAAAAATCGGGTGCATGAGCGTATATGCATGTTAGAAGACGGAGGCAATGACAGACCTGCTTGGCATGAGCGGCTGGGCACAGAGTCTCTGCCGGCGGTGCCATTTCCATACGGTTTTCCCAGTGTAGGACGTTATCGCATCTTCATCCATGTGAACCATGGCGCAACCGTAGAGACAGGACCCTTTGATACAGAAGCGCAGTAGTATCTCCGTTCGCCAGTAAACCACGAACGTCGGTTTATTTTTTACGCCTTAGGATTCCAACAGCGTCCGTAACTTGTGAGCGTATCTGCGGCTCGACGTGACGATCGTTCCTTCTGCCAGTACGATGTCGTAAACCCCATCGAACATCGGACGAATCTCGCTAATGCAGGCACCGTTCACGATCGCCGATTTCCGCACGCGGATGAAGTGGTGTGGCGCCAGCTTCTCTTCCAGGTGTGCCATGGTTTCCCGCAACAGGTGTCGGTCGCTGGCGGTATGTATGCAGGCATAGTTTCCCGTGGCCTCGATCCACAAAACGTTGGGAACGGGAACAAAGAAAATCCGCTTCTTGTCCTTCACCACAAAGCGTTCCAATGGGCGGACACTACGGAGGGACCGGAGCAGTGGTTCGAGATCCCGATTCGTTTTCCCTCGTTGTTCAAGGACTTCGCGTGCGTGGACTAGGGCTTTGGCAAATCGCTCCTTATCATACGGCTTCAAGAGATAGTCGACAGCGTGCACTTCAAACGCACGAATGGCATGTGCATCGTGAGCTGTAGCGAAGATATATACGGGAGCGTGATCGGACGATGGCTCTACATTTTCGATGACGCCAAAACCATCCAGGTCCGGCATCTGCACATCGAGGAAAACGATGTCGGGAAGAAGTTCATTGATTTGCTCCACCGCACTTATACCGTTCGCCGCCTCGCCTACAACTTCAATGCCGTCGTGTTCGGCCAGATAGCGACGGATGCCGCGCCGTGCGATCGGTTCGTCATCGACGATGAGGACTCGAGTCTTCAATGGGAACTCCTCAGTGGAATGATGATGATGGCCTCACAACCTCGATCGTTGCCGCCCGTGAGTTCCAGCGAAGCATCGTCCCCGTAGAGCTGTTTCAAACGTGACTGGATATTGGTGAGTCCGACGCCGAAGCGCAGACGCGATGCCGGCGCCGGACCCGGGCCGTCATCGCGGACGCAGAGCCAAACTCTGCCGTTGCGGAGTTTGGCAATGATGTCTAGCCGGCCTGAGGCGGAATCGACGCTGATGCCGTGTTTGATGGCATTCTCAACCAGCGGCTGAAGCGCCAAGCTCGGTACGTAGACTCCGAGAAGGTCAAGTGGCACATCCATGTGAACTTTCAAGCGATCATGAAAACGCGTCAGTTCGATCTCCAGATACTTGCTGACGAAGTCAAGCTCGCTTTGCAAAGTGATCTCGTTCTCTCTACGTTCGAGGGCCATGCGCAGCAAATCGCCGAGGCAGACGAGCAGATGGCTCGCAGCATCGACGTCTTCCTGCATCAGTATTCCAATGGTGTGGAGACTGTTGAACAAAAAGTGCGGATGCAACTGACTCTTAAGGTTCTCAAGTTCGGCATGGGAGAGCTGCGTCTCCAGTTGCGCCGCTATAGTCTGGCGCTCCAAAGCGGCCTGGTAAAAGTGGATGGACTGATACAGTCCCACAATCAACCAATACGTAAGCATGCCAGTAAAGCTCATCGATAGAACACTGAGTGCAAACGGCGGGAGAAGATGGAGCACGGCAGGATCAGTCGTGCGAAAAACTGTTTGCACAAGGCCATGGCTCAAAAAGTGTTCGGTGACAGCTGCCAGCGGACCCATAATGAGCGACGTGATTATGTGAATCGCTACATGAGGTACAACCTTCGCCCCAGTCAACGGGAACCGTTTGGCCAGACCAATCACAATCGGGGTGCACGCCGCCCATATGCACCAGTAGACAAGTTCGAGTGCACCCACGATCGCCCAACTTACATGTGACCCCTGTGCCTTCACCACCACGATATGGCGCACGGCGAACAACAGTCCTACAATCGTCCACGCGCACAGGATCAAAAACCAACTCGTCCGTCCTCTATCTAGCGTGGTCTGTCGCAATATTGTTTCGATCCCTCAGGCACGGATTATAGCTGACCCTTCGAAGGAGACATCACTGAG
>Ga0302182_10001448_pt1 | contig 12491 bp, 8 predicted proteins | sample I_Palsa_N3_1_FD_198781 | JGI IMG/M metagenome (GOLD analysis project Ga0302182, IMG submission 198781) | Peat permafrost microbial communities from Stordalen Mire near Abisko, Sweden - I_Palsa_N3_1 | ecosystem: Environmental > Terrestrial > Soil > Palsa > Peat permafrost | place: Sweden: Abisko...
GCTTGGCACGTCAGAAGCGCTCCGACGCAAGCACGAAAGACTTGAGAGTTCGCTGGAACAACTTGAGGCCATTTGCGGGAGAGCGGGGCTCGGCGCAAGCCGTATGGTAGGTCACGGTACCGATGCCATCGCGGAGCTGGAGCGGCTGATACGGGAGTCGGTCGCGCGCTTTCCGGGATGTGTCTGTTTCACCAATCAATTGATGTTGCCGGGAAACCGTCGTTTCAGCGAATTGCTGCACAATCAGACCGCTCTCGGCCTTCAGCGCCGCCTGCATCTGGACGGGATTCCGCTGGTCGTATTGCCCATCACTTTGAGATGATGGGCCGCCTACGACCGAGCGCGCGTGTGGAAAATACAGCGTGACACGGCGCCCCCACGCGAGCCCGTCCGTCGTACTGTGCCTGGCGCACACTTTAGCCACCTCTGGCCGAAAAACCGTCGGTAGGGGGCGCTCGGCATCAATAGCCATTGCCGAGATCCTGCTTTTGGGCGGTGCGGTACCAAGGAAGTATATGGTTAACAAACGCAAAACGTGGAAGTTATTTGGTTAACGTTCCGGAAGCCAATCGAGTTGTTCCACATTTTCCAAAGACGTTCCGTAGATCGCCGATTTAAAGCGGCTTATGGATAACGACGTGCTTGCTGCTTCCGCTACGGTCCCACACAATTTCTCCGTGATGTATGGGTAGGAAGATGGGTGAGTGGGTAGGAGGGGACGATGTCAGGACAACAATTGCACCGCTTCAGCGCGCTTCGGATTGCAAAGGAAGTAGCCCCCGGACGGCAGTGGTCCGAAAGTGCGAAAAGGTCCCACAGCTGCCCCCAGCACGGCTAGTCCTCGGCAGCACACCACTGCTGCCGAGGACTGGTCCCATATTTTTGCGTCAGAGCCGCTCCATGGGACCAATTTGCTCACTTCAAAAACCCTTTTTCGCCCCTACTCGTCGGGTCCTGCTTCCTTCATCTGGTGCTCAGATTTAGGCGGGGGTCCGACGCGCATAAGTTGCCTACACACTCACTGTCGAAGCGGATTGCAGTCCGTGGTACCGACGGTCAAAGTAGAAGAGCGCGGCAGCTGCCTCTCCGTCGTTGAGTTTTACCGCTTGCACCTCGCAAAAGAACACGCTGTGAGTGCCTTTGCAAACGGTATCAACCACCTTGCAATCGAACGCCACTAACGCATCCTCCAGCACTGGCGATCCCGTTTTGAGCATGCTCCACACCGCTCCCGCGAAACGCTCGTCTACGCTGACGCCGGCACCGAATTTACGTGACAGCGGTTCGTGCGATGCGCTCAGTGTGTTCACGCACAGCACGCCGTTTCTGACCAGCGCATCGTGAGCCGAGGATTGGCGGTTGACGCAGACGAGTAGCGTGGGTGGCGTGTCGGTGACGCTGCATACGGCTGAGGCTGCGATACCCGCTTTTCCAGCGGCACCGTCGCTGGTGATTACGTGAACGGCAGCACCAAGCCTCGCCATTGCAGACCTAAAGCTAAGTTGCTCTTGGCTAAGTGTCATGACATCGCGTCCATTTACTGTACCGTGCCCGGTATTTCTGCCACCACGCGGCACGACAGTCCGCTGAAGCCGAGGAAACCCGTCCAGCCCGTGTGCATCTTAAATTCACTTTCGCCAACCGCTTCGTAGAGCTCATCGATCTTGTTCATGTTTTCGATGATGAAGCCGCCATGACGGCCGACCAGGATGTCGGCTGGCCCGTGCTCGTCGCCACGCCGTAATCCCGCAAAATCCAAACCGATGAAACCTAGCTTCATTTTCGCGAGAGTTTCGATGAAATCCCATGACATTTGGGGGTGGCCAGCGAAATAGTCACGGGTCCCGTATGAGTGCTTCGACAGATAGCCCGTGTGAAAAATAACGAAGTCGCCCTCACGAACATCGTACCCTTCAAGGGACTTCTCAGTAATTTCAGTCTCGCCGACATCGCCTACATAGACAATAATGGCTCGGCGGACGGCGTATTCAGCGGCTGGACGATCTTGACCTTCATACACATCTAGATGCGTGCCGATGTGTCCTTGGGACATGAAGCTGTTCTGGTCTTGGCTCGCTTTCCCGACGACGGGGTCGTGCATGTCAATGGCCAAGGTGAGGTCGAGGAACATTTTTTTGTCTCCGGTAGAATTGGGATGTAGTACTTTAAGTGTCCGGGGGAGGCCGGCGCCGTCTGACTTAGGTCAAAATTCATTCAAAACCGGACAATCCATGCAACCCAATCCGCCCCTTGTCGAGGTACAGCACGGCGCTTTTCCTATTTGTACGGTGGTGCGGGAAGGCGACGCGGTGGACTTTGAGGCGCACGTGCATGCGTGTGGACAACTGATCTTCGCGCAACATGGCCCGATGCTGTTGGAAACAAGCAGCGGAATAGTTCGAATGGGACCAGACCGTGCGGCTTGGCTGCCTGCCGGAGAGTCGCATGCGGTATTTTTGGACAGACGTTTCCGATATCACAGTCTCTACATCGATACCGACTTTTGCCCACGCGGGACGTGCGGTGTTTTCATTCTCAGTCCGCTACTGCGTGAGCTCATCATCGATGTGTCGTTGTGGCCTGACAGCGATCTGACTACTGACGAAAAAATGCGGCGCGCGTATGTCATCGTGGACGAAATCGTACGGGCACCGCGGACCGGGTCATCCGTTCGGATTCCAGATGACAAGAAGCTTGGGATAATTTGTCGGGCAATCGAACGGAATACGTCCGTCGATAAATCGCTTGAAGATTGGGCTGTCGAGGTTGGTGCTAGCACCAAGACTCTTCAACGACTTTTTTTGGCGCAGACCGGTATGCCCTTCCGGCAGTGGCGCAATCATGTAAGGATGACTAGGGCTTTCGAACTGCAGATGTCGGGCATGCGGGAGATCGACGTTGCACTTGCCGTCGGATATGCAACTGAAGGCTCCTATGCCCAAGCCTTCAAAAATTTCTACGGGCATCCCCCAAGCTTCTTGAAGCGCCGCTCAAAGGGCTAGGCGGTTGTCCCAGCATACTCGGCGCAAGCCATCCGAGCGAAAGGGAAAACGTTGGGATATGGGCTCGCGGAGCCGACGGCTACAGCTAATATTCCGACTAGCCGGAGTCGAACAAACACAGCGGAGAAGATGGAACCGAACACCGATTTTGGGGGTTGCCATTCCTTCGCAATTTGCTTTTTCCCAATGCGGATCATGTCGACAAGATCATATCTGTTCGCGGCCGAAGGAACTAAGACGTTCCAGATCAAGCACATCAATCTGGTTATACGCGAGCTGTACAATGCCTAGCCGTTCGAGATTTTGCAGCGCCTGATTGATCCGTTGACGGGACACACCCACGAGCAGGCCGACTTCTTCCTGAGAAATGACAAGCGTGCGGCCCGTATCGGGATATAAATCGGGATTGAATAGTTGCGCGAGGGACTGCGCGACGCGCGCGTCGACATCGAGCAGACGGCTGTTCTGGATCGACGCAATGAACTCCCCCATCCGGTTGTTCAACTGGTGGATCACAAAGCCAGTGAACGGCAGGCTCGACTTCAACAGCGTGTGGAAGGTGTCTGAAGGCACGAACATCACGAGTGATGGCTGAATCGTCGAAACCTCGTACTTACGCAGTTCGCGTTTTATTACGCTGCCTTCGCCGAACCAGCCGCCGGGGGGCACGCCGGAAAGCGTACAACTGCGACCTGACGCGTTGTAGATGGCGAGTTTGATTAGGCCAGAATGCACGCCGATCCAATAGTCGGACGGCTCCTGACGACGCGCGATCCATGCGCCGCCGTCCAGATACTCGGCGTGCGCGCGGGCGAGGACCATCGCTTGATGTTCGTCCTCGAGTGCTCGGAACCACCCGCAAGTCGCAAAAAGCTCTGGAAGATCGGAGCGTGCGATCCTTTTTGACTGCGGCAGGTGGGCGTAGTCGAAAACGGCAGGCGGAGTCAAGGCGACCATGAGTGAGCTTATCAGGGGTTCGGTGGCGCGCATTTCAACCAGTGGGGAACCGGGAGCGGCAGTTTTTCATTCGGACGACAGATGGTTGAACTGGTCGAACAGTATCATCGTACACGACAAAGAACGATCCACAGTGCGATCTGCGCGATGCATTTAGATTGTGCGAGCTCAGGCCCAATGTTTTGCACAGGCAAAGCAATGCGTCACACGCCAACGTGAGCTGATCGCCAAGAGCCGCCTGGTCAGGCGCGTTGCTCATACTCATTCGGAACAGCACCGGGTTTGGATAATCATGGCGTCATCTAGCTACCAACTATTCGAGGATCCACTCGACGGCTCTCTCGTGCCTAAACCGGAATAGCTCCAGGTCACTTGTCAGGATCCGACAAAAAATTCTGAAAGTCTTGAATTTTGCAGAACGGAACACATGCTTCCACTGCTCACCAGTCATAAATTCAGCTACACATTCTGCTGCTTCGCACGTACTCTTGCCTGCCTACCCACTGAGTTTCCGCAGGGCTCTAGCTTGGAGTTGCAACATGACTGATTTGTCTACAATTACACCTTCGATTTTTGCCTTGGCTCAAGTGCGCGCCGACAACGACCCGCAGGAGACGACCGAATGGCTTGAGGCGCTGGATGGCGTTGTCAGACATGCAGGTCTAGAGCGAGCACAGTACCTGTTCGATCGGCTCGCAGCCCACGCCTCATCAAGCGGCGTCGCAACAGCGCGTATGAACGTGACGCCCTACTCCAATACCATCGCGGTCGACCAGCAGTCTCCGTATCCTGGCGACTTGGACACAGAAGAAAAACTCGCGGCTGCCTTGCGTTGGAATGCGCTAGCGATGGTAGTGCGAGCCAATCGTGCGTACGGCGAGTTGGGCGGACATATCGCGAGCTATGCATCGGCAGCGGACCTGTTCGAGGTCGGTTTTAACCACTTCTTCCGCGGCCCGGGCGATTCTCAAGGCGGCGATCTCGTCTATTTTCAGCCGCACTCTTCTCCAGGGGTCTACGCGAGGGCATTCCTCGAAGGATTCCTTAGCGAGACTCATCTCGAACATTATCGGCGAGAAATCGCGGGGCCAGGACTGTGCTCTTACCCGCATCCGTGGTTGATGCCAGATTTTTGGCAGTTTCCGACTGGCTCAATGGGCATTGGACCTATCAATGCAATCTACCAGGCGCGCTTCATGCGCTATCTGCAAGATCGTGGTTTGCTGCAGACGGAGGGTCGTAAAGTCTGGGGCTTCTTCGGCGATGGTGAGATGGATGAGCCCGAATCAATCGGCGCGTTGTCGCTAGCCGCACGTGAAGGACTCGACAACCTCGTGTTCGTGATTAACTGTAATTTGCAACGGCTCGACGGACCTGTGCGCAGCAATGGTCGCATCGTTGACGAACTCGAAGCGCAGTTCACAGGTGCCGGCTGGAACGTAATCAAAGTGTTGTGGGGTTCAGACTGGGATGAGCTGTTTGCACGCGATCGCACGGGGGCATTACTGCGTGCGTTTTCTCAAACAGTGGACGGCCAGTTTCAAACGTTCTCGGCAAATGATGGGGCGTATAACCGCGAGCGCTTCTTCGGACAGAATCCCGAATTAGCCGCGCTTGCCGCGCATCTGAGTAATGACGATATCGACCGGTTGCGGCGCGGTGGTCACGACGTCCGCAAGCTACACGCGGCGTATGACCGCGCGCTGAAACACAGCGGCCAGCCAACGGTGGTTCTTGCGAAAACGATGAAAGGCTTCGGAATGGGTTCGATCGGGCAGGGGCGTATGACCACCCACCAGCATAAGAAGCTCGATGTTGAGCAGTTGAGGGCGTTCCGAGACCGCTTTCGTCTGCCGCTGTCCGATGACGATGTTGAGCAATTGAAGTTCTACAAACCGGCGGAGAGCAGCCCGGAGATGGAGTACCTGCATGCTCGTCGCGCTGCCTTGGGCGGCTACCTTCCTCGGAGGCGCACAGCGGCATCGGAGACGCCCACGGTGCCTCCGATGTCTTCCTGGGGACAATTCGCGCTTGAGACGAACGGCAAAGAAATGTCGACGACAATGGCAATTGTGCGGATGCTCGGCAACTTGCTGAAGGATGGGTCGCTTGGGCCACGAGTTGTCCCCGTGGTCGCCGATGAAGCGCGTACATTCGGCATGGCTAATCTATTCCGGCAGGTTGGGATCTATTCTCCGCTTGGCCAATTGTACGAGCCAGAAGATATGGGCTCCATGCTTTACTACCGCGAAGAGAGGGGTGGCCAAATCCTCGAAGAGGGTATCTCGGAGGCAGGCGCGGTGTCGTCGTGGGTCGCAGCAGCGACGTCGTATAGCGTGCACGACCTTCCCATGCTGCCGTTTTACATCTACTACTCGATGTTCGGCTTTCAGCGTATCGGCGATTTGATCTGGGCAGCGGCCGACCAGCGTGCCCGAGGCTTCCTGATTGGCGCAACAGCGGGCAAGACGACGCTTGGCGGGGAGGGCCTCCAGCATCAGGACGGCACAAGCCACCTGGCGGCATCAACGGTGCCGAATTGCCGTGCATACGATCCGGCCTATGCGTACGAAGTTGCCATGATTGTTGACGAGGGCATGCAGGAGATGATCGAGCGTCAACGCGACGTATTTTATTACCTTACGGTCATGAACGAGAATTATGCGCAGCGCTCTCTTCCTGCGGCTGATCTTGATCGCGTCCGTCAGGGCGTGTTGAAAGGCATGTACCTGCTGGAGCCGGCGGCTATTCAAATCGCGCAAGTGCAGCTTATGGGCTCGGGTGCAATTCTTGGTGAAGTGCGAGCAGCCGCCGATATGCTGAAGAATGATTGGAACATTGAAGCTGCAGTGTGGAGTGTGACAAGTTTTACCGAACTGCATCGCGATGGCGTAGCGTCGGAGCGCGCCGAGCGGTTGCTCGAACACACCGGGCACGGGGCGCCTTACGTAACAGATTCGCTTGCTGCATCGCGCGGACCAGTGGTTGCTGCGACAGATTATGTACGGGCAGTGCCTGAACTCATTCGTGCCTACGTTCCGCGTCGGTATGTGACGCTTGGAACCGACGGTTTCGGACGAAGCGACACACGTGCGGCATTGCGTGCGTTCTTCGAGGTGGATCGTGTCTCGATTGTGATCGCGGCGTTGAAGGCGCTCGTTGACGACGGATTGTACGAGTCGAAAATCGTTCATCAGGCCATCGACAAATATGAAAGGAGTGGAAGCGGACTCTCCGCGCCGTGGCTCGTATAAGCATCGTCGACGCACCCGCTGTTTTGTCTCGGCAAAGTACAGCGACGCTTGACCGCGGACCGAGAAGAGACCATTGCCGTGTAGCCAGGCGGTAGGGGATTCGATAGTGCAAGCGATACAACAATGCACCCTCGATTAAACGACGTGTTCACTAAGTTGTACGTAGAAAATTACCGGACACTGAGGCCGCATGGCGCAACGGTTCTTCGCATTTTTATCTATAGCCATTCGAGCTCCGCGTTGGTGATGCACGCGTTTTTTTGAAACTGATTTAGGATCGCTACGTCGATCCTGTCGAGGCGTCTGGGTGGTGACATGGGCGGGGCTTCCTATGTTTAGGTGTCAGCTCAGAATAATTACACTAACGACGAGGGTTTCGGCAGCAGAAATCAGACGCACATTCTCTCGCGTTGCACGTAAGCTGGGTGATCTGCGCGTCGCCAATTTGAGAGTCGGTATCCGAGGCCGCAGGGCTTGTCGGTCGAACAAAGGAATGCGCCGTTATCCGAAAGTACCAAGGAAATGCTTTAAGTGGTGTCGCGCCTAAGGCGGACTGTTGAAATGCTTGTTGTCGGAGACGAATGTGCACGTGACACAAATAGAAGTTCCGGACATTGGAGATTACCGGAACATTCCGGTGATCGAAATTTTGGTGAGAGCGGGGCAACGCGTCGAGAAGGATGAGTCGCTTATCGTACTCGAATCGGACAAAGCAACTTTAGATGTGCCGAGTCCTGCTGCGGGTATGGTTAAGGAGTTGAAGGTCAGAGTTGGCGATACCGTATCGCAAGGGACTGTCATCGTACTTCTTGAGAGTGAAGGTGGCGGCGCGACGGTGCCTGCACCTGAGCCCACGGTGGCCGAGCGAGAAGTCGCGTCGGCGTCGGCCCCTGCAGCTACGTCGTCGAACGTGCCTGCGCAGCCTTCCCTGCCTGCGCGTGTACCTTTCATCCTTACCGACGAAGTGCGCCCGTCTAGTACGGGCCATGCCTCACCGTCGGTGCGCAAGCTAGCACGCGAAATGGGCGTTGACCTGTCCCGCGTGCAGGGCACGGGTCCGAAGGGCCGCGTTCTACCAGAAGACATCAAAGGTCTCATCAAAAGCGTGATGATGGGTCAGGGCAATGAACCGACTCGCGGTGCGCCAGCTGCTCACAACGGTGGCGACCTTAACCTACTTGCGTGGCCGAAGATTGACTTTGCAAGGTTCGGTCTGGTGGACGTGAAGCCGCTGTCGCGCATCAAAAAAATCTCCGGCGCGAATTTGCACCGCAACTGGGTGATGATTCCGCACGTCACGAACAACGACGAAGCGGATATCACTGAACTTGACCTGCTGCGCGTTCAGCTTAACAAGGAGCACGAAAAGGAGAGTGTGAAGTTCACCATACTCGCGTTCGTGATCAAGGCAGTCACCGTCGCACTCAAGAGATTTCCGACGTTCAACGCGAGCCTGGATGGAGAAAATCTCGTCTTCAAGCGGTACTTTCATATCGGCTTTGCGGCGGATACTCCGAACGGTCTGGTCGTGCCCGTGATACGGGACGCGGATCAGAAGGGGCTTGCCGATATCGCGAAGGAAATGTCCGAGCTGTCGAAGCTTGCTCGCGAAGGCAAGCTTAAGCCGGATCAAATGCAGGGCGGTTGCTTCTCGATCTCTTCACTGGGTGGCATCGGTGGGACAAGTTTCACGCCCATCATTAATGCTCCCGAAGTCGCGATTCTCGGTTTGTCACGGAGTGCGATCAAGCCCGTTTGGGATGGGAAGCAGTTTGTACCACGGCTGATATTGCCAATCTCTCTGTCGTTCGACCATAGAGCGTTGGATGGTGCCGAGGCAGGCCGCTTCAACGCATATCTGGTTTCGTTGCTCTCCGATTATCGACGAATGCTTTTGTAATGAATTGGTCCGAATGCTTCACAGCAAGACTTTAACGAATCGGTTCAAATGGTAGCCAATGTGTGCCGCGAGGAAGACGCTAGTCAGATTTGTGGTTGTCTTCACACATAATGAAGGTTCTTCATGAGCGTAGCAGAAATCAAAGTACCGGACCTCGGCGACTACAAGAATGTGCCGGTCATCGAGATATCCGTAAACGTCGGCGATCATATCGAGAAGGAGCAGTCCCTTATTACCCTAGAGACGGATAAGGCGACAATGGATGTACCGAGCCCGATGGCCGGCATTGTCAAGGAGTTGCATGTCAAGATTGGGGATGCTATCTCTGCGGGCGCGCTGATCGTAGTGCTCGAAGACGGTAACGACTCCAGCAGTGCACGAACAACCGCCGATTTCGACCCTTCGCCCTCGGCTATGTCAACGCCTGCTCCGCAGGCGAATAGTTTTTCCGGCAACGCGGATGTCGAGTACGACACGCTCGTGCTTGGTTCAGGCCCCGGTGGATATTCGGCCGCTTTCCGCTCGGCCGATCTCGGTATGAAGACGGTGCTCGTCGAACGGTATGCAACGCTCGGCGGCGTCTGTCTGAATGTGGGTTGCATCCCGTCTAAGGCGCTGTTGCACACGGCGCTCGTTATCGACGAAGCCGAGGCGCTCGGCGCGCATGGCATCACGTTCGCCAAGCCGCAAATTGATCTGGACAAGCTGCGCGACTTCAAGTCGGGCGTCGTCAAGAAACTCACCGGCGGTCTCGCCGGTATGGCGAAAGCGCGCAAGGTCGAAGTGGTGACGGGTAACGGTTCGTTCGTCGATCCGCATCACATGGAAGTGCAGACCGAAGGCGGTAAGAAGGTCGTCAAGTTCAAACAGGCAATCATCGCCGCGGGCTCGGAAGCGGTGAAGCTGCCGTTCATTCCGGAAGATCCGCGTGTGGTCGATTCGACCGGTGCGCTCGAACTGCGTCAGATTCCGCAGCGCATGCTGGTGATCGGCGGCGGCATCATCGGTCTCGAAATGGCTACCGTCTATTCGACGCTCGGCGCGCAAATCGATGTGGTCGAAATGCTCGACGGGCTGATGGCCGGCGCGGATCGCGATCTGGTCAAGGTCTGGGAGAAGTACAACAGCAAGCGTTTTGCTAACGTCATGCTGAAGACCAAAACCACCGCGGCGGAAGCGAAAGACGACGGCATCTATGTGTCGTTCGAAGGCGAAAAGGGCCCGGCCGAAGCGCAACGCTATGACCTCGTGCTGGTCGCCGTCGGCCGTACGCCGAATGGCAAAAAGATCGGCGCTGACAAGGCTGGCGTTGCGGTAACGGATCGCGGCTTCATCGACGTCGACAAGCAGATGCGCACCAACGTTCCGCACATCTTCGCGATCGGCGATATCGTCGGTCAGCCGATGCTCGCGCATAAAGCTGTGCACGAAGGCCACGTTGCCGCTGAAGTGGCTCACGGCGAGGAGGCGCACTTCGATGCGCTGCAGATTCCATCGGTGGCCTACACCGATCCGGAAGTGGCGTGGGCCGGCAAGACGGAAGACCAACTGAAGGCCGCGGGTATCAAGTACGGGAAGGCGGTATTCCCGTGGGCTGCTTCGGGCCGCGCCATTGCCAACGGCCGCGACGAAGGGTTCACGAAGCTGCTGTTCGACGAGGAAACGCATCGCGTGATCGGCGGCGGGATCGTCGGTCTGAATGCGGGCGACCTGATCAGCGAAGTCTGTCTCGCGGTCGAGATGGGTGCGGACGCAACGGATATCGGCAAGACGATCCATCCACATCCGACGCTGGGCGAATCCATCGGTATGGCTGCCGAGTTGTACGAAGGCCTTTGCACGGATCTGCCGCCGTCTCGGAAAGCACATTAGCCGAGAAAGAAGGTTCATAGAGAAGAACGTCGGGACACATTTTGTCTGGAGGAAGCAGTGAAAATCGCAGCACCCGAGATCGAGAGGATTGCAGTGACTATATCTCACGAGTCAGCAGGCAAAATAACGGGCGCCGAAATCGTCGTCTCGGCGCTATGTGAGGAGGGTGTCGATACGGTCTGGGGATACCCCGGAGGAGCGGTATTACCTGTTTACGACGCCTTGCTGACGAGCAAATCCATCAGTCATATGCTGGTGCGCCACGAGCAGGCCGCAGTGCACGCGGCAGACGGATTCGCGCGCGCTACGGGCAAAGTTGGCGTAGCGCTCGTGACCTCCGGCCCTGGTGTGACGAATGCTGTTACGGGAATTGCCACGGCCTACTTCGACTCGGTTCCCATAGTCGTAATATCCGGGAATGTTCCCACCGATGCGATTGGTAAAGATGCATTCCAAGAATGCGACGCGATCGGGATCACTAGGTCAATCGTCAAACATAATTTCCTCCTGCTTGAGGTCGAGCAAATCGCCGCGACTTTGAAGAAAGCGTTTCATATTGCCCGTACTGGTCGCCCCGGGCCAGTAGTCGTCGATATCCCCAAGGACGTGTTGTTGGCTTGGGCCGCATTTGCATACCCTAAGACGATTTCATTACGGTCATACAAGCCACGCACCGATGGTCACCATGGCCAGATCCGGCGGGCTGCAGAGTTGCTGCGGCAGGCCAGTCGTCCCTGCATCTTTGTCGGCGGCGGGGCGATGGCTTCGGGCGCAAGTGCTGAAATTGCCCAACTCGCAACCGCGCTCGACGCACCCGTGACAAATACCCTGATGGCGCTGGGCACCTTTCCCGGGACGGACAGGCGATGTCTTGGGATGCCAGGTATGCACGGAACTTACGAATCTAACATGGCGATGCAGCATTGCGATGTCCTGATCGCGTTGGGCGCGCGATTCGATGATCGTGTCGTCGGGAATACCGCCGATTTTGTCACGACCGAGCGCAGTATTATTCACATAGACATCGATCCAGCAACTATTGACAAGCGGGTTGCCGTCGATGTTCCGATCGTCGGAGACGTTAAATCGGTACTTGACTCCCTTCTCTCTTTGTTGAGCGAGACGTCAATCAATCGGTCGGGACGTAGTGCATGGTGGGAAGAGATCGATCGCTGGCGTGCAAAGCGTTGTCTCACTTTTGATTGCGACGATCAAATCATCAAACCTCAGTTTGTGATACAAAAGCTTTGGGAAGTGACGCGCGGAGACGCCTTTATATGTTCGGATGTTGGCCAACATCAGATGTGGGCTGCGCAACTCTATGCGTTCGATAAACCGCGTCGTTGGATCAACTCGGGCGGCCTTGGCACTATGGGCGTAGGACTCCCTTATGCAATGGGAGTAAAGAGAGCTTTCCCCAACGAAAATGTCGTCACCGTTACGGGTGATGGATCAATTCAGATGTGCATTCAAGAGCTCTCAACGTGTAAGCAATACGGACTAGAT
>Ga0302182_10001449_pt1 | contig 12490 bp, 11 predicted proteins | sample I_Palsa_N3_1_FD_198781 | JGI IMG/M metagenome (GOLD analysis project Ga0302182, IMG submission 198781) | Peat permafrost microbial communities from Stordalen Mire near Abisko, Sweden - I_Palsa_N3_1 | ecosystem: Environmental > Terrestrial > Soil > Palsa > Peat permafrost | place: Sweden...
CACCACGCAGCCAGAGACGGCTAAAGAAGCTTGGTTATCGTTCAGTTACGGTGCTGCTGTTGCCCGTCCTGTCAGGCTCTTGAGCCAGTTGTTACGCGGATATCTTCGGCTGACACTTCCTGAATTACCTGCTCATACTGATCTCTGACCTTGTCCCAGACGAAGTGGTCGAGATACGAAGCGTAACCTCTGACGCCCATTTCCTCGCGATAGGAGACATCTTCTATCAGTTTCCTAAGAGCTTCTGCGAGTGCGTCAGGGTTGTTTGGCGGTACCAGAAGGCCGCCACCGTAGGCTAATGCCTCTGGAATGCCACCGACGTTTGAAGCAACGACGGGTAGTCCCGTCGCCATTGCTTCCAGTGGAGCCAGTGGGAATGGGTCGTTCCAGATTGATGGACAGCAGAAGATGTTGGCGTTTCGGAGCATTTCAGCGAGCGCGTCGCCGGATTTGTAACCCACCAGGTCAGTATTGTTCGGCTTTAGCCGCTCCAGCTTTCGCGTGTATTTTGTGCCTTTGCTATTGCCAAAGCCCGATCCGCCTACGATCTGGCACTTTGCGGCGATCCCATTTTTTTCGAGAATCCGCATGGCCTCCAGTAATATGTGCACGCCTTTGTACGGTACAAGGCGGCCGGTGAAGATTATGGTGGGCACTGAGTTGTGATTTCGGTTTGGCGGACGAAACTTTACGCCATCGGCTCCGTTATAGACGACGTATGTTTTCTCGAATTGGTTAGGCAATGCAGCGGCTGCTTCTTTTCTAAGAAATTCGCTACAAAAAACTATCGGAGTTTGCCTTAGAGCCCTGTGTTGGCCTCCGTTCGCTTGCAGAAGCATTGAATTGTGCATGTGCAGTACGACTTGAATGCCGTATCTGTCAGCCATGGTTGCAAGGGTAGCCGCGCTTGCGGGACGATTGTGGACGTAGACGACATCTCCGCTCTTGACCTTTCGTAGCAAGTCTTGAAGAAAGTATGTGTAGGCCCACTTTTGCAGTAGAAAAGGCGATCTGTAGATCACGGGATGAATGGATGCCAGAGAACTCCACCGCGGCAACTCATAAAGCCGCTCGATTGGGAATCCGTAAGACCCATCGAATGAGGGACAAATGATGACTTCGTCACCCTCGCGGAGGGCGTTGGCAGCCCATCTCGAGATGGCGCCCCCGTTTATCTCAGAGAAAATCTCTCTTTCATCGAGCAGGTGATAGACCGTCTTCACAGAGCTGTATCCTCCATACCGAGTGTCTAGTTTACAGGGCGCCTCATCGAGGATGAATGCATACACTGTATCCTCCACCGACTCTTACCTCGTTGTGACAGTCTCTTGAATACAAAGGCTACTGGCGATGAATAGCACTTTTATCTATTAGTCCATTGCTTCGCCTATCTACGTCATAAAACGTGTAGCTAGGGGCATCCTGCTGCTGACCCCACTTTAGAGGGCCCTTCCTAACTCCTCATGTGAAAGCAGTGGCCATCCACGTGCTGATACCATTCTGTGCTTAGGTCTCTTCTTGGGTCTTCGAAAACGAAAGTTACTTTTGTGCTAAAGCGGTGAGTAACTCGCGAACGAACTTTTGGAAATGGTTGCCTGGGCAGAAGGAAAAACGTGCATAAGTTTTCGCATTCATCATTTGGGGGTGAGATGGTAAATTAGGAGCAACGGCATGATGTTCTTCTGAATTATGAACAGATCAAATAGCGATCCAGAGAAGGTGAATTAAACTCTGGATGCTTTTCTGTACACGCGGTAGGCTAAAGGTAATCACATTGCGTGCCTCGTACATGCGGAGTGATCGGGAATTGCTTTCCGTATGTTTTTCAGAGATCTACGCATCGAGAGTTGTAAGAGCCAACCGTTCTGAACGCAATTCTGGGCAAGTGCTATGTAGCCCGTCCGCAACGAACAGAAAAGGCGAGCAAAACTTATGATTAGGATCAGTCGTTTCATATTTGTCTCCACGGTCCTCGCAATCGCAGAATTATCGATGGTTGCACAACAGCCTGCGGTTGTTACGTCAAATTCGTCCGGGTCGAGGCCTCAACTTCAGCAACACTTTCCCCGGTATGTCATTCACCGGCAGGACTCTTTGTTGATTCAGTTTTCTCTCTCTCCTGAACTCAACCAAACAGTTACTGTGCAGCCCGACGGGTATATCAACCTGCAAAGCGCGGGAAGTCTCCATGTCGAGGGTCTCACAGTGCCCGAGCTGGTAGAGGCGGTAAAGAAGGCTTATGCAGGTATATTGCACGACCCAATCGTCAATGTCGACCTCGAAGACTTTCAAAAGCCGTTGTTTACGGTGACTGGGCAAGTCTCAAAGCCGGGACAGTACGAACTCCGATCGACAATTTCTGTGGCAGAGGCGATCGCTGTTGCTGGAGGGCTGGAGCCGACTGCAAAGACGCAGATCTTCCTGTTTCACAGGACTCCTGACGGAACCATGTTCCAGGTGCAGAAGTTCGACTTGAAGGCTGTGTTGAACGGCAAGAATCTGGATGAAGATGCGACAGTTAGGCCTGGGGACATGATTTTCATCCCCGAAAAATTCATTGCGCAGTTCAAGAAATATGTGCCTTACACCTTAAATGCAGGCACTTACGTCAGCCCAACTCAGTTTTAACTGTGCTTATTCACTGCATAACATCTGGATATTGTTCGTAATCAAAAGGCGGATATCACATGACAAACGTGACTTCAGATTTCTGGGCAACTGAGAGTTCCAAGCTGACATCGCTACGAGATTTAATCTCGCCGCTCTTCCGCCAGAAGAAGGTTCTCATCACAGTCTTCCTCGCGACACTGGGAGCTGTGATACTGCTCGGTATTTTGATCCCGCCTCCATATAAATCAGAGATGTCGTTGCTGGTTAATCGTGAACGGCAAGATCCTTTGGTAAGCACGCAGGCTACCGCTCAAGGGCCGGCTATAGTGCAAGAGGTATCGCTCGAGGAAATCACTTCCGAAGCCGCCCTTCTTCAAAGCGAGGATTTACTTGAGAAGGTGGTTATCGCGACCGGATTAGCGGATCGACATGGATTCTCGGTCTGGAATCTGCTGCATCCACACGAGACACAGGAAGATCGAGTTGCACGCTCCGTCAAGCAACTTGCCAAGAAGCTCAAGGTTACAAATGAGACCAACTCAAACTTAATCCAAGTCTCATATAGCTCCTCCAACCCAAAGACTTCTTATGCAGTACTCAACGCATTGGGCAATCTATATCTTGAAAAACACGTGGAGGTTCATCGTAGCCCTGGTTCGTACAAATTCTTCGTGCAAGAGACTGATCGATACCGGAAGGCGCTAGAAGATGCAGAGAATCGGCTACGAGACTTCGGGCAGAAACAAGGCGTGGCTGCTCCTGATATCGAACGCACTGACATGGCTGAACAGGTAGCTGTCTCAGTTGGGCAGTTGCATACGGCGCAACAAGCAGCCGCTGCTGATGAACAGAGGATACAAAGCGATCAAAAGCAAATGGCAATGACCCCCCCGCGATCCGCTACGCAACAAGCCAGCAGCCAGGCGGATAAGTTGCTAGATGATTACCGCGCTTCGCTTTTGGCCGCTCAGACCAAACGAACGCAGTTGGCCTTGAAATATGATCCGAGTTATCCGTTGGTACAAGAGGCAGATCAAGAGATTGCACAGACACAAGCGGCTATTGCGGAGGCCGAGAAGACACAATATCTGACACAAACTACTGACAGAGATCCGACCTACGAGTTGCTACGCGAAGACCTTGCAAAGACACGGACGGATCTAGCTGCTCAGCAGGCCATTTTATCCGCGACTCGGAACAGTCTCCAAAGCATGCAGAACCAAATGGTCGATCTCGATCAAAAGGCGCTGACGCAGCACGCTCTCATACGTGAGGCGAAAGCAGATGAGGACAACTATCTCCTTTATCTTTCGAAGCGGGAACAGGAGCGAACCACCGATGCTCTCGATAAAACCGGGATTGCGAATGTCACGATTGCCGTCCCGCCAGCCATCCCTGTGCTGCCTGTGTATAGCATTCCTATCGTCATACTTGTCGCACTTATCCTAGCTCTTTTCTTTAGTATCTTGGCGGCTTATTCCGTCAACTATCTCGATGCTACTTTTCATACTCCCAATCAGGTTATCGACACGCTTGGCATTCCCGTTGTTGTGGGAATGCCCAAGAAGGCAGCTTAGGTTCATGCAATGATATTGGACTATTACAGACTGCGCGAACAGCCTTTTGGAGCTACCCCCGACTCGCGGTATCTGTTTGCCAGCGAGACGCACCGGGAAGCATTAGCCTCCCTGCTTTATGGTGTGGCCGCAGGGCGCGGTTTTGTTGCATTGATTGCGATGCCGGGTATGGGTAAGACTACGCTGCTCTTTGAGAGCATGCGCCAACTGCGAGGAAATGCCAAAACAGTTTTTCTATTTCAAACCATCTCCAGCCCACTCGAATTTCTCACCGCATTGCTCGCGGATCTTGGAATTGAAGAAACTTCGGGTGGACTGATCGCACTTCAGGCGAAGCTGAATGACATTCTGGTTGAGCAAGCGCGTCGAGGAGAACGGCTTGTCGTGGTGATCGATGAGGCACAAAATCTCAATGACTCTGTGCTCGAATTTGCCAGAATGCTCTCGAACTTCGAGACAGAGCAGCAAAAGCTGGTGCAGATCATTCTCTCGGGGCAACCACAACTTGCAGTAAAACTTGCATCTCCGCAGCTCATGCAGTTACGGCAAAGGATTTCCATGGTTGCTTATTTGCGACCGCTCTCAGCGGCAGAGACCGAACTCTATGTGGCGCACAGGCTTCGATTGGCCGGTCATAGGTCGGACAAACCATTGTTTACTTCGGCGGCGCTCCAGTTAATTGCTCGACATAGTAAAGGCATTCCGCGAAATATAAATAATCTCTGTTTCAACGCGTTGTCGTTGGGCTGTGCTTTGAAGAGAAAGATGATCGACGCTGAAATTATCAAGGAGGTCATTGCGGATCTCGATCTTGACACAGCGAAATTTCTCGAAGCTGAACCAATGCAGAAAAGGGGAGGCCTAATTCTGCCGACCTTTGTTCCGGCCCTGAAACGAAAACTCGGAGGCTGGGTCCCGATACTAGGTTTTGCTGGCGCAGTGCTATTTGTCACTGGATGGATACTCATTGATGCGATTCGATAGGCAATTCCGTTGCAACAAAATTCCGATGAATCTAACTTCGTCGATTGAGACGGCATTGCAGACCTGCGTGAACAGTTCAACTCGTATCACCTCGGACATGGTATCCATATCGTCCCGGGGAATGAACATCTGAGTCAGTGCAAAGCCTGATAGATCCATCTTTCGAGCAAGCGAACCATGGAGGAGTCAACCAATGAGCAAGAACTTTGAATTATTGCAGCAGATGCAACGCGATCGTAGTGACTCAGTGGCCTCTCTTCTTGAGGAGAGTCAGTACAGTGGTGGCGAATGGGCGAGCGATGAGTCTCTTAGACTTGTTCAGCAAGTTTTTCTTACGCACGTGAAGAACCCTCCTCGCGTTGTGGTATTTGCCGGAATCGATCATGGCAACGGGTGCTCGCAGACCTGCGCCTCGGTCGCAGAGGCGTTGGCAAAGAACACTTCCGGGTCGGTTTGCATCGTTGAAGCAAATTTCCGCTCTCCTGGGCTCCCTCAATTGTTAGGAGCAACAAATCCTCTTGGTCTCGCAGATGCCTTGCTGCAAGATGGCCCTATCCGATCGTTCGCGAGCCCCGTTGGGATCGATAAACTCTGGCTGCTTTCATGCGGAACGCTCACTGCCGACTCGGCAAGCCTTCTTAGTTCAGAACCTATCAAAGCTCGACTCGCTGAGCTACGTGCAGAATTTGATTTTGTCGTTGTTGATGCTCCACCATTAACGCGGTACGCGGATGCAATTGCGTTAGGACAGATAAGCGATGGAATTGTTTTAGTGCTTGAAGCAGAATCGACACGACGGGAAGCTGCTCAGATGGCCGCAGCGAATCTACGGACCTCGCAGGTCTCTATACTCGGCGCTGTATTGAACAAACGTACATTTCCTATCCCCGAGAAGCTTTACAAGTGGTTGTAGGGATAACGTCGATGGTGATTATCGGGATGAAGTAATTCAGTAAGTCTAGTACTAGCCATATCTTAAGGATGGACTACTGTGCGCTGAATCCATTGTTCGATATGGCACTTAACGTTCCAAGAAACTATCTTCGTGATGTATGAACGACGTTCACTTGCCGGATGGTCTACCTTCACGAGAGAGACTCAATGCCAACTGTAATGCTAAAGCCCGGTCATCCGAGGAGTGAGGTACAGCGATCCGCCTCGTCTGTTCCGCAAAATTTGAGTTGGACGCTTCTTGTGCCTCTCCTCTTCTTCATTGTTCCTGGCACATTTTCATTTCTATCTACGGGAACCGCCGTCGGAGGATTCTCTCCAGGTAGTGTCGCGACGCGTGATCCTGGGGTTTTCGGATACGCCTTCGCAGGTCTTACTTACCTGATTGTTGCGTGGCTTATTAAGAGTGAGTTGGCCACTGTCTTCTCTTTTGCAATGCATTTCAAGATGCTTACCTTGCTTGCGGTGCTCACCATGGCTTCTGCTTTCTGGTCACAGAGTCCCGCGCGATCGCTGTTATATGGATTTCTTTATTTCGTGGATACTTTGTTTGCTTACTATCTTGTGATTCGCCTTGAACCTGAAGAAATCATGGCAATTGTGAGCAGGCTTGGCGTCATCATTAGTGTCCTTGGACTTCTGTTAGTTATTTTTCTTCCTCAATTCGGCATAACGCATGACGCTCGAAATGGGCTTGCCTGGCAAGGGATTTTTAGTGATCGAACTGGTGCCGCAAAATCACTCGTTTACTTATTAAGTCCCGCCTTAATAATCTCCTGGAGTAAAAAGAAACCTACTAGTTGGTTACCGTCTGTTTTACTTATGACATTGATGATTGTTATGGCACGTTCGGTAACCGCTATCTTTGTACTCTTTATTTTTGTGGTATTTCTGTTCTTGCTGCGCCAGGTTCGTAAGCTCGATTCAAGGCTATTGTTCGTTGGTGTTGTCGCGGGATTTTTTGCCATAGCTTTCATGATCTTCTTCGGACTTGAATATGGAGCAGATGTGCTGAGGCTCTTCGGACGAGACCCGAGCTTGACTGGTCGAACTATAATTTGGAAGGCTTTGGCGCACTCGATTCTCAAGCGACCTTTGCTCGGCTACGGCTTCTTTGCTTTCTGGCAGGGAATTCGAGGAGAATCAGGAAATGTGATTCACCTGACTCATTGGACATTTGGCTATGCACACAACGGAATCATTGAGATATTCCTCCAACTTGGTTCAGTAGGGGCGGCGATTTTTTTCGTCACGTTGTTCAAGGCGATAAAGGATGCTTTGTTCTGCTTCCGCAACGATCGCTCGGGCGCCTATGACTGGTATTTGGGGTTGCTCGTCATAACAATTTTCTACAACATTGACGAAGGAACCGTAGTCTGGCCGAACGACCTGCTATCGATTCTCTATGTTGTGGCGTGTTGTGGCTTGGCGATTGGGGTGAGACGGATACAGCAAAAAAAACTCCTGGTCATGTACGCTTGATGAGAATCATTTTGCATGTGTGTGATGAGTTTGAACCTCTCAGCGGAGAGAGCGATATCGTCCTAATCGGATGGGCTGTGAGCGCTCTAGAGCGTCTTGCGCGATCAATCGATATCTTGCCCGACAAATTGTGGAATTCTCCGGCTAGGGCTCTCAACTTCCATACTCTCTCTTGGAATTGTGAAAAGCATCAGTACAAAAATGTAAACCAGGAATCGCTTTCATGAAGTTATTTCCCAAAAGCTTGCTTGCCAAGAATGCTGGATGGATGCTACTCGGACAAGGACTTGGCTATGGCCTGCGCATGGCGTATTTCATAGTGATCGCGCGACTATTGGGGGTACTGCAATACGGAATCGTCGTCGGAGCCTTTGCAATCGTCAATCTCGTAGCGGAATACAGCAGATTTGGTACCGGGACTGTGCTCCTCCGGTATGTATCGCCGGACCACAGCCGTTTTGCTGTCTATTGGGGTAATATCCTGGCTGTCACTGTGGCTGTAAGCGGTTTGCTGATCGTGGGCTTACACCTGATTGCACCTCATGTTGTCAGTCCCGCTACTGCAGGAATCGTTTTTATTACGGCAATCGGCACTTGCCTTTTTGAGCAGATTACTAACAGTGCGACTCAAGCGTTTCAAGCTTTTCAGCAGATGCGGGCTGCAGCTTTATTCAATCAGATGACCTCGCTGCTCCGAACGGTTGTCGCTGTCGCAATGCTTGTGACTCTGCACCATGCATCCGCGAGGCAGTGGGCGATAGCTTCCGCATTTGCATCTGGGATTGCCATGATCTCTGCGCTGGTTGTGGTGACTCTACGATTAGGCTGGCCCAAATTCTCACCGCACCTGGCTTGGAAACATGGAAAGGAGGGAGTTGAATACGCATTTGGATCATCGACTACAAGCGCTTACAACGATCTCGACAAGACCATGCTCAGCCATTACGGGATGAGTGCTGCGAATGGCATCTATGGCATGGCGTATCGCATCATAGAGATGGGAACGGCTCCGTTGATTTCGATACAGATGGCCGCGCAGCCGCGCCTGTTCCAGCTGGCAGAGTCCGGGGCAGATCAACCCATTCGGCTCGGCCGTAGGCTATTGAAGCATGGATTGTTTGTAAGTGCAGCTACCGCTTTGGGGATGTTTGTACTGGCTCCGTTAATACCGATTTTGACTGGTCGCGGATTTACTGAAGGGATAGCGGCTTTGCGTTGGCTTTGCTTGATTCCGGTTTTCAGGAGCGTGCATGCGATCTCGGGCACGGTTCTTACTTCAATTGGTAAGCAACGGTACAGAACTATCACTCAAATCACAGTAGTCATTTTGAACTTCGGGTTGAACGTCTGGCTCATCCCTCTCTATGGTTGGCGCGGGGCAGCTTGGGCGAGTTTGGCGACCGACGGTACACTAGCTTTATTGAATTGGAGTCTTCTGGAGAAAGAGGGCAGGAAGTGTGTCAAAGCAACAGCACAAGTGGTTTCTGATCGAGGTTCTCTAATCATGAGTACTGCCGATATTCTCAAGCCGCTAGTCTCGATCATTATCCCCTATTACAACCAGCCAGAGTTTGTGAAAGAGGCAGTGCTAAGTGCGAAGGAGCAAAACTATCCTAATATCGAGATCATTGTAGTGGATGATGGATCCATTATTCCCGCGGATTCATTGCTCGAGCAAGGTTCAGTTACTATACTTCGCACCGACAATCACGGCGTTTCGGCGGCAAGGAATCTTGGATTCCGTAAGAGTTCCGGTGAGTTTCTCATTTTTCTGGATTCTGATGATCGTCTGATGCCGGGCGCAATCGAGGCCCATCTGCAGGCTTTAGATCGGCAACCGGACGCTGGACTAAGCTTTGGTCCTACAAAGATCATAGATCATGGTGGAGTGGAGGTGAGGGCGGCTCGCATCTGCAGGCCGCGAAAGCAGTACTTCGTTCCTCTTTTGGAGAGCAATTTAATTGGTTCGCCAGGGGCCACCATGATGCGAAGAGAGAGGTTTGTTGCATCTGGAATGTTTAATGAGTCTTTCTCGATGGGTGAAGACTACGATCTCTATCTCAGAATCGCAAGACAGGGACCCTTGGTTCGACACACCTTTTGCACGCTGGAATATCGTAAACATGGTTCAAATACCTCGCAAGCTCAAGAACAGATGTTAAAAGGCACCATGCAGATCCTAGATCATCTGGAACCAGCTCTTAGCCCCTCCGAGCGTAAGAAGCTTATACATGCGCGGCGTCGCTGGAAACATGAATTTCGTCCCAACTCGACCTTCACGTACCGATTATGGGACCTTTACTACAGTTTTCGAACTATGTGGAACGTCCCGTTTCGCTATTATTTTGGGGATAAGAGCTGAGCATATTTCGCCGTAGAGATTATCCGGTTGTTCTGGCGATATTCGCTTTTACTACGGAGGTGCAATGCAGTCAGTATTAGACTTTCGCGCACAGTGCCTATCACTTGCTGGCATCCGGGTGGACGCTCTTGAACGGCGCGATCTGATTGAGTTAATGAAGCAGGCGGTCGCGTCGAAGGACAGGCTGTTGATTCTCAATCATAACTTGCACAGCCTCTACCTTTACGAGACGGATCCTGAATTTGCCGTGATCTACTCGAAGGCATCGTGGATATACATTGACGGGATACCTGTAGTGTGGCTGGGCAGACTCGCTGGTTTGCCAGTGACTGCTACGCACCGGATTACGTTTCTAGATAGTTTCGGTGAAATGTTGACTGAAGCTTCGCATAGTGGCTGGCGGGTTTTCTATCTGGGGTCATCCGAAGGGGTGCTCAATGAAGGCCTAGCATTGCTGCGGGAACGATATCCGAACCTAACTATAGGCGGCCGTCACGGATTCTTTAGAAAGCTTGGACCGGAAAGCGATTTGGTAATTACAGAGATTAACGACTTTAAGGCGGATATCCTTTTCGTGGGTATGGGAATGCCGACTCAGGAGAGGTGGGTCGCCGAACATCTTGAAAAGATGAATGTCTCCGCAGTGCTGACAAGCGGTGCGACCTTGGACTACATCACCGGACATGCCTATCGACCACCTGCCTGGGCTGGGCCGCTCGGTTTATACGGAGTCTTTAGGCTATTCTCCGATCCTGGCCGGTTGTGGCGAAGGTATTTGTTGGAACCCGTAGTTTTGATCAAATTGCTTTCTCTTCGATTGGTTCGTCAACGAATTGGGAAGGCGTAAATAAGAGGGAGTAACCCGCGCTCAATTGATCGTTATACTTAGGTGAACGTTTTGTTGACTTCAGGGTGGGTGATCGGCTCAAAGTTAATTAGACCTCCGCAGCGGTTGTATTCAGGCCATAAAGACATTCTTTTCAGCTCCTAGTCGCTTGCACTGGCCTTCAAGCTGCCGTAAACATCTTGGATTGAGGAGAAAGTTTTGCGCGTTTGCCTGATGAACGACAATTTTTACCGAAGTAGTGGGGTGGCGATCGCGATAAGACGCATCGCACAAGCCTCGAAAGGTGTTGACTACTACTTTGCGGGGTGCCTCGACAACGGGCTCCCAGAGGATATTTCTTGGATACCAGAAGGAAGATATCGGCGATTTGACCTCAAATCGTCGAATCCAATTCGCGTCATCAGTGAACTCATTCGTTTAAGAAAATGGCTAGATTCGGAAGGGTGCGATCTGGTTCACTGTCACCACCGTCGTATTTCGGTCTTGCTTCAATTGGCCGGCGTGAGAGTTCTCTACACGGCACAGTTGGCATTTCCATATCAGACATGGTTTCGTTGGTTGCATCCAAAGAATATGACCGCTATTACTCGTTCTGTAGCGAAAAACTTGGTCGAGACGACGGGACAGGAGCCCTTTGCCTGCATTGGAAACCCCGCTCAATTTCCTGAGCGAGCGCCTTCTATCGATTTAGAAAAAGTCAGATTTCGAGCCGTATGTATCGCGCGTCTCGATCCCGTGAAAGGGCATACTTATCTTCTTTCGGCATGGAAGCTGTTGCACGATAAGGGTTACAAATACAAATTAGATCTAGTCGGCGAAGGATCTCTACGAAGTGGTCTAGAAGAGCAATCTCGGAGAGAGGGAACACAGGAACTGATCCGGTTCTGTGGTTTTCATACGGATGTGTCGACCTTCATTCGCGATAGCCTATTTGCTGTTTTAGTGAGCGAAATTGAAGGACAGGGGATAGTGACCCTGGAAGCCGCTGCCATGGGAAGACCTTCTTTGCTGACCGCCGTTCCAGGCTCAATAGATCTTATTCCTGCTGGGGCGACCCTTCCAAACGGAGTAGACTTCGGCGATGTTGAGAAGCTTGCGGAAGCTCTCGAGGAATGGTTCGGGCACCCAGATAAAGTTGTTGCGGAAGGGCAGCGTTTTTCTGAATTCCTGAAAAGCTCAAGTGATCCGGCTAAGGTGGCCCATGACTATTTGGATGCATACCGTCGTATCCTTAATGGATCAACATAGCTCGTTAGATATTTCCCGTTTTTTTTAGCTGATCTTAAGTGATCTCTGCTAAGGTGCAAAAATGAGCAAACGAGCACAATTAGGTATCATTTTTTTTCTATGTGTGTCCGGTTTCTTGATAGTAGCTAGTGGACTACGAAGGCATTTCGGATTCCCACTGGACGACTCCTGGATTCATCAAACTGTTGCTCGTAACCTCGTTCAGACCCATGTGCTCGGCTTTCTGCCCGGTGTGCACTCCTCTGGCTCCTCCAGCCTGCTCTGGACATTGGTGCTCACTACGAACTACCTCTTTTTCAAGATGGTAGATCCAATTATTTTCTGTCTTGTCTTGGGCGCGCTCCTCATAGGAGCGACAGGTGTCCTCCTTAAGCGGAATGCAGATCTAGATGGCGTGTCTACGTACGAAGCCTGGATCTTGGGGCTGGC
>Ga0302182_10001453_pt1 | contig 12461 bp, 8 predicted proteins | sample I_Palsa_N3_1_FD_198781 | JGI IMG/M metagenome (GOLD analysis project Ga0302182, IMG submission 198781) | Peat permafrost microbial communities from Stordalen Mire near Abisko, Sweden - I_Palsa_N3_1 | ecosystem: Environmental > Terrestrial > Soil > Palsa > Peat permafrost | place: Sweden: Abisko...
AGCCTGAACTTCCCCGCCAGCGTCAAGCTTCGTGATTCCTATCAGACTTGGGATGCCGTGCTCCAACACAGCAAAGTTCAACAGAGAATTCAAATGGCCGACTTGGATCAATACCTTGACGACTCCGGTCGCTACCCTCAAGACGCCCAGAAAACCGTGCCAAATACAGTAATAAAACTAGGCTGCACAGTCGAAGACTTAAGAGCAACCGTAACCGGCAAGAAGAGCGGCAGAGAAAAACCATGCCAGGAAGCGCTCGCGAAGTGAACCAAACTAGAAGCCACCTCGCATGAATCGGGTAGGTCACCATCTCATTCGCCGCTCGGTTCGAACAGGATCGGGAAGGGCACGAATTCATTCGTGCCTTTAAGCGTTGAAAAGGGGTCCGCGCTTCAAGCGCCTGAGGTATGCTCCCTTCGCTGGTTCCGGCCGTCCCCGCCAGAACCAAACTAGCTAACATACCCACTCGCATCCCACTTCACCTACGGAATACGGGAACAAACCACAACTTCCATCGCGCCAGCCCTGGCACGAACACCGTCCGATTCCACTATTACCATCCAGATCCCCCAAACATCCGATCCTGAATGAACTCCCTGTGATCCTCTGTGAAACCCCTGTGCCCCGGAGCCTGCCCTGAGCGGAGCCGAAGGGTGGTAAAGGTTTTGAAGTCCCGCCGACGGAAGCAGAACGAGGCTACGTATCTCGGCAAAACACGGGGTACAATCTCCGCAGTCAAGGAGACGACCTTGACTAAGTGGAGGTGTCTCGGATGGCCGCTCGCTGGTTTCCATGGATTATCTACATCCTCATCGCGGGCGCATGCGCCATGCTCGTCCCCGATCAAATGGCAGCGGTATGGAGATGGTTTTCACGAGACCGAGAGTCCCGCCTGTGGGAGCGGGTAGAGCGAATCTTTGGTTTAGTCGAACTGATTTCGTTCGGGGTGCTGTGTGCAATCGGAGCCATGTTGGTCACAAAAGACATTCATCGCTTTATCGAAGCAAGATGGTTCTTTACTGCCTCATTGTGCTTCTTGGCACTGCGGATGCTTGCGGGGGCGTATGGCAATCTGCGCGGGATTTTGAAGTGGCTCGCCGTTGCCGGTGTGTATGGTGTGATCATTTGGGGGTTGATATTTCTGTTAGGGATAGCAGACGCGGCACAAAGGGAATATGAAGCTGACCAGAACGAAAGAGATGCTGCGAAGGTCAATCAGGCCATGGCAGAACATCCGCACGAGAAGCTACCACAAAAACGTACGGCACACATTGCTCGTCCGCTGGGCGTTCCTGCTGCATTGCCTCCTCTGCGCAAGATAGATTCATTTTCTACTTACGTGCTGTATAACCCTACCAATGAACACCATCCCCTCGTCTGCGCAAGCAGCTATGACCGAATGCGAACTTTTGTTTGTATTGAACTGAGGGAAATCGCCACTCGCAGGAAGTTCGACGGTTCGATTCAACAAGTGGGAGAGATTGTGCAACACTATTTCCCGACTCTCATTCTGGAGGCCACAACGACCGGTTCCTTTGCCGGAGCTGGGGGGCATCCAATCATTGCCGACGAAATGCCTCCGACGACCGTTCCTGATATGAACCGGGATCCTGTCGCGCAAGTTATGCCAAACCTTTCAGACAATGACCGCAAATTACTTCCCTGGTCACTCAATGACGGAGAGCATCTGGACATCACATATATCAAACTGCCAAAGGATGCTTTGCTGTCGTTTCTCGTCATGTCCTCTCCTGAGTGGGAGACTGCCCACGGTACATATATTTTGAGAATAGAGAGAAAAGGTTACTACCGGGTTGATTTGCACGCCACGCCAGTCCAGGAGTATGAGCCGGGGTCTATTCCAGAGAATTACACGCTAACAGCCTTAGTACCAGCATCGCAAGTGATTGCCTATAGGCTGAAAATAGAGCTGGATTGCACGATACAGAGAGCAAATCCAGACCACGAATTCGTGCCGAGCGATTACGAACAGTGGGTAAAGGATGTGTTCGCTCACATTCGTAAACGTCTGGAGAATTAAGGCCGCCGTTGCGAGTTCTTTGCATTAGAGGTCGTCAGAAGCAAGCAAACGCATGAGCGTATCCCGGAAAGGGTATTGATTCTCGCGATTGTTAAACCGCCACGTCATCTCTTGCAGGTAGGCCGGAAGATGCTTCACGGAAACTTTATGCCACGCACCCACGACACCACCCCTAAGAGCGAGAACGCCGACTCAAATCAACGGCTCTCCACTAACCCCTAACCCCTATTTCTTGCTGCGTAACAATGACGTCAACTTCTCATAATCATCCACAGTCGAATACTCAATCACAATCTTCCCCTTACCATGCCGATCCCGAATCCTCACCCGCATCCCCAAAGTCCGCTCCATATCCGTCTGCGCCGCCCGTACATTCGGATCCATCCACCGCGCCCCACCACCCCTCTTTTTCTTTTCTCCCGGCATCGTCTGCCCCGGCAGCATGGCAAACGACCCATTCACCCGCATCACGCGATCTTCAATCTGATCCCATTTCAACTTGTGCGTAACCACTTCTTCCGCAATTTCCTCAATGTAATCGTCATTCTCCAGCCGCAAAATCTCGCGGCAATCCGAGAAGCTAAGCCGCTCCGACAGCAAGTAATCCATAACTTTCTGCGGCAGCCGCAACAGCCGCATGTAATTCGACACCGTCTCCCGCGACAATCCAGTGCGCTGCGCAATCTGCTCCTGTGTCAGATGGAACTGCACGCTAAGCACGCGAAACGCCTCCGCCTGCTCCAGCGGATTCAAGTCCTCCCGCGCAATATTTTCCAGCACGGTCATCTCCGCCGCCTGCTGCAGCGAAAGCCGCCGAATCATGACCGGAATCGTTTCTTGCCCCGCCATCTTCGATGCCCGCAACCGCCTCTCGCCCAGCACCAGGATGTACCGCCCATCCTCCTCCGCCGGCCGCACCACAACCGGCTGCACCACCCCATGCTCTTTAATCGAATCCCGCAGCTCCCTCAGCGCCTCCTCATCAAACACATACCGCGTCTGGTAAGGATTCTTATCGATCACCTCAATCGGCAGAAACACCACCCGGTTGCCCACCACCCCACCGCCGTCAGCCACCCCCTGAATCGAAATCCCCTCATCCGCCACTTCGTGAAACTGAGGAACCATCTCAACCGCACGAACCACATCAACCGGAGAAACCATACCGACCGCAGAAACCATATCGACGGGGGGAACCATCTCGACAGGGTGAACCATATCAACTGGGGGTGCCCCATTTCTCGCGTCCTTTGCGAGAAGTGGGGACTTCGCAGCCACCAACGGCTCGTGTGGGTCGGACACTCCTGTCCGACTCGCCTCCAGCTCCGGTGAAGCCAGGGGCTCAACAACAGCCTCTGCCACATCACTCGTGTAACTTGCAACTACACCGCGGTCATCAGCAACCACACTCTTGTCATTCCGAGCAAAGCGAGGAACCTGCTGTTCGCCGGCGCCACCACTACTCTCCGCTCGCGCCTCACTTTCAGGAACCGATGCCGCACTGACGGCTGACGGCTGACGGCTGACGACTGACGGCTGCCCAACAACCACCCGAGGCCCCGGCAACAAAGAAGCCAACCCGCGCCCCAAAGCCCGCCGCTTCTCCACCTTCTCCTCTTTTTTCTCGCCCGAAGGCCCAGCCAACTTCTCCGCCGCCGAAGTAGTAGTCATAATTGGGTTACCCCGTGTTCCTCCGTGTCCTCTGTGGTAAAAGCCTTTGACGTTGTGCCCACGAAAAATCTGTCATTACGAACAGCACCAAGCCCGCAAGCCTTTGTCATTCCGAACTGGGCCGAAGGCCCGGTGAGGAACCTGCTGTTTCCGTCGCCACGAGAATCGCAATCATACATCGATTACCATAAATATACAGATTGATCAACATCGATCTACTAAGCGCTCTTATCCATCTCCTCAGACGGCTTCTCCGCCTCGTCTGACAGCTGAGAGCTGACAGCTGACAGCTGCTCCACCGAAGCCCGCCCCAAAATCTCCTTAGCCAAACGTATATAACTCTCCGCCCCCTTCGATCGCGGATCGTACACCAGCGCCGCCTGCCCATGGCTCGGAGCTTCAGCCAGCCGTATGTTCCGCGGGATGGTTGTCGCGCACACCTTCGCCCCAAAAAACTTTCTCAGCTCAGCAGTGACCTGCTGCGCCAGATTGGTCCGCTCATCCAGCATGGTGAGCACCACGCCTTCAATTTCAAGCCCCGGGTTCAACTCGACGCGGATGCGCTCCACTGTATCCATCAGCTCGCTGATGCCTTCGAGCGCAAAGTATTCCGCCTGCATAGGAATCAGCACGGAGTCAGCCGCGACCAGCGCGTTCAACGTGAGCAGATCAAGCGCCGGCGGGCAGTCCAGCACGATGTACTGGAAGCGATCGCGCAAAGGCGCGATCGCTTCTCGCAGGCGATACTCGCGCCGCTCCGCCTCAACCAGCTCAATGTTTGCGCCGATCAAATTCTTGTGCGAAGGAATCAGCCAGAGCTGCTCGATCTCAGTCGTGGCCAAGGCCTCTTCGCCAGAGGCTTCGCCGAGCAGCAAGTGGTAAGTAGAAACGCGGTCGGGATCTTTGACCAGGCCCAAGCCACTGCTGGCATTCGATTGCGGATCGCAATCGATGAGCAGTGTGTTCACTTCAGCAGCCGCGAAAGATGCGGCCAGGTTGATGGCAGTCGTAGTCTTCCCCACGCCGCCCTTCTGATTGGCAACAGCGATGACACGTCCCATAAGGTTGTCGAGGAGCCAGAGCTGTTTGCAGAATAGTTCGATTCGCATTTCGAATGCAAGGACGAATGAACATCAATCATCAGAATTACTGTGCAAAACGCGTCCGATGTTCCAAGTCGAAACGTATTGGCGATTACTCCCTTGGAGTGATTGCGACTTTCACTGACTGAGTGTTCCGGTTGGAACATTGTGTTCAGCGTTCCGGTTGGAACACATTGGCAGTATGTTCCAGTTGGAACACATTGCGAGTATGTTCCGGCTTGCACATAACTCCAATGTGTTCCGGTTTTAACACAACGCCAGTATGTTCCAGTTCCTTCATTCTGATCTAAATTCCCACTTTTCTTAGCAATGGGCGTAAATGCTGCCGTCTGGCCTCGTAAAACGACTACGAGGCTCCACTTGTTTATTTTCTTGGTTCCTGGGTTCCTATCAGGAGGACACGGGACTGGGACTGAGGGATCGGGATGGGAGGTGCCCATGACAGGTTCGGAAGGGTTTGAGTGGTCTTTTCCAGTTGGGAGGAGCTGATCAGTAGGGCCAGGCGTCCGTTTCGGGCTAGGAGCGCGGCGGCCACTGGGAGGATTTCTGATGGGCGCTCGACTGCTCGGAGGGTTACTACGTCGAAGGTTGCTGGGGGGAGGGTCTCGGCGCGGGCGTTTTGTATATTGATGTCCGTCAATGTAAGGGCGCGGACTACTTCTTTCAGGAACGTGGCTTTCTTATGGTTCGACTCGATCAGAGTTACGGATATGTTTGGCGCCCAGAGTTTTATGGGGATGCCTGGGAAGCCGGCTCCGGAACCTAGGTCTGCTAGGCGGGCTTCGGGCTTTGGGCTTTGGGCTCCGGGAACGTCAACTTCAGCACCAACATCTTTTACCACGCAGGGCACGGGGTCCACGGGGTAAACCCTTGGGAACAGGTGGGTGGCTGCGAATAGGCTCTCGCCGAAGTGGCGGGTTACTATTTCTTCTTCGTTGCGGATTGCGGTTAGGTTTATGCCGGCGTTCCAGTGCTGGAGTATATCGATGTACGTCGATATATCTTGATAGAGCTGGCCGTTGGTCCTTGGTCCTTGGTCGTTAGCAAGGGCCTCTGTCCACGCGCACGAGAGTGACGTGGGCGAGAGGACAGCAGGTTCCTCACCGGGCCTTTGGCCCGGTTCGGAATGACATTCGTTTTTTGCTGATAGGAATGGCTCGAGAAGTTCGGCTATGCGGTCTGGGCGCATGTGGACGTTTGATTGTAGATGGTGGGGAGAAACTCCTTCAATGCTTGTGTCCGAAGTGAGTTCGTGGTGGAAACTCCTGGTGTGGTTTGTGGTGGTGGCGGCGGGTATGGGGTGCTTCGACTGCGTAAGATCGTCTTTCAGACGATCCTGCTTCGCTCAGCATGACAGGCTTTGAAAATCAGATTGCGGATAGGGATCGTTCGGCGTTTTGGCGTAGTGGGGTTAGGCGGGTTTGTTCGAGGTTGTCGCGGTAGAAGAGGTTGTAGGTGTCGAAGGGGATGAGGCGTCCGTCGGGGTGGGCTATGTGGACGCAGGTTTTTTTCACGCTGCGGACGTCGAAGGAGTGGGCGTCTATGAATTGCATGATGATTATGCGGAAGATGTTTTCGTAAGACAGGGCGGCGGGGCTTGGGGTTGCGGCGGCGAAACCAAGGTCCCTCGCTTCGCTCGGGATGACAACGGTTTGGTTTGGGATGGCGGCGGTCTCGCTCGAGATAGCTGATGAATTTGAGTTTGGGATCCAGATTTTGGGGAGGCAGCATAGTAGTTCGCGGAGGGTGCCTGCGCCGCTGCGCGGCGAATGGTTTGTCGCGAACAGTTTGAATAAGTTGGTGCGGACTGCGGGGTCTTGTTCGTAGAGGATGGTGTTGGCGGCTCCGTTGATGAGGACTTCGGGCGGGATCATGCTGGTTAAGGGGATTACCTTTCCGTTTAGCTTTAAGGCATAGGCCATGGCTAGGGAGTCGGGGTGACAGGGGACTGGGATTACGTCTTCCGGACGGAAGACTTTTGTTTGTTCGAGGATTTTACGGCGGACTTCGGTTAGGGTCAGGCGTTCGGTGGTTGGGTTGAAGTTTCGGACGTAGGTTCCCTTGGTGGACGCGGTCGTGGTGGCAGAGGTGATAGACCCACTTCTCGCAAAATCGGCGAGAAGTGGGGCACCCCCATTTTCGGCGCTGCCATCCTCATGATAGTTTGGAACCCATTTCTCGAGGCGGCCGGCGTCCTGGATGGGTTGGAAGGTTACGCCTCTTACGCAGGGTTGTTGGAGGGCGTAGTCGATTATTTTGCCGATCTCGTGGTCGTTTAATCCCTTCTTTAGCGTTACTACTAAGTTTGTCGAGATGTTGTGGCGGTTTAGTTTTTCCAGGGCGTCCTGGCGGACTCGGCGTAGGTCGGCTCCGCGGAGTTGCATTAGTGGGTCACGCTCGAAGGAATCGAATTGGAGATAGACTTCGAAATCTTCGCGGACTTCGGCTAAGCGCTTTGCGAAATCTTCTTCTTGCGCTATGCGGACTCCGTTGGTGTTGACCATGAGGTGCTTGATGGGGCGGGCTTTTGCCATCTCTACTATGGTGAAAAAATCCGGGTGCATGGTGGGTTCGCCGCCGGAGAGTTGGACTACGTCGGGATGGCCCTCGTTGCGGACTACTGCGTCAAACATTTTTTCGATTTGCTCGAGGGTGCGGAATTGCTGGCGCTCGGGGCCGCTGGCGGCGTAGCAGACAGGGCAGCGGAGGTTGCAGTAGTCGCAGATCTCGATGAGGGTCAGGCAGGAATGTTGTTCGTGGTCGGTGCAGAGGCCGCAGTCGTAGGGGCATCCCCACTTGACTGGGGTGTTGTAGATTTGCGGCATCTCTGGAGGCTTTAGAAAAACTTCGCGGCAGCGGCGGTAGTAGTCGACGTCGTCGGCGATTAGGACTTTCTCGGGGCCGTGCTGGGGGCAGCGTTTGAGGAGGTAGACTTTGTCGTCCTGAAAAACGGTTTTGGCTTCTACTTTGCGGTAGCAGGTAGAGCAGATGGAGATGGCTACGTCGTAGAAGAGGTAGGGGCGGGTTTTGGGCATGGGCGCCTCGCTGCTAGGGTGCGCGGTTTATTTTGCCGATGAGCATGACTCCGCCGATTGCGACGGCAAGAGATCCGAGCGCGAAGATCGCGGCTATGCCACCTTTTGCGCCGGCCGAAACGGCGCAGACCGAACATAGCAAGCAGAAGATGGACGCGAGGCCCACGATCAGACCAAGAACGATCGTGGCGATTATTTTCAATGGATCATCTCCGGTTCTTCGGCAACTTCAGCCAGCGGATGATATGGCGAGAATAGTACAGCAAGGTGAGGAGGCAGGCCCATTGAATTCCTCCGAGGCCGAGGAAGATGCGCGGGTAGGGCTTGATGAAATCGCAGAGGAGACGGAACGAGAGGTAAGCGACCATGAAGAATTTGAAGGCGTCGCCGGGTAGGAAAACCGTCGTTGGTCGTCGGTCGTTGGTCGTTGGCAAAGGCCCAACATCAGCATCGCGAGAATGCCTTGCCGCCGCCTTGCCGCCGCCGCCTTCTGAGGGGTCCCCCGACTGCGCAGAGGTTTCGCTTCGCGAAGCCTCTGCTCCGCTCAGGATGACAAGTTTGTAAAGAATTGGGATTAGGAGCAGGAGGAAGGCGATTTCGTAGAGTTGGGTGGGATGGCGCGGGATGCCGTCGCCGAAGTTGATGGCCCAGGGGAGATTGGTTGGAGTGCCGTAGGTGTTGTCGGAGAGTCCGGTTAGGAAACAGCCGATTCGTCCGATGGCGATGCCGAGGGCTAACGGGATGGCGTAGAGGTCGCCGGTGGATTGGTGGACGCCGATGTAGCGCTTCATGAGTTCTACGGCAATGAGGCCGAAGATCAGCGCGCCTACGATGGTTTTTCCTCCCATGAGGTAAGCGGGGTTGTCGAGGTTGTGCGAGGTCAGTCGGGGATCCTCTAGCCAGAAAAGGAGCTTCGAACCGAGAGCGGCTCCAGCGATTGCGGCTGCGATCACGACCCAACGGATTGGAGTAGGGATGGGATCGCCGAAGCGGCGGCGGAGTGAGAGATAGACGCGGAAGGCGATGACGTAGGCAAGGGTTTCGAAAAAGATGTGAGGATGGATGCGGTAGTGCCCCACGTGGAGATAGACGGGAAAGTTTGTGGCGAGATGGGGCGAGAAAGAGATGGAGAATTATAGCCACGCGAGTCATGGGTGGGGTAGGGATGCTTCGACTGTGTAGGATCGTCTTTCAGACGATCCTACTTCGCTCAGCATGACAGGGCGTCGTGTTGGGGGGGCAGGCGGTGTCTGGTCGATTTACTTAACTGGGTTCACTTCTTTGCCACTAGCGCGGGGTGGGCGGCGGCTACTTGCGCTTTCACTTTTCGGAGGGTCTCGCGGGCTTCGCGGACTTCGGCCTGGAGGCTTCGCATCGCTGCGCTCTGGGTGCGGAGCTGGCTTTGTTGCTGCTTGATCTGGCTCATTGCTTTGGCTAGCTGCGCCTGTTCGTTGCTAATCTCTGCTTGTTGTTCCTTGGTGGCTTCGATGAGCAGGGCCGTCAGACGGGTGTAGTCTACGCCGCGGGCATCTTTTCCGTTATCCTCGTAGGTGACCACTTCGGGCACTACTGCTCCTACGTCTTCGGCGATCACTCCGATTTCGTGCTTGCCGGAGTCCTTCAGGTCGTAGGAGACGCCGCGCAGTTGCTCGACCTTGCCTAGCGCGTTGTGCAGCGGCTGGATGTTGGTCTTCCAGCGGCGCGAGCTGTAGGTCGTCCAACCGTCGGCGATGGAGGGGCCAAAGCCCTGGCCCAGAGTGAGCAGGTTGGTGGGGCTGGTCGTTCCTATGCCGACCTTGGCGGTCGCGGTGGCGCCATTCACCCCGGCAACGCTGCCCAGCACCACGGCATCGCTCACGCCAACCGTGGCATTGGCGCCGATGGCGGTAGCGTTGTGGAGGTTCGTGTTGGATCCCCCGTTGCCGCAATTGTAGCCCACGCACGTGTTGTCGGTGCCTGTGTTGGTGAAGCCCGCTAAGGCGCCGACCGCCGTGTTTTCGGAGCCCGTGGTGCCGTCGAAGAGTGCTTCGTATCCGAAACCGGTGTTGTTTGCGCCCGTGGTGTTGTAGTAGACCGCCCCGTAGCCGCTGGCGGTGTTGGGGCTGCCCGTGGTGTTCTGGTCGAGCGCAAAGACGCCGCTGGCGGTGTTGTAGGAGCCCGTGGTGTTGTACACGAGCGCCTCGTAACCGCTGGCGGTGTTGAAGAAGCCCGTGGTGTTATTAATGAGTGCAAAGTAGCCGTCGGCGGTGTTGCCGCCGGCCGTGGTGTTGTCGGCGAGTGCCCCGTAGCCGCTGGCGGCGTTGTAGTTGCCCGTGGTGTTGGATCCGAGCGCTCCAAGGCCGTCGGCGGTGTTGTAGGCGCCCGTGGTGTTGAGGGCGAGTGCCCCGTAGCCGCTGGCAGTGTTCTGGTAGCCCGTAGTGTTCGAGAGGAGCGCCTGGAAGCCGACGGCGGTGTTGTAATTTCCCGAGGTGTTGGAGAGGAACGCCTCGTAGCCGACAGCGGTGTTGCGGGTGGCGAGGCCATTCATCGTGGAGTTCCCTGCGAAGCCGAGCAACGCGTTCAAGGTCGTGATCGAGCCGAAGGCGAAGGGGATGCCTCCCAGATCAAAGCTACTGGTGGCGTTCACTACCGCGCCAGTCACCGTTGTGCCGGTAACTGTCCCGGTCGCGGTGACGTTCGTCGCAGTGACATTCGCGTTCACCGTCTGGTTGGCGGTGAAGGTGTTAGCCGTGGCCAACTGCGGGACCTTGGTGGTGTCCAGATTTAGAGTCACGCTGCCGCTGGTGCCGCCGCCGGTGAGATCGGCGCCTGCGGTCACGCCCGTGATGGTGCCGCTGCCCGTCCCCGGAAACGTCTGCCCCGTGGCGAACGTGACCTGTCCGTTGCTCGCAATGTGGAATCCAGTCTGTGCAGCGGACGCACGTCCCTCGGCGAACAGTAGATTCAGCGTGCCTGAGGGCGAAGAGGTGTCATTGCCCGCCGGTTGGGCCAGCCACTGGAAGGTCTGGTTCGCCGCTTTGCCCGTGCTGCTGTTGAATGCCGACGCCGCGAGGGTTATGGGCTGCGAGTTGAAGCCCGCAGTGGCCGTGGCCGTACCCTTGGTGGGCAAACTGAGGCTGCCGCGAATGGTGGCTGTGCCATTGACGTCGAGGGTGTTGGCGGGAGTTGTGGTATTGATGCCGATGTTGGCGGTGCTGCCCGTGCCGGTCTGAAACAGGACGGAGTCCGCGATGTTCGAGGTGGTGGTCCAGAGGGGAATGTAGTTGGCGGAGCCGGAGCCGGTCACGGTGGTGGCGGGAGGAGCGTCAGCCGGGGCAGCGACGAAAGTGGCGGGCAGGGACGCACCGGGTGCGGCACCTGGCGCAGCCAGCACAAAGGCGGAGGGCGGCAATCCGCCGATAGTGGCGGCGTCGCCTGCCTTCAGGGCATAAGGGACGCTGAGCAGGAGCACGCGCGGTTGTTCCGGCTGCTCGGCAAGTTGCACTCCCAGCCAACGGGCTTCGCCGGTGGCGAATAGTGCGGCTGGGACTCCGTTTGGCTGCGTGATCCCCAATTGCACGGAGTAGTGACCGGTGGGATCGAGTTGGACATTGTGGTGAGTCTCGGTCCAGAGCGGTTCGCTGCCTTGCTGGCTGTTGTAGAGCGAGAAGGTGATGCTGACCGCGCCGCTCATCGAGTTGCCGCCTTCATCGGTGGCGATGTTGGAGAACTGGATGAGCGGCGGCACGGAGGGCGCGCTCGCAGTTTGAGCAGGCAGGGAAAGACTTGACGACAGGAATCCAATCAGCGCGCAGACGATGCGTAGTTTCATGGGGGATTGCTCCTTCGACGGAATCGAAGCCTTGTTCCGGATGAACGCGAATGATCAAATACAAAGCCGGACTGAGATGAGGTTCCGGGCAGCAGACCAAGAGGCGCCCAAAACGTCCGGGGAATTATCTTCGGCGGTTGCTGCCCTGTCAAGCTGCAAACAGTTGCAGTCTTTTAGGTGGCGGCGTTTGCTGGGTTACCGGTGCGGTAGGGATGCTTCGACTTCGCTCAGCATGACCGAAAAGTTCAACATCTTTTACCACGGAGGGCACGGAGGACACGGGGTAAATCTTCTCTTTGTCATGCTGAGTGGCGGCGGGTAGGGATGCTTCGACTGCGCTCAGCATGACAGGAGAGTGGATCGGTGCGATTGGCTCGCTTTGCTCGCTGGACCCCCTTCGGCTTCCCCCTCGGCTTCGCTCGGGGCTTCGGCAAAAACGGGCAGGCTCGCCGAGGGCGGCTGTCCCCACATGGGTTGTGGTGGTGCAGGAGAAACCAGGATTCCTCGCTTCGCTCGGAATGACAGGGGCTTCGCGGGTTCATCGTTTCGTTTTGAACGACAAAGGCTTCGCGGATTTTGCTTTGATAGTTACGGAGCGAAACCAGCGTGCTATGTCGGGAGAATAATAAAGCAGAGTGAGGAGGCAGGCCCATTGAATTCCTCCCAGGCCCAGGAAGAGGCGTGGATAGGGCTTGATGAAGTCGCAGAGTAGGCGGAATAGTAGGTAGGCGATCATGAAGAATTTGAAGGCGTCGCCGGGGAGAAAACCCGTCGTTGGTTGTTGGTCGTTGGTCGTTGGC
>Ga0302182_10001459_pt1 | contig 12424 bp, 14 predicted proteins | sample I_Palsa_N3_1_FD_198781 | JGI IMG/M metagenome (GOLD analysis project Ga0302182, IMG submission 198781) | Peat permafrost microbial communities from Stordalen Mire near Abisko, Sweden - I_Palsa_N3_1 | ecosystem: Environmental > Terrestrial > Soil > Palsa > Peat permafrost | place: Sweden...
ATCCGCCAGTCTGTCCTGCAGCAGCAAGAGCAGCAACAGCAGCAGCAGGAGAAGGAGCTTCGAGAGCAAGAGCGACTTGCGCGTGAGAGGGATCGAGTCAAGATTCAGCTTAAGAGCAGCTTCGCAGGGTTCACATAAACGGTCGAGAGCATCGTACAAATAAACATAATAATAACCTGAACGCTCTCGTTTCGTTTTTCTTTTCATCGCACCCATCATCCCATCATCCTTCTCGGCTCATCATCCCATCACCCTCCCTCGTCATTGTACCCTCTCCTCTCCTCTCCTCTCACCTTCATCTTTTTCCCTCTTCTCCTCCCTCCTTCTAAGACACAGACAACCCGACACCTTCCTTCTATCACCCTCCAAATTATCTAGCATCCGCCAGAGACAGACAGGTATGCTTGTTCACCCTCCCTCTCCCACTATCCCACATGAGACATGTCACCATGTCGCGTCCCTGCATCCCAGCAACCGAGAGGATGGGAGTGCCCATCTGTTTACAGACCATGCACACGCCCCCCCTCTGGGCAAAGGGACAGGTCACGATAGGACAGGACTGGATGGACTCAGGGACACACACCCTCGCACACGACCGTTGAACTGGACCAAATATGCAGATGCTGATGGTGTTGGGGGAATCTTCGCTCCTCTGCTTTGCTCATCTCCCGTTCGTTTCGCCGTCTGACCATCATTCCCCTCCCTTTTCATCCTCACTCTCATCATCATTCTTATTCTCATCCTCATCTTCTCATCTTCTCATCTGCATCTTTGCATCATCTACTTCATCTGCACCCCTCCATCTGAACAGCAAGCATCCCCTGTCTCCGATGCCAATGTCCCAAAGTACACGGTCTGACCAGTCGCAGGGAATGGCGACCGAGATGATGATGTCTGATGCGGCCTTGCAACAGGTCACCTCCGAACGCAACTCCTTGCGGTCGCAGAATGACCAGCTTTGGAAGATCATCGAAAAGCAACGAGTCATCATCCAAAATCTCCAGAAAGATGTCGCCAAAGTCTCGGCGGAGCGTGATCTCCTCCGCGCTTCTATGCCTGCCCTGACTTCTGGCTCGTCCGATGCATCTGCACACGCACCCTTATCGGAGGGAGGCCAGCCTTCGTTCGAGCAAGATCTGCCGCATATGCCACATCAATACCAGTCGCAGCCCAATGGACACCATCTTCCTCAACAAGGCCATCCATCCTCGAAGCGATCTATGGATAGAAAGCCTCAAGAAGTCGACTCTGCAGCTCTAGAGCTCAGCGGGTATGCGGGGGGCGAACGCGAGTCCGAGCTGGCCTCGGGCTTTAATCCCAATTCGTCATTTTCGTCCACCACGTCTTCGACAACGGACTATCGACAGATCCAACAGCAACCCCGCCAATATCCGCAGGATCGACACTCGCCTAGACAGCACCGAGCGCAAGGACAGCCTGTCACCTTGCCGCTGACCCCGTCCTCCACCCATGCTGGTGACTTGAACGGCAAGGCAGAATTGGATGAGGAAGAGCCCATTTACGATAATAACAATGCACACCACCATGAGGACATTGTGCAGCCGTCCCCGACCATCAGTCTGCAGCAGCACCAATCGCCGGTTGCACACCTTGAACGGGAGGCACGCACTGGTTCGTCGCGTTCTGAAGCCGGCAATATGATCAATGGGAACAATGGTAGGCAACCAACATGTGAGAGTAGGATGGCACACTTGAATCAGGTATGGCTATCGATTCCTTCGTACTAACAGGACTTGGTATGAACTTGGTCACCCACCTAGGTAATCCTGGCCGTAATATATCTGGCAACATTGCAATCCCTTCTCACCTTATGCCCCATTTGCCACCGCGGTCGCCTCGACGCGAGAGACGAGAGGACTATGTTGGATCGCCTGAGGTTTCCGATAACGAAGAGGAGACCCCTCCAGTGCCTGTGGGGTCTAGACGGAAACAAGCAGCTACTGGTCCGATGACGCCCACTAGGACCAAGAGCGACTTTGACACAGATCACACAATGCCATCTTCACCTTCGGCACAACGTCCAGAACACGATTTCCAGGATTCGTATGGTTCATCTAACTCTAGAAGCCAGAACTCAGACTATGACTCTTTCCAGCAGCCTACTACTGGTGCTATGGGAGGTCCGACTACTCCTGTAAAGTCGACGTTCCAAGGCTCACCCGCGATAACCACACGCAAGAACGTTTCTGGGCACATCCCCATCATCCCAATTGGGTATTCTAATGGTCAAGGTGATGCCGGCCCCGTCTCCCCAACCGGAGCCATGGGCTCGAACGCATCGCCTATTGCGTCGATTATCGATCAAGACGCCGAGAAGTTTAGAGTCTACATGAACAAACTTACTAGCCCCAGTCGAAAGCAGGTGCCAGGCCCTGCACCCGGCGGCGCAGAGTCTCAAGATCATGCCGCTGCTCTTGGACAAGCAGTGGCTATGGAGACCATCCAAGCTCAGATTGAGATTCAACAACAGCTCATTGGTCAACCCCAAGGTATGATATCTTTTGAGCGATTCCCTAAATCACTCGTTAACGGGGACTCTGTCAATGCTAGGGTGTCATTATAACTCTTTGTTATTATCTACAGGACTAGGAAGTCGCGGAGGAGCAAATCCTGCGTACGCACAAGACCAATGGAATGCTAGACCTGCTGTCCATGTGAATGGGGGTCAGGAAGCAGGTTCGAATGAGAGTATGGACACTCTTGTTAATCCAGAAGCCCACCGTAGCAACGAGAGCTTCCAGCAAGACGAACAAGAAACCCGCGAGAGACGGAGGCAGTCTTCCCTTCCCGCATTCGAAAACTATCCCAAAATTGCCGCGCGCTCAACCTCGCAGCGCTGCGACGATGAGGATGGTTCTCGGGAGTTTGCCCCGTTGCCCCCAAAGCGCTACGATTCCCAGCCCATGTTGGAGCAGCAAAGTACTGCACGCTCTGCCTCACCCACACCCTCGGGCAACTCCTCTCTCTCAAACACGCTCACCACTCAAACCTCGACTGGTCATTCCAGATCTGGACAATCCAATCATCAGCAGGCTTTTAGTATGTTTGGTGATAACCTAGACACGATCTATGTCACTGTTGTTGGTAGTAATATCAAGACCAACGACAAGGGCAAAGAGCTGTTGACTTTCCTAGTCTCTATTCGACAAGAAGGTGGTGATGAGGTGTGGCGCGTGGAGAAGCAATATATGGACTTTGTCAATCTGGACTCTAAGGTAAGGCATTTTGCGCCATCTTGATCTTGTCAGCTTTCATGACTGCAACTGTGTGCTAACCACTGTTTTCAATTACAACCCAGTTGCGAATTACGCAATCCAGAAACATTATCAACAGCCTCCCACGAGTCCCGGACAAGAGTCTGTTCAGCACACATGCTCCATCTAAAGTGGATGCGCGAAAGTTGGCACTGGAACAATTTCTCCAGCAGCTGACCTCCCTTCGTATCAAGGATACTCGCGACCTTTGCGAATTCCTCAGTACTAATGTTGTAGAGCAGAGAGGCGGCTCCAAGGGTGGTAGTGATCAGGGATGGAGAGAAGGATATCTCACCAAGCGAGGAAAGAACTTTGGCGGGTGGAAGACTCGGTATTTCTCACTGAAGGGCCCGGTTCTGGAATATTTTGATACCGTAAGCTTCGCCTGAACTATTTAAACTGGGCTTCCTTGACAATGTTCTAACGCATTCAATTACCTGTGAGTAGAAGGATGGTCATCATCTAGGATCCATTGTTTTGACCTATGCCCAGATCGGACGGCAGCAGGCCCAGGAGAAGCCACAGGATGGAGCCGGTGATAACAAGGAGGGACCCGTTGATCCAAACTCATACAGACATGCCTTCCTTATCCTCGAACCCAAGAAGGGAATGGCGGCCGCGGATATGAAGAGAAACCCAAACAATGTCACTCGCCATGTGCTTTGTGCAGAGACGGACCAAGAGCGAGACGAGTGGGTGGACGCTCTTTTGCTGTATGTTGGAAAAGAGGCTGCCGAGCAGCAGGATTCCAATGAGAAGGACCGTCTGGAAAAGGACCGTTCACCACGCAAATTGCCAGAGATCCAAAAGGTGGGAGCTACCCCCATCAGGGAGCTCGCCTCGGTGAAAGGAAATGAGAAGCTGCTATTGAATCAGGAGGCCTATGAGCGCCAACAGCGGTCTGTTCCTCCTTCACCCTCTACACAACAGTTCCAGTCACAAGCGAGAGGCGTCATTGTGCCCCAATCCCCTACAACCCAGGGTATGGTCTTGGATGATCGTCATTCTCAGGACAGACAATCTGCAGAGGACCAGTATCCTGGAAACGGCCGCAGTCAAAACTACAACCAGTTTGTTGATCAGGATCCCCAGTCAGGATCTTGGGGAGGGCAACAACCCCCACAGCACTATCATCAACAAGGCCAGCATTCACACCAGTACCAACAACAGCAACAGGTTCCTCAACAGCTGCCTCGAAATCAGTCGACGCACTCTTTAAGTCAGGATGAGGTATTTCACTGGCCCATATGCAGACCAACAACATACAATGTAGCTGTGAATCTCTTGTAACTAATATGCTCTTCTGCTTGTGTTCACTAGGCAATGTTGAAGCCTTCGGGTGAAAGCCCGTCGTCGGCTTCGCATTTATCCTCGGCAGAAGTTGCGGAGAAGAAGCAAAAGTCGCGAATGACCTTCCATTGGCCCAAGAAGGCGACTAAAGAGGATGCCCCTGGCCAGATGCCCACAATGCAACCTGGTAGCAAGGATGCTTTGGGAAACCCTGCCGCCAATGACTCGTCCAGGCTTCGGAACTTTTTGGGCAAGGGCAGCCACACCAACGCAGGAGTACAAGCGCCAGGCCAGGGCATGAATGCAGGCAACTATCCTCACCTTGCACCTATCCGGCAGGTCTTTGGGGTCTCCTTAGAGCAGGCGGTTGACCAGGCTCGAGTGCAGCCAGGCTACGAGCTCCCAGCTGTTGTGTACCGATGCATTGAGTATCTGAATGCCCACAAGGCCAAACTTGAAGAAGGAATTTACCGACTCAATGGCTCCTCTGCTGTGATTAAGAATCTCAAGGACCGTTTCAATCACGACGGTGACGTGCCACTCTTGGCTAGCGACGAGTATTTTGACATCCATGCTGTGGCCGGATTGCTGAAGCTTTTTTTGAGGGACTTGCCCTCCTCTGTTCTCACCAGAGAGTTGCACAAAGATTTCTTGCAGGTGATAGGTAAGCCAAAAAAAAAAAAAAAAAAAAAAAGAAAGATAAGGAGTCAAGGTGGCCAGGCTTGGGTCTTGCGGGGTCTAATTCAATCTCTTAACACGATCGATTGTCCACTCTCCACAACATTTAGAACTCTCCAACCGCGTTGACCGCGTCCAGGAGCTTACTCGACTGGTATCGGTGCTGCCCGAAGCAAACTACACACTGCTCCGAGCCTTGACTGCCCATCTGATCGAGATTGTCGAGAATGCAGATGTCAACAAGATGACGGCTCGAAATGTTGGTATTGTCTTCTCTCCAACTCTCGGAATTCCTGCAGGCGTGTTCTCGCTGCTTATGTCGGACTTTGATGAGATTTTTGACACCAAAGATGGGCGTATCATGCCGCTCGAGAACAGTGATCTCCAAGGCATCCGAATGGCAGACTCGAACGTTACTTCAGATGCCATGATGATGGCGTAACTATTCACCTAGATCCACCTATCCAACTATCCACCTAATATAATAATATAATATTTATTCCTCTATGGAATCCGCGATTTAAAGAGCGTATATCGATCAATGGTATCTAGTCCCTGGAGTACGCGTTTCTCGCCTCCAGCCTGAAATGAGTCGCTGTTAGCTTGACCCGATAGCCTTCCATCCAGCATGCTCGTCACAGCTGCATCCGCGGCTTTCTCCTCGAGGGAAGCATTTGACTCTCGTGTCATTCTGTCCGTCTTTCGCTCCGCCTGCTCTCTGGATTCCATCGTCATGAATCGATGGTGCGCAAATCCAAGTAGGTTGATACCAATCAGTAGCTTGAGTGCCACCAAGCAGGCATACGTGGCCAGGCAAACCAAAGTGACCACCCCATACCCCATGAGACGGCGCCCTAATTCCTGGGAGATGCCGGCCCTATTGGCCTGGAAGAGAGCCCAGCAGTGCAGAGTCATAGCGCTTTGTGCTATCGCTGTCCAGGCAAACTTTGAAAAGGATAAGGCAAAGTTGAGGAGACTAGACGTGGCCGCACCGAGTCCTGACGAAAGTTCAAGTGGCGGCACCTGCCATATGTTTGCCAGATGCTCGAACTGCAGTGCAGATGCCGCTACGACGGGTGTGATGGTGATCTCTTCTGGAAGAGTTGCCATGATCATTTGCAGCGTTTGCACCGATACGCAAATTACGAGGCATGCCAATGGCAGCGCAGCAAGTCCAATACGGCGGGATACCATCGGTGACTGATCGACAAACATTTGTTGCTGCTACGAAAGGCGAAATGAAGAAGATTAGAGAAATCCGTGCCAAATACGCCCTGGGATCACTGAAACTGAATACTCACGTTATTCCGTCCCGCAATCCTGGCTGGACTACCAACGACGAGGTCTCTGCTCAAGATATCTACAAAACGATCATAGACGCTTGGTCGGATTTGATTAAATTTGGTGATGAACGCGTGCTTTAACCAGTCAACAAGGGTTTCGCACCCAAGTACGAGGATGCATGGCGTTAAAAGTCGTGCTACTGCCGTCATGGACGAGAACAGAGGGACGAACGACTGTGGGTACACTGAAAAAGGAGAAGGTGGCGCGGCCGACAACTCGACCAAATTTCGAATCGTGATGATGGTGACGAACACTGAAAGCTGAAATCTCTCGACGATATCTGATGAGGAGAGAAATAATGACTTGATGTGAGCATGGTAAGGCCTTCTCCTTCAGTGAATTTTTTAGGCCCTTCGTCGACGTACCACTGCAACTTAGCTGGAAAAGGTTTTCTTTTTCGAATTTTTTGAAGACGCTGCCTTTGATTTCCACAAACTGGTTGCTGATCAGTAATGTCAAAAGCGCGTTCGAATAAGAGTTCACAGCAACGTTCAAGGTCACCATCTGGAAGAACAAAACCATCGTATGGGCCACTAAAGAAATTGTAAAGGAAGGCTGGTCAACTCGGTACTGTCGCATCATGATGATGAGAGTGTCGTTTTCTTACATATGTAGAGGATAGCCAAGACCACAAATGTCAGAGGTCTTGCATGTCGAGACGCAGTGTGAGTTGTCTTTGGGGGATGACTGCCCAATGTCGACTTTGAAAACAAAGAGTCCAGGATATCTTGTCCAAAGGAACAACAGAGTCGATCGAATATCTACAAGGTCAAAAGCTTCGTCAAGCTGATGCTCATAAGTTGTGTCTGAATCCAAGCATTGACTTGACTCATACCTCAAGGCAATTGAAAATGGCGTAAAGTTTCATAGCGTTTTGTCCTCGAATAAAATGATACGTCCTGGATGCGTCCACTGATTGAAGGATTGTACAGGCTACCACCACCAGGGTGACCTTAATCAGGTCGCACTTTTGCGAAGATTTTAGTCGGCTGGATAAAAAAAGTACTGATCGCATTAGTGGCGCCGTGTCGGAACAAACCAAACAGTTACATAACGCAAACAATTTTCACCTACACGCGCTCCTTGCTCTTCGAAAACCATATCTTGGATATCAAATATCGAAACAAGGCTACTGAAGCCAATGCAAACCGTGCCGGAAGAATGGTAAAAGTATAAAGAAACGAGTCCAGACAAACAAAGTACCCAAAGACAAGCATCTAAAGTAGTCCATCGTTATTAGCCTACAATTTCACGCCAAGAATAGGATCCACAACAGCACAGGGATTTGACTTGCCTTTTCAAAAGCAATTGGGACACTTAGGAAGTTGGCTACTCTCTCTCGCTTGAGCTCCTGTGTCGATTCAAAATCCGCAGCTGTGAGTTCTTCTTTGAGATAATCCCATAGTGATACCGAAGAGGGTTGATGTGCCGAAGTAATCGACCCTAGTAAGGTCTTCAGCTTGAGATTATCCAGTTGTGCTGCTAACGGGGAGTTTGTCCTGGAGTCAGCTAATCGAATTTGCTTCAAAATAAAAGAAGATTCCTTTGCTGCAAGCACTTGCTACCTTGTCCCTCTGAAGAAGGCCCCGTAGGAGTTGGTGCTTTCAGCAATTCTGAGAGCTCCTGCTCCAATATCTTGATAGAGCCGCCCGACTTGCCCAATGAACCAGTCCTGCTCAAGAGTTTCGCCTCGTTGTGGTCGGAAGGTTGAGGCTTTTTGACACGATCATCCTCTTGTTGTATCTTGGTGAGTTGGCTGTCCAGCGTTTGAAGGAATTCACTTTTGTGGGTGCTGTTTTTCTCTTTGGGAGGGAGCCGTTCACTGGTCGTCCATTGCTGAGGCTTCTCGGCGTTTCCAACAGACTGAGGACGGTCGTCCTGGAGAGGATTCGTTTGGGTAGGAAAATCCTTTTGTGGGCCACGCTCTGGGATCTGCTTTGAGGAGGTGCTGAGATCGGAGGTGAACGTACTGCGGAGGTTGGATATGTCCGTCAATACGGACAGTCGACCCTCCAGACCATTCTGAGCGGGCGAAGATGGTGTGCTGTTGAAGCCAGCTTTCCAGGATGTCCTCGACTTTTTCTTGCTGTGTCTTTTGGCAGGGCCTCCGGGCTGTCGCGATGGTGAGGGTTGTGAGGACATGTGTCGGGGGGGATGTGCAGATGGCGGCTGATGGTGGCGACCAATGACCGCCCCCTTGGCGGCCATTTGACACCGCCATTGTCTCTAGGAACGTGATACGACACGTGACCCCCTGCCGCCACCACCGCCACCACAAACAAAACAGGGGTCCAGCACGCGTCCCGCCAGCTCCTTCTCACCCCATCCCCATTCACCTTCGTCGCCATCGACACATCCTCATGGACACTGCTGCAAAGGCCGGGGCGGCACCCAAGAGACGCAGAGAGATCATCCCCGAGGAGGACGATCACGATGGCGCCAGCCAGGAGCCAACCATTCCTCGGAACAAAGGCCTGTCCTCCGCGGGCAGCAACATTGTGAAATCAGAGTGCGTACTGGTCAAGCTGACCAGCTGACAACCGGCATCCATTGAATCTCCCCATTGCATTGCTATGCTATTGCACTTATTTGCCTCTCCAGTTGTTTCGTTGTCTTGTACTCATCTATTTCAATCGCTACTCAAGGTATCAGCATGGATCGATTCTGAGAGTGTCGATGAAGAGCTTCGTAACGTACGAATCCTGCTCCTTTACTCCGGGACCGAATCTGAACATGATTATTGGACCAAACGGTACAGGAAAAAGCACGATCGTGTGCGCGCTAGCTCTGGGACTCGGGTGGAATACCAATGTAATATGGAAACCTTTATCGTCATGTCACGCTTGATTCTTGATCTGCATGGATGCTAATTGTTATCGCTCCTCACGATCAGCTACTCGGCCGAGCAAAGGACATCTCGGAATTCGTGAAGCATGGGTCGGACAAAGGCTGGATTGAAGTCGTTCTCTGCAACAAAACCGGAACGAATGTAGTCATCAAGAGACATATCAACAAATCAAACAATACTAGTGTCTGGAAGATCAATGGTAAGCAGTTTGTCTTTAGCTAAAGCTCGTTATTTGTAGGTTTTAATCAGACCGACTATCGTATTAGGCGAAAACAAGACCCAAAAAGAAGTCATGAAAAAGGTCCAATCGTTCAACATCCAAGTAGACAACCTTTGGTAAATGGAAACACGGAATTTCTGTACACCCGACATGAATACACTAGGACTAACAATTTGGAATTTGTTTTTCACAGTCAATTTCTACCCCAGGACAGAGTATCAGAGTTCGCACAGGTATGGTGCTAGCACTGTGAGGCACTGTATCGAAAAAGTTGATTGGTCAGCTCATCTATTTTCCCATTGTTAGATGACGCCTCAAGAGCTGCTGAAGGAGACACAGAGGGCTATTGGTGGAGATGAGATGGTTGCTGAACATCAAAAGATGGTTGACTTGTGGAATGAACACAAGACTATATCAGCAGTATGTAACCCGTCTCTTGTAATCTCTTTGGCCACCTTCTTCTCAAAAACACTAACAGCATTCCGTGGTATATTAGTCACTTCAAGGGGACCTGGATTTCATTGAAACGAACGAAAAACGCAATGCTGTCATTGCGAAAGATGTTATTCGTTTCCAGCAGCGAGAGGCGGTTCTGAGAAAAGTAAGAATATTTTTTTTCTGTCTATTGTGCTCGTACTCCTATGCTGGGAGAAACTCAAATGGTATTGTCGTCGCTCTTGAAAATAGGTTCGCCTCCTTGAGATCTGGATTCTCTACGCTAAATACGGTCGGGCGAAGGACGATTATAACGCAATCAAGGAGACACGACGTGTGAGTTACGCCATGTTTAAGCAACTGCAAATAGAGGTGGAACCTCTGGAAGCCAAGACTCGGTATGTCGCATGTGATGTTTTCTTTGTACACTGTGTTTGTCAAGTCAGTGAACTCACCTATACGTACGGTGCGTAGACAATTGGAGCAGGGCGAAAAAAGGTGCGCAGACCAAAAAGCGGTACTGGAAAAACAGTATCAAAAATCTGTGCATAGTCTAAAGTCTAAAGGATCTGCAATTGAAGCCGCGGTAAGAAGCGATTAGCTGCATGGATTAGAATCACCGGGATTTGAGCAACCTCACTAATATATTTGATGAACACGATAGGAAGGGGAAGCGGAGGACCTAAGAAAAGAGCTCGACAGACTACAGGCTAAAGTTCAGCAGAGGAAGACAATTATCAATAACATGAAACGCAAGATTGCCGCACACCAGGAACTCGTGGATGGTGCCCCCTCAGAAGAGGCTGTCAATAATCAAAAGGAGGAGTTGCAACAACAAATAGTATGTCATTCGCTGTGCACTTGGCATCCCGGCTTGAACCTACTGACTTAATAATGTTTATCTGCTTAATAGGCTGCTATGATTGCTGACAACCATTCCACAAGGGAAAGGATCGAGTTCCTGCAGGCGCAGCAGCATGAAATCGTAAACACCAGCTCGCGCATCAATCACAATATGACAGAAAACAGGCGCAGGTTTGTGGCAAACGGACTTGCAATGTTTGGGAGACTGAAAATGTAGACTCCATCTCATCATCTCATTTTGTATTGTACTTTTAGGCTGGAAGAGTTGGAGGATGTCACCAAACGACGACTGGACCACCTGGGGAGGTCGGACCCTGATGTGCGAGAGGCAGTATCATGGCTTCGAGACAACCAAGGCATGTTCCAGAAGAAAGTTTTTGGGCCTGTCTGCCTTGAGCTCAATGTCAGGAACACGAAGTTCGTAAACGCTATTGAAAACGCGTTGAGAAATCAGTTGAAAGTAAGATGGCGGTACCACATGATGAGGCTCGTTTGTAAATTTCTCACTGCAGCGTTTTACTAACTTCTCGCCTCTGCGTTTTATTCTAGAATTTTGTCTGCCAAACGAGGGAGGACTACAATTTGTTCACGAGGGAAATCCTGGATAAAAGAAAACTCCGAGTGAATGTCATCGCGCCGCGACCGCAAGAACTAGAGCTCGATGAGTACAAACCCCCTGTTCCCGCAAATCAGCTGGCTGAGTTCGGGTTTGACTGCTACATGCTCGATGCAATTGATGGCCCACCTGCTCTCCTGGCAGCGATGTGTAGCAAAGCTGGCATACATACTATACCCGTATCTCAAAGTGCGACTGTTCAGCAGCAGGCAATTCGGGACAGCGGCAAGTTCAAGAGATACGCCACTTCGACAACAGCGTTTCAGATTTCGTACTCCAAGTATTCAGGAGAATCCCTGGACACGGCGACACCACTGAGACAAGCTACCATTTTTACTTCGTCTGTGGATCATGAAGCACGGGCTAGATTGATATCGGAGATGGACGATCTTCGTTCAAACCAGGAAGAAAACGAACGAAAGATCCGGGAGCTTACAGCGGAAGAAAATGGCCTCCGCAAAATTCACCAGGAATTTACAACAAAGCGGGATGCCTTGAACGAAACTAGGAAGGGCCTGGTGGTGTCTCTGAGGCGCATCGAAAAGCTCAGGATTGATCTTGACTCGACGACCCGAGACTTGGAGCGAAGACTGCGGGAGCCATCATCAGAAGAAGAGGAAGAGAAAATTAACAAGGCTCTCCGTGTCAAGTCAGCGAAGAGGTGCAAACTGACCCTTGAGTACCTTGAACTGGCGAAGGAATGCCACCGTCTCTTTTCACGGGTTACTCTCACTACTCTCAGCCGTGTACAGGCGCATGCTGAGTTGCAGGCTGTGGAAGTAGAGTGTGCCGAGAAAGCCAGACAGCTTAGGGACATGGAAGATCGATATACTGAAGGTAAGAGGATATCAAAT
>Ga0302182_10001470_pt1 | contig 12341 bp, 10 predicted proteins | sample I_Palsa_N3_1_FD_198781 | JGI IMG/M metagenome (GOLD analysis project Ga0302182, IMG submission 198781) | Peat permafrost microbial communities from Stordalen Mire near Abisko, Sweden - I_Palsa_N3_1 | ecosystem: Environmental > Terrestrial > Soil > Palsa > Peat permafrost | place: Sweden...
GAAATAAATGTCGGCCTCGCGGGCGATTGCGCCGATTTCTTCAATCGGCTGAATCGTGCCCAGTTCATTGTTTGCATGCATCACGCTGATCAGCGCCGTTTCCGGACGCAACGCACGGCGAACATCCTCCGGATCGACGATGCCATCGGAACCCACAGGCAGAAACGTGACGTCAACGCCATCCGAAACGCCATCCGATTGCAACTTCTCGCACGCGTGTAGAACGGCATGATGCTCGATGGCGGACGTGATTACGTGCCGCCTTCCCGGCGCGCTGGAGACCATGCCGAAAATTGCGAGGTTGTCGGCCTCCGTCCCACCGCTCGTAAACACAATTTCGGCGGGCTTCGCGCCGATCAGCGACGCCACGGATTCGCGCGCATCCTCGACGGCCAATCGCGCCTCTTGGCCCGGCGAATGGATTGAACTCGCATTGCCATAAGCATGCGTGAAGTACGGCAGCATGGCGTCGAGAACTTCCGGTGCCACCGGGGTCGTCGCGTTGTAATCGAGATAAACTCGCATAGTCTGGAAGCCGCTATGGGCCTGTATTTTCGGCGGTCCGATAATCCAGAATAGCTGCCGCATTCAGAGGGGTCAAGCCGCGCGAATCGCGGTCATTGACGCCTGCTCGATGCCAGGTGAATAGATTGCTGTCATCGCACATGTCCCGCGGGTTTTCTTGACAAGAACGCAGACCGTCCGCTAGCGTGCTTACAGGCGAATTGTTTCGTCAAGTTTTCGACACAAGTCGTCCGGGAGACAGTTTTGGCGCGACCCATTATTACGCTGACCACCGACTATGGCACTTCCGATCATCTCGTCGGCACCATGAAGGGTGTCATCCTTGGCATAAATCCGGAAGCTGAGATTGTGGATATCACGCATTCGATTGCCCCGTATGATGTGCTGGACGCCGCGCTCACCATAAATCAAGCATCCCGGTATTTTCCGAATCGCACGATTCATATTGTCGTTGTTGATCCCGGAGTTGGCACTGCGCGCCGGCCGCTGCTCGTCACCGCGGGGACTCAGTTCTACATTGCGCCGGATAACGGCGTTCTTTCGCTCGTATACGAGCGCGAGAAGGAATCGATTACGGCACGGCACATCACCGCCGATCACTATTTCTTGCGCCCGATCAGCAACACCTTCCACGGCCGCGATATTTTCGCGCCGGTCGGGGGAGCGCTATCGAAAACATGGCAGACCGCTAGTTTCGGCGATCAGATTGAGGATTTTATACGGCTCACATTGCCGAAGCCGAAAGTGACCGGCAATGTGGTCAAGGGCATTGTGCTTCGTGTAGATGCCTATGGAAATCTTGTAACCAATCTGACGCCTGAAGACGTTCCTTCGCTGAACGCCGGGAATGGCAAAGTGAAAGTCCTCGTCGGGAGCCAGGAAGTGGGCAAGATGGTGCGGACGTTTGCGGATGGTGCGCAAGGCGAGCCGATTGCGTTAATTGGGTCGAGCGGTTTTCTCGAGTTTGCCGTCAATAAGGGCGACGCCGCGAAGGCCTTGAAAGCGAATCGCGGCGCTGAAGTCACCGTCGAATTGAAGTAAGCCCCAACTTAGGGCGCTGTTTTCCCCGCTAGTTTTTCCGCGCTGTCCCTACGAATACTGTTCATGAATCAGCGCGCCAACTCGGCCACGGCAAGCTGTGCGCGCATGCGCGGGTCCATCCAATCTCGGAGCGCGTCGCCGAGAAGATTGAAAGCGAGGACTGCCGTCATCACCGCAAGCGCGGGAAAGATCACAAGATGCGGCGCATCGAAAAGATGGCTTCGGGCGTCGTTCAGCATTGCTCCCCAACTGGGCATCGGCGCGAGAACACCCAATCCAAGAAAGCTCAAAGTGGATTCCGCAAGGATCGCTCCAGCCATCGCAATCGTTGCTTGAACGAGAACCGGTTGCAAAATGTTTGGGATCAAGTGGCGCGCGATGATTCGCAGGTGTGACGCACCGAGCGAGCGCGCGGCGAGAACGTACTCCATTTCCTTCGCTTGCAAGATTTGGGCGCGCGCCAGCCGCGCGTATCCGGCCCATCCCGTTATGGCGAGCGCCAGAATCACCTTTCCAATGCCCGGACCCAGAAAAGCTGCGAACGCGATCGCAAGCAGGATTCCTGGGAAAGACAGAAAAGCGTTGATCAGCATGATGTTTACGAACCGATCGAGCCAGCCGCCAAAATAACCGGCGAGGGAGCCGATGGCGAGGCCGGCGATTCCGCTCGAGAGGACGACGCAGATGCTCACAAGCATCGAGACGCGGGCGCCAAATAGGACGCGCGAAAGAATATCGCGACCGAGTTGATCGGTGCCCATCCAATGCGCAGCGTTGGGCGGGCTCAAGCGCACGGCGAGATTCTGCGCGGTTGGATCGTAGGGAGAGAGCCACGATGCGCCGAGTGCGCAAATGATCAGGATGGCCGTCACTGCCAGACCCCAACGGCCCAGAACGCTCTGGTGCAAGAATCGTCGAAGTCCTTTCATTATGGGAGCCTCATTCGAATCGCACCCGCGGATCAACCAGCAGATAAACGAAGTCGGTGACGAGATTGACGAGCACGTACGAAACCGCAATCAACAGAATGCATCCCTGCAGGAGCGGATAATCTCGCGCCTGAATCGCCGTAACCGCCAAGCGGCCAATACCTGGCCACGAGAAAATCGTTTCAGTGACAATCGTACCTGCGAGCAGTGTGCCGAACTGCAAGCCCAGAATCGTCAAAATCGGAATCAGCGCGTTGCGAAACGCGTGACGAAACAGCACGGCTGATTCCGAAAGCCCTTTCGCACGAGCGGTCCGGACGTAGTCGCTCGAGAGTTCTTCGATCACGGCGATCCGCACCATCCGAGTCAAAATAGCTGCCAGCGCTGCCCCCAGCGTGATTGCCGGAAGCACCAAGTGCGCGAGCCCACCGCGGCCCGAGACGGGCAGCCACCCGAGAATCACGGAGAAAAGGAGAATGAGCACGGGGCCGAGCGCAAAATTTGGAACGGATAATCCGAGGAGGGTGAAAACACTTGCCACGCGATCCTCTATGTGACCGCGCTTGTGCGCAGCCAAAACACCGGCGGAAATCCCGATGGCGGCGCAGGCCAGCAACGCGACAAAGGAGAGTTCGAGAGTGGCCGGGTAATGCTCCAGAATCACGCGCGATACCGGCCGCTGGTAGCGGAACGATTCGCCCAGATTCCCGTGAAGCACGCCCATTAAATAACGCCCGTATTGCGTCGGCAAAGGAAGATCGAGGCCAAGTGCGTGGCGCAGTTGATTTAAATCTTCGACGCGCGCTCCTTCACCCAGCATCTCCTGCACAGGATCGCCTGGCACAATGTGCGCGAGGAGAAACACCATCGTAACGATGAGCCACAGCGCGGGAATCGCGAGCAGGAATCGAAGGCCGATGCGTCGAAGGATCGTCACGAGCCCCCACGGTTCCGCGCAGGTGACGACGTTTCCGAAGAGGGCTGCGTAGCCGATTTCGCTGCAGGTGCCACGCTCGATATCCTGTCAGTTTCACCTACAACTGCCGGCGCGGAAGCAGCGCCGCCTGCTTCCAGCGCCTTGATCTTCACGCGCGAAACCCTGCGCCGATCCATGTCCATCACTGTGAAAAGGTGACCGTTGGCTTCGAAACTTTCGCCGCCGCGCGGAAGGAATCCAAGGCGGCTGAGCACGAATCCACCGATCGTCTCGTAGGCGGAGTCGTCGGGAACCGATATTGCATATTGAGCCTCAAGATCGCGCACCTTGAGCGCGGCATCAAAGACGAGCGATCCATCGGGAAGTTTCAGCGGGCGTTCCACGACGTCAAATTCGTCGTGAATTTCGCCGACCATTTGCTCGAGAATATCTTCCAGAGTGATGAGGCCGAGAATACTTCCGAATTCGTCCACGACCATCGCAATTTCAGTGCGCCGGAGGCGAAACTCCACCAGCAGTTCGCTCGCTGATTTCGTTTCCGGAACAATCAGAATTTCACGCCGGTAACGATTTAAATTGAAATCCGTTGCGGTTTGCCCGTCTTCCGCGCGCCTTACTCTTTCCAGCAGCGGCCAGACCAAATCTTTGATGTGAACGAATCCTGTGACGTGATCGAGATTGCCTTCATAAACTGGAATTCGCGAGCGTTGAGTGGTAGCAAACATCTTCATCGCGTCTTCGAGGCTGGCGCCGGCCGGTAAGGCGTGGATGTCCGGGCGCGGCACCATAATCTCGCGCGCCTGCACTTGGCTGAGCTCCATCGTGCCTTGAATGAATTGCATTTCGGAGGCCTGCAGCAGTCCACGCTCGCGCGCTTGCTCAATTAGAACCTGGAGTTCTTCCGCGGAATGAACCAGCGTGTGGCTCTGCGCCGCCGGAACTCCGAGGCTGCGGACAAATTTTTCAGCGATGCCGTCAAGAAGATCAATTGCCCAGCGAAATGAATTCAGGAACCAATGGAAGGGCCGCGCGATCAACAGGGCAACGCGCTCGGCCCGCGCCAGACTTACACTCTTTGGCACCAACTCGCCGAGGATTACTTGCAGGGTCGTCAGTAAACCGAATGCGATGACAAGCGCGATTCCGTGGGCCGTGACGGCCGCCCAGTGCTGCGGCATCGCGGCGACGATTGGCCGAAGCATGTTCGAGAGCGTGATTTCGCCGACATATCCAAGCGCCAGACTCGCCAATGTAATTCCGACCTGGACTCCGGAGATTACGCGGCCCAAATCCGCCAGCAGTGACTCGACGATGCGGGCCCGAGCGTCTCCTTGCTGGACAAGTTGTCGAACGCGCGAGATGCGCACGGCCACAAGAGAAAATTCGGTAGCCGCGAAAAAGGCGTTGATGCCGACAAGCGCCAATACGCCGAATAGTTGCAGGAAGAGCATCAGCGAAAATTCTAACAATTTGCGACGCGGAAAAGGAGTATTCCAATACCTGCTGGTACAAGGACGGTGACCGGGGTGAGGTGACCGTTTGCGGCGCCAAAGTCGCGTTAACTACGTCGCGCCGGTCGGGTTGCGGCGCTTTGTTCCGTACGCTAGACTTCGTGAATCACTATCGATGCCCCGACCGAGCCGCTCTCATTTCTTAATCAATTTCATCGCTCTTCTTCTGCTTGTCGTGGGCGTGTCTCTGCTCGTGGCGTGGTGGTTCACGTGGCGTCCGCTGCCCACGCTTGACGGTATAGTTGAACTGCCGGAACTCAAAAATTCCGTGACCGTCGACCGGGATTCCTGGGGCATTCCGTGGATACAGGCGAGTTCGATCGAGGACCTTGCGACGGCGCAAGGCTACGTGGTCGCCCAGGATCGACTTTGGCAAATGGACTTGTTGCGCCGCGCGGCTGGCGGCGAGCTCTCCGAGATTTTCGGCAAGATCGCACTCGATGTGGATCGCGAGAATCGCACTCTGGGCCTGCGCGTCGCCGCCGATGCCGCCGTTACGAGGATGGATCCCCAAGCGCGGCAAATCCTCGGAGCTTACGCACGCGGCGTAAATCGCTATATCGACGAGCGCCGCGGTCGCCTGCCGATTGAATTTACGCTTCTGCATTACGAACCTCGCGAATGGACGCCAGCCGACACGTTCCTGATCAGCGCGTACATGTGGAAGACACTGACAACGACCTGGAAAGCGAAACTGAATCGCGCGCGCATTACGGCGCTCGTTGGACCTGAGAGGGCGCGGGATTTGTTCGTGGTCGATTCCCCGCTCGACCATTACGTGGTGGGCGCCCCTGAATTGCACTTGCGGCCCGTATCAGAGATAGCTCCGGACGATTCACCTGCCGCGGCGTTCTCAATCGAAGGCCCTGCCTCAAGACATCGCGACGGCGAACCCGATTCTCCGCTCGGTTGGAGCTCAACCTTCAATTTCCTATCGCAATTCGAAGAGCAGACTTCGGAGATCATCGGGAGTAACAATTTTGTGGTGAGCGGCGAGCACACCGCCTCCGGAAAACCCATCCTCGCGAACGATACGCATCTCGCCTTCAGTATGCCCGGCATTTGGTACATCGTTCACCTCACGGCACCGGGTTGGAACGTTGAGGGGTTCTCCTTTCCGGGCTCACCGCTGATCGTCATCGGCCACAACGACGACATCGCGTGGGGATTTACGAACAGCAACGCGGCTGTCCAGGATCTGTACGCGGAGACGCTAAATCCCGCGGATCCGCTCGAATACCTGGTCAATGGAAATTGGGTGAAGGCCACGACGCGGCGCGAAGTGATCAAAGTGAAAGGCGAAGACGACGATATTCTCGATGTCGTTCTCACGCGCCACGGACCGATCGTATCTCGCGACGCTCCCGAACACGGCGCGCATGCCTACGCGCTTCGCTGGACCGCCACCGAACCGGGCGCTCTCGATTTCTCCTATCCGTTGCTCGGTAACGCCAAAAACTTTTCTGAATTCCTTCAGACCATCCACAAAATTGCCGGACCGGGGCAAAACGGAGTTTATGCGGACAAAAACGGCAACATCGGCTACGCCGTCGGCGCATGGATTCCTATCCGGAAATCCGGCAATGGCGCGCTGCCCGTGGACGGTTCAACGGACGCGGGCGAGTGGAAGGGCTACATCCCTCTCGACAATTTACCGAAGGCTCTCAATCCCGAAGGCGGCGTCATCGCGACTGCCAATGCGCGAACCATCGGCCCGGCGTACAAATATTTCTTCACGGATCGTTGGGCGGGACCGGAGCGCACCGCGAGGCTGTACGAACTTCTGACGGGTCGCAAGGATATGCGTCCGGTCGACGCGAACGCAATTCAGAACGACATATTCAGCATGCCGGATACCTTCCTGGCTCACCATCTCATTGATGCGAGCGAGAAGTCTCCGCCGAAGAGTGCGCAGACTCAGTCATTCATCGACAAGCTGAAAACCTGGGACGGTCGAGCGTCGGCCGACTCAGTGGAGACGTCGTTCGTCGAGTACACACGTCATGCATTGATGATCAATCTGCTTCACCCGTATCTTGTCGGCGACGCGAGCCAGTATGAACTCTGGGAACCTGACAGCGATTACAACGAAGTTTGGTGGCGCGACAAGGTTTTCCTTGCCAACATACTGCAAGATCAACCATCGGCGTGGCTGCCGAAGGGTTTTCATAGTTACGAAGAGCTTCTGATCAAAAGCGCAGATGAGGCCATTGCATCGCTTGCGGCCGCGAGTCCGGACGGAGAACCCTCACACGCGAACTGGGGGAAGCTGCATCCGCTCGAAATTCTTCATCCCCTGGGGCAATCCGGGATGCTTCGTGACTTGCTCGGCATTGGCCCGATTGAGCAGGGCGGAACGATCGACACAATTCGAGCGATGGGCTACCGGCACGGTCCTGCGATGCGTTTCGTAGCGGACCTCTCGGATTTCGATCAATCGCTCATGGAGATTCCCGCCGGCGAATCGGGCCAGTACACGAGTCCGCATTATCGCGATCAATTTCCGGAGTGGTTTGCGGGACGCGGGATTCCGGCCCCGTTTAGTCCCGCGGCGGAAGCGCGCGTGCGCGCCCACCGGCTGGTGCTCGTTCCATCGCAGTGACCGCGGGGTTCGCCTGGTGCCGGAACTTTCCGAAGGCGAAGGCGTCGCGGGCAGAAACCGCCATAGACATTGATGAGTTTCTGGAACGTGCGCTAGAATGCTAGAAATGATTTTGCTCAGGCACAGTCGATAGGCATCGGGCTGGCGACTTTCCGCACGACGAGGCAAATTTGACTGCAGCAATTAATAAAGTAGCCGAAACAGCGAAACGTGGGGATTTCGAACGCTCTCTTGGCCGGCTCGAAGAAGTAGTCAAACGGCTGGAGAGCGCGGATCTTTCGCTGGACGAAGCAATGAGGCTCTTCGAAGAAGGCGTGACGCTTTCGCGCGAATGCCAGAAGCAGCTCGAAGAAGCTGAGGGCCGAATCGAGATTCTGCTCAAGAAGGCCGGGGGGGAAATTGAAGCCCAGCCTTTCGATGTTGACGAAAAATCTTCGTAGTGGTGTCCGCCGATTGAGCGGCAGTTTAAGGCCGCAGTGAAGCAAACCGAGGAATGAAACTCCCCGACTTTTTCGAATCGGATCGCGCAGCGGTAGAAGCCGCATTGGAGAAATTCCTTCCGGCCGTTGAAACTCAACCTTCTTCGATTCATGAAGCGATGCGGTATAGCGTATTTGCGGGCGGCAAACGTCTTCGGCCAATCATGTGCGTCGAATCCGCTCGCGTGTTCAGTGATCCTCCCGACGCGGCGATTCCCGCGGCATGCGCCTTCGAATTTATTCACACATATTCGCTAATTCACGACGATCTTCCCGCTCTCGACAACGACGATTTGCGCCGCGGCAAGCCGACGTGCCATAAGAAATTTGGCGAGGCCATAGCCATTCTCGCCGGCGACGCTTTGCTGACGCTGGCGTTCGAGACGCTGGCGAAATCTCCCATCGAACCGCAACGCGGCATTCAAATCGTTTCCGAAGCCGCGCGAGCGGCGGGCACGGTGCGCGGAATGATCGGCGGACAGGTGGCGGATCTCGAAGCCGAGCGCAAGCCCATCGAACTCATGGCACTTGAGTTTATCCATCGCTCGAAGACCGCGGCGCTCATACGCACGTCAATCGTCGCCGGCGCGATCGCCGGAGGCGCCGAGGAGCAGGATGTCGAGCGTCTCCGCAGTTTCGGCGAATACATCGGCTGGGCATTTCAGGTGGTTGACGACATTCTCGACGTCGAGGAATCATCAGCGGCGCTCGGCAAAACAGCCGGTAAAGATCAGGCACAGCAAAAGGCAACTTATCCGGCGCTGCTCGGTCTCGAGAGATCCCGTGAAGTGGCCACCGAGCTTGCCGGCAAAGCACTTTCCGAATTAGATTTCTACGGCGCGCGCGGCGACCGCCTGCGGCAGCTCGGGGAATTCCTCGTCGCGCGTCGCGCCTAAGCCCAACGAAGTGAAATCGCATACAGACAAGACACGCCTGGATGTTCTTCTCGTTGAACGAGGTCTCGCTCCCTCGCGCCAGCGGGCGCAAGCGATGCTTCTGGCCGGTAATGTCGCCGTGAATGGCCAGCCCTCGAGCAAATCCGGCGCGCTCATCGCGAACGACGCTGAAATCCAGATTTCCGGCGAGACGCTTCGCTACTCCAGCCGCGGCGGACTCAAACTTGAAGGGGCGTTAGAGGATTTTCATCTCTCTCCGGCGGGTAAAGTCTGCCTCGATGCGGGCAGCTCCACCGGCGGCTTCACGGATTGTCTGTTGCAGCGCGGAGCGACGCGCGTCTATGCAGCGGATGTGAACGTGAAACAGCTCGACTGGAAGCTCGCGCGCGATGCGCGGGTCGTCCCAATCAAATGCAACGTGCGATACCTAAAACCCGATATGATTCCCGAGCCCGTGGAATTGGTGGTGATGGACTTGTCGTTCATTTCCGTCGAGAAAGTTTTTCCGGCAGTCGTGGCGGCCGTTGGCGCGAACGCGGAATTTCTGATTCTGATCAAGCCTCAGTTTGAATTGGACCGCCTCGATATTGGAAAAGGCGGGGTCGTTCGGGACGCAGCGCTACATCAGCGAGCCATTCAGCGCGTGAAGGAAGCCGCGCGGAAGAATGGCCTCGATGCGCTCGGCGTCGAGCAAAGCCGCGTGCCCGGAGCCGAGGGCAATATCGAATTTTTCCTGCACGCCGTGCGTAGGCCCTCTAGTACAATCGCCGCTCAAACCAAATGATTCGCTCCGTCGGAATTATCTGCAAGCCTCGAAAAGAAGATCTTGGGTCAATCGTCCCTTCGCTGGTTGAATGGCTGCGCGCGCGCAAACTTCGCGTCTTGCTCGATCAGAGTGCAGCCGAATCATGCCCGAACTGCGAGTCCCCGGCGCAACAGGAGGCGCTCATCTCCGAATCGGATCTCGTCGTTGTGCTTGGCGGTGACGGTACGCTTCTTGCCGCCGCGCGGCTGCTTCAGAATCGCGAGGTGCCGATTCTTCCCGTGAATCTCGGAGCACTCGGGTTCATGACGAGCGTGACTCTCGACGAGTTGTATCCGCTTCTCGAGCAGACGCTCGCCGGCGAGCACCGCGTGAGCGAGCGCATGGTTTTACAAGCGGAAGTGGTGCGGGATGGTTCGACCATTCAGGCGCAACGAGCACTTAACGACGCAGTAGTAAATCAGGCAGCGCTAGCGCGTCTCATGGAATTTCACGTTCACGTGGACGGCAGCCACGTAGGAAGATACCGCGCGGATGGATTAATTATCGCGACGCCAACGGGCTCGACGGCCTACTCGCTGGCCGCTGGCGGCCCAATCCTGCATCCCGACATCCATGCCTTTGTTATCACGCCCATCTGCCCTCACATGCTGACGAATCGGCCCTTGGTTGTGCCCGATTCTTCTCGAATTGAAGTTACGTTCACTCACGGAGACGAACCCGTGCACGTTACGCTCGATGGCCAAGTCGGCTGGCAGCTTGAGCGTGACGACCGCGTCGTTATCACCAAATCGCCGAATCGCGTCCTTCTCGTGCAACCGCCGAGAAAATCGTACTTCGAAGTGTTGCGGAGCAAGCTGGGCTGGGGCGGACGCTGATTCTTGCAGCCTTAACTATTCGCCCCGCACGAGATCCCGCCGCGTTTCTCTTCGCCGGATAATTTTCGCGATATTTCCTGAGACTAGAACCTCGGCAGCACGAGGCCGGGAATTGTAGTTGCTCGCTTCGACAAAGCCGTACGCCCCGGCGCCCCAGAGAGCTAGCACATCGCCCGCCTGCACCTCTTCGATCGGCCAATCATGAAGAAAACAATCGCCGCTTTCGCAAACGGGGCCCACGACGTCCGCCCGAATAATTTTTGGACGTGTTGTGCCGCGCTTGATCGGCGTCACGGGATGCACGGCGGAATAAAGCGCGGGTCGAATAAAGTCGTTCATTCCCGCATCTACAACGACAAAGGTTTTGCCGCGATTCACTTTTGTGTGAATGACGCGGGTCAAAAGCACGCCTGCGGGACCCACGATCGACCGGCCCGGTTCGAGGAGCACGTGACATCCAAGAGGCTTGAGTGCGCGTGTAACGATCCCGGCGAACTGTGAAATCGACGGAGGCTTTTCGAGCGCATATCGAATTCCCAAGCCGCCACCGATATCAATATACGTCAGGCGAAATCCATCGCGCCGCAAGTCGCCGGCAAATTCGACAAGGCGCTTAAGTTCGCGACGAACCGATTCGACATGAAGAATCTGCGAGCCAACGTGCGCGCTGATACCCTTCCAGTCAAGCCACTGCGAATCGCGATGCGCTTCATAGAGCCGCCTTGCGGCGGGCCAGTCGAGCCCGAACTTGTGTTGATGACGGCCCGTGGCAATGTGATGGTGCCCGCCCGCTACGACATCCGGATTCACGCGGATCGCCACCGGCGCGCGCTTCCGCAGGCGCGCCGCCTCATCTTCCAGGACTGCCAACTCCGCTTCGGATTCGATATTAAAAAGAAGAATTCCGGCGCGCAACGCTTCGCCGATTTCTTCGCGCGTTTTGCCCACACCGGAAAACACGACCCGTCTCGGAGAAACACCCGCGCGGCGCAGGCGATAAAGTTCGCCGCCGGAGACGATATCGAAGCCACTCCCGCAATTTGCGAGCAGCCTCAGAATCGACAGATTCGAGTTGGCTTTCACCGAGTAGCAGATTGTGGCCGTCACACCGCGAAGCGCCGTGCAGTATTCACGATAGTTCGCCTCGATGGCAGCGCGGCTGTAAACATAAGTGGGAGTGCCATGCCGCGCAGCAATTTCAACGAGCGGGGCCCCCTCGCAGAAAAGTTCGCGGCCCCGCCAGCGGAATTGCGGCGTAAAAGTTGTCGGATCAATTGGCGAGGCGGCCGGTAAGGCGGAGACCTTGCTCGGCCCAGGAGATTGCATATTTGATCTCAGAGGACCTTGAGGACAACGAGAGTTCTATCGTCAAACGCGTGGACCTTCCCGGAAAATAGCTCGACTTCCTCAAGAACCCGGTCGGCAATCTCCGCCGCCGGACGCGTCGCATGCGCGACTATGAAATCGCGCAAACGATCAGTCTCGTAGAATTCACCTGCGGCGTTACTCGTGTCGCTCAATCCGTCGGAATAAAACACGAGCATATCGCCGGGATCGAGGATGACGCTCATTTCGTCGTAGCTGACCTCATCGAGCATCCCGAGCGGAAATCCTTCAATCTTCATTTTCTCGCAACGGCCCTGATGCAACAGCAGCGGCTGTTCCTGTCCGGCATTCGCGATGCGGAGCCTTCGTTTGCCGCGATGCCACGTTGCGATTGCCACGGTCATGAAGCGCCCCTCAATGCGGCGCTCGACGATGAGTTGATTCATATCGCGCA
>Ga0302182_10001477_pt1 | contig 12316 bp, 13 predicted proteins | sample I_Palsa_N3_1_FD_198781 | JGI IMG/M metagenome (GOLD analysis project Ga0302182, IMG submission 198781) | Peat permafrost microbial communities from Stordalen Mire near Abisko, Sweden - I_Palsa_N3_1 | ecosystem: Environmental > Terrestrial > Soil > Palsa > Peat permafrost | place: Sweden...
GTAGTTCTTGCTCGACTGGATCACATGGTCATCATCCGTCATGAGGAAGATAGCCGAGATCCCCGACTTGGCCTTGATTCGTTCCGCCTCCTCCATGTACTTTGATAAATCATACAAGACCGCCTCCTGATCCTTGTCCGAGTGTCGTACGTGGATGGAAATGCAGGAACTTGGCATCATTGGTGCTGTCCTGAAGATCTCTCTCATCTCGGCGTTCGGCCGGATGGCGTAGTAGGTCAGCATGGATCTCCACCAGAAGTATCCCTTGTCTTTATACTCTGGAAGGATGGTCGTTTGATTCAGCTGCAGGATCGCCACATCAATTTCCGGGGACTTAAAGTTGATTGTTGAATCATCCCATCGGTCAAAGACTGTCTCTGGAGGGTGGGCGGCAAAGACCCCCTTCATCGTCTTGACGCTGCAAGTTGTCAGAGGGATGAAGTAGTTGTGGGGGTCGGGCGAGAGTAGAGTCATGTCGTGTTCAAGGGCGATAGCGAGGGCTAAACCCATGTTGTGCCAAGCGGAACCAAATCCGAACATGTCGACGGCTCCATTGAAAAACCGCTCGCATCGATTTTGGAGTCGATCCAGGTGTAAATGGAGATCAAGTCGCTCCTTGTCCTCGAACGTCGTGATCAGTTCGTAACCTCGGGTGCCCACGAGATCAATCACCCAACGAGAGTTTCTCTGGACAAAGGCATCTAACTCGGCTCCAATGTCGATTCCTTGGATAACAACTCTGTTCGTGTGTGCCGTCATTGCTTCCATGGCGTCAATGGGAGCGACAATCAGCCCATAGGCCTGATCCTGACAATGACCAAATGATGCCGTCCGAGTCCCGCAAGCGTTGAAAAGCTGTTCCATATTGACTCCTGAATGAATACAGATGTTCACTGCATCCTCTGGGATGGGACACCTTGCAGGCTGGCCAATATAGTTGTGAGAGATTATGTAGTTCAGGTGCAACCGAGTAGTGTAAAAGCCCAGCAGACATATCGTCGTCACACAGATCATGATGAGCCCCATCCTGAACGATGGCAAAGGGACGAGTCGTACGCGATCCAGAAGCCTGGAGGCTGGTTGGGTCAGCTTTCTGTAACCAGCATGGTTGGTGAACATGTTTTTTTTCCCTTGCTTTTTTGGTTTAGCGGCTCCAGCGGGACAGGGTTGCTTGCTATTTGAGAGTAAGTTCGTCAATAAGACTATACGTGGAGGTACAAGAGGGACTCGAATGACATAGAACAAACTAGCCCACCACCGACCTGTGCAGATTCGGAATGGGTTGACACAATGCAGTGATGATGAGGTAAAGATGAAGCAGAGCATTCAAATCTTCGCCCAGTTGGCCCTGTGCGACAACTTCTTTCGAGCGGAGATTGGACAAGAACGGCGCACAGCGAAACCCCGTCACGGACAAACCTGCATGTCGTATATGTTTTGTTCATAGGTTTTTTTTATTACGCCGTTGAATACGAGCGATACATGAGTGAGAAGGCAGAGGAAAGCTTGTGGGAATAACTGACTGAAGGGAGGGTATAAGAAATTATTATGTTACAAGTAAGGATTCGAGCTTGAGGGGGTTTACACATAGTGAATCTCAGTCTTGGTTTCGCCATTGTGCTGCTTGGACGAGTCAGAGTCGGAGGATCCATCATCAGGCGAGTTAGGGATCACATCCTTGTCCCAGGCCTGGGAACGGATCAAGACCGAGTCGACAGCATCGCGAACAGTCAAGTGGACCAGACCCTCCTCCTTCAAGAAGGGGCTTGAGCCCAGGACAGAGATGGCAGCCGATCCAACGTCGCCAGGGACGTGGCGAGAGCTATCAGCGTTCTTAGAGTCAACCAAGGGAGCATCCAGAGCTCTGATCTCTCCCTGTCCTTCGGCATTGTCCAAAACCTCAACCTTTTGCAAAGCAATGGGGGCTACAGGGCGGGTAATACCAGAAAGCTCGAGGACACGGAGGACATTGGCCTGAATACCGACAAAATGAACCTCAAAGAAGGTGGTGGGGTAATCGGTAACACCCGCATAGTCCCTCAACAGCTCGCGCAGGTCAAAGAGACCCTGCAATCCAGTCGAATCGATGTTGTTCACGGCCGAGAAATCAAAAATGACCGATCGCAACAGAGGAAGATCATCATCGGTGATGTTGGATTCGGGTCCGTGGGCGATCTTGCGCAGGTTGCGGATATGGACATCCAAATCATCCGACCACAACTTCTCGGCGGTGGACTTGACACGGCCACCGAAACGAGTGTACTTGTAGACCTCGTCAATGACCCAGGACTTGAAGGAATCGGTGTTGGGGAAGGTCGTAGATTCTTCAATGCGGAAGACCAAGACACCGTGGGGAGCGGGGACAGTTTCAAAGCTGCTGTCGACCGAGGCATCAATGAAGACATCAGGACGGTCCTTGAGCTGACGGAGAACATGGAAGTTGGGGCGAGCAACGCGGAATAGCAAGACCAGGAGAGAGAAACCAACACCGGCAGCAATACCGGTCTCGACCGAGACAAAGATGGTGACCCAGAGAGCAACCTGGGAGGAGAGGAAGTCCCAGAGGTTGACCTTGAAGAACTGGATGAAGACCGAAGGAGGGCTGATCAAGGTCGACACAGCAACCATGATAACAGCAGACAGAGCAGCATCGGGGATGTAGTAGAAGCTAGAAACGAAAAAGAATTGGAAAGATGGTGAGTGAGGGAGCTTATTTGCTTTTGCCACCAAAATCGCGGCGGTGTGCACATGTCAGCCCGCTGTAGCGGGGAGCTTAAAAAAAGCTCTGGGAACCAATGGCACCATGTCCTGATCCAGAAGAAGAGTAACTTACGCAGGGGTCAAGAAGAAAAGAGCCAAGAGAACGAGCGCACCAGTGACGAAACCAGCAAAGGGCGACTTGACACCGCACTGGAATTTGACAGCAGAGCGCGAGAAGGATCCCGTCACGGTGTAGGCACCAAAGAACGAAGCGGTGATATTAGCAAGACCAAGGGCGAGCAATTCCTGGTTGGTGTCGATCTGATAACGGTTGCGGCGAGCAAAGGCCTTCGAGATCGCAATATGTTCGAGAATGGTGGCAAGAGCAATGGCAAACAACTTGGGCACAATCTCCGTGAAAATATCTGAGCTGACGCTGGGCACCTCAGGGTGGGGCAAGCCAGAGGGGACAGTCTTCAAAATCGAGATGCGGGGAATGATGTTACCCTTGGCATCATGGGGAGCATTTTTGTTGACGGCATACGAAATCACGGTGGCCAAGACGGTGACAATAAAGAAGCGGGAAATCTTGATCAACTGGATCGAAAAGCGTCCACGACCCCAGCGGTCGACGGCCAAACCGATGGCAATAAGGATGAAGAAGCCGGCGAGACCAAAGACGAGATCCAACCAGGACAGAGTCTTGATGGCTTGGAACATGGTGATGATGATGGTGTAGACCGGGGCACGGTTGTTGATGCCTGGGACGCCCAACCATTTTGGGATCTGCTGGATAACAATAGTGGCGGCTGCACCGGTAGTATAACCAACCAGGACTGTCGTGGGGAAGAAATCGAGAATGATACCAAGACGAAGGAAACCCATGATGAAAGTCAGGGCACCGACACAGAGACAAGAGATGGCAGCGACTTGGGGGGGAGTCATCCTTCCAGTAAGTTCAGCAACAAGTTCGCCAGTGATCAGAGAGATAACGGCAGTTGGTCCGATGGTGAGATCCTTGGAGGTTCCCATGAAGCAGTAGAAAATGGCACCAATATAAGCAGAGTAGAGACCGTGTTGAACCGGCAGTCCTGCGACCTTGGCATACGACATTCCCTGAGGGACGACAATCAAACCAACCGTGATACCTGCGATGATATCACGGAGGGCCCATCCACGGTTGTACTTTGGCAACCTGGAGAAAGTTTGCAGAAGGGGACAGAATATCGAGTTAGAAAAAAAAGGGGACCAGATTCTGATTCTGACCGACCACTCGCAACAGTTGAGGGCGATCTATACCATTTGATGATGGGAAGGCGCTCGGCGACATAGCGAGGAGTGTTGCGAGGGAAGTTTCTGACCCAGCTGGCGAAGCTGCGGCCAAAGGCTTTCAATTCCTGATCAGCCATGAAGAGGAAGAGGATGTTTGGTGAATGTAACTGAAGGGGAAACTGGAGAAGGTGAAGGTCGTGGGAAGGTTATAGTGAAGGTGTTTCCTTTTGATGTCCAGGGGAAGGGATCAGAGAATCAAAGAGAGAAAGACAAGGGACAGGAATAGAAAAGAAAAGTGGGGGTCTGAGGGGCACCTTTTTATAATAAGTGGAAAAAAAAGTGGAAGAAGGAGGAGAGGCCAACAGGCAGCCGAGAGCAACGCAAGCGATGGACGGTGCGATAAGTCGTACACCCAGGCTATCCTTTTGACGAAGAACGAGTGAGTGAGTGAGGATGGCTTCGATCGCACCATTCTGGCGAGCTGCGAGATCTCGTTTGAGTTCAACTGAATGTGCAGTCATTGAATAGCGAGGGCGGTAACATCACCTCGCTGAGGGCCGGTAGCCAGAGCCTCGGTGATAGTCAAAACCCTTTTTTTGGCTGCAGGAGCACGTTTTCGTCCCAGGGGCCGAAGAAGGGACGCTAACCTGGGCAAACCAAAAAGACGGCCTTGTCTGTGTGACCTCAAGTGACCTCTGTGACTGATGAAAAAGGCGGACTCCCCTGCAGAAATGGCGACATTTCGCGACCACCGGGCGCGATTGATTTTTTTTTCCTTCTTTCCCTGGGTTTGGGTCGAAAAGAGGGACAGAGGAAAAATAATGTATTGTGTCTGAGTGTTTGTTCTCTCGTGTCCCTGTTTCTTCATGGCTTCGTCTAGTCCAGTCTATTCTAGCCTCGTGGCCTGTCTCCAGTCCTGAATCTTGCGGTGGCACCACTAGGACCTCTCTCTCTCTCTTTAAAGACGACATCTTGCTGAAATGGCCATATCGATCGATAGCGGGTTGCGCTGTGCAATTGAGGTCGCGCCCTTTACAGTGGGAAAGGACTCTTGGTTTACTCTAGAGAACATGCATCGCAATTGCTGTGAATGCAGATTGCGGGATATTACAACAAAGCATGGAAGAAGTCTCTGGATGCGTTCACCTGGATAATTAATTTCATCTATTGCCTGCAGACACTAGTCGATATGACGCGAGATGGTGCAATGGTCCAGAACCCGAGAATTGGCAAGGCCCGAGAGATGCACATCAGCACAAAAAAAGAAGCTTTAAGAAAGGGGGACGTGGAACGATGGCGCGATATCTCACGATGTAATGTCAAAGCGGCAGTGCCTTGGCAGATGGTCCTTTGTTGTGCATGGCGCAGATGCTTTTCTGAGCGCTTTTTTCGGCTGGCGGTCGACGGCGAAGCAAGAACTAGGTCTTCGTCTCGTTCTGGATATGATACTCGTTTGGACCACCTCCTGGAAGCTGGGAGGACCACTGATCTCTCTTTGTTTTTTTTGCTTTGTTTTTTTTCTCGGTGCTCTCCAACGGTGCGTACACAAAACTGCCAATGAAAACACCTTGAGGAACAAACCGGCAGCAACCACTGGAGACGGAACACTCTCCTAAACTTTTCTTTTTCTTTGTCTTTGTGCCCATCCCTAGGGCTGGCGAATTCATGTGCGACCAAACAGCTCTGGACGCTTACCAAGAAGCCAACACTAACAACTCTCCAAGGACGCACAAACAAAGAGAGCAGACACAAATGATGCCATATCTCTCTCTTTTTGGTCAGTTGCCTCGAATTGTCCCCGTTGTCTCCTGTGCAGAATCCGAGGAAGAACGGACAACTTAAATTGCGCCTCCACTTCAATGATATATTCTCCGACATGGATGAATTCATCGGTAACTCTCGTCGACATTCAAGAATACAAGGATCCAGCGGTGAACCAGCCAATGTTTGTTTGGAACTCATCTGTTGATTTCTGTCTGAACCACTCACATTGCACACCAACAGAGAGGGCTATTGGGATTCGGTTGCTGCACCATTCATCTCTTGTATCCAGCTGCCCAGCCAAAACCGCCTTGTTCCCTCCTTCTTTGATTAGCTAGCTCTCGTGCAGGTGGCCGCTTGTCAACGAGACAAACGTAGGTGGAAACTTTAAAAATGATGCCATGGTGCTCTCATCCTCGTCTAAGATCGGATGCGGATGAACACCTGCCTCTTTCATATTCTAGGATCTGTCCGACAATGAAAAAAATGAAAACAGGGTAGCGGGACACACAGCCATCATTTGGTTCTCGGGAAATTGTATTGAGCAAAGTAGAGTCGCGTGTCCAAAAAGGAGGCTCTTTCTACGCAAAACAAAAGGTCAATCTGCTAGAGCGATCTCCCTCTTGACAAGAGACTACATCCGAAGGAGAGGGACAAACCTGACACTCTTGCGCGTTTGAAGGTAACGAGTCCTCTCTGTCCCATCCGTCTAATGACTTTAAGATACTGAAGGTTGCCTTTCTTCATTGCTCCTGCAAGTTCCAGTCAAGCCTAAGGGGTTGGATAGCCATTGGTTCTGTGTTTACTCATACTCAGGCTTATGCTATCAGCACATGGGCAGAAAAAATAGATTCTAGCACGATGTGGCATCATCCACCATTGGCTCCGTTTTCTTGTACAAGACGCCTGTTAAGAGTCCTGCAACCAAGAAAGCTATTGGTACCCAACTCTTCCGGCTCTTGGCGGGAACTCAACTTGCACCTCTTATCTGATCCCTCGAGATTCACAAGTTGGTCACTTGCTGCTGGAGAGGGGTTGCCCGCTGAATTTTGACGCACAGGCACAGGAACGGCAAATCGGAGAGTGACGAAGGCAGATTATTGGTTCGATACAGCTTGAACGGACGATCCGTTTTTCATCGATCTTCTGATGAAGACATTGTGTATGCACTATCATATTCATTTTATTTATTTGCTTCAAGCCCTAGACTTTCCTGGCGAGAAGGTACGAGGAGAAGGGGAACTGACGAATTTCATTTCCCTTTCCTAGTGGAAGTATCTGCGGACGAGGGAGGGAACAGATCCCTCCTTCTTGTAAAAATCAATGACCTTGAGAACCTTGGCCGCGACCGCATCGGGAACAAGTCCAAAGTGCTTGTACACGTCCTTGTAAGGTCCCGAGGCACCAAAAGTGTCGATACCAATGGACTCGTGGGCATAGCGGCTCCAGCCAAACGTCGACATAGCCTCAACACTGATCGAAGGGATGCCATCCTTCAACACAGAGACTCTGTATTCGTGAGATTGCTCATCAAAAAGTGTGGTCGAAGGCATAGACACCACACGTGCCTTCAAAGAGAGAAAAAATGTTCTTTGTTAGTTACTGAAAGACGGAACAGACATGCCTCTTTGGAGTATCGCATTACCTTGACACCGTGCTCCTTCTCGAGAAGTTGAGCAGTCTCAACACAGAGCGATGTCTCGGATCCGGTACCGATCAAGGTAACATTAGCGCCCTCGACCTCCTGAAGGACATATCCTCCCTTAAGAGTCTTCTCAGCCGACGAACCCTTCAGATGAGGCAAGTCCTGACGAGTCAGGGCCAAAACGGAGGGACGGTGCTTGGCAGTGATAGCGAAAAGATAGGCACCTGAGGTTTCGTTTCCGTCAGCAGGACGCAAATCCACGAGCTCGGGTGTCGCGCGAATCATGGCCATGGTCTCAATGGGCTGATGGGTGGGACCATCCTCACCAAGACCGATGGAGTCGTGGGTCATGATGTAGATAACTCGTTGACCGGAGAGGGCAGAAAGACGGACAGCACCCCAGGCGTAGCTGATAAAGTTGAGGAAGGTGGCGCCAGCTGGGATCAGGCCACCGTAGGCAGAGATACCGTTCATGATGGCAGACATACCATGTTCACGAACACCATAGCGAATGTAACGGCCCTTGTAATCACCAATGTGACTGCCATCAGGTTGGAAATCCACCGCAGTCTTCCAGCGCGTCAGGTTCGATCCTGTCAAGTCTGCAGATCCAATGATCAATTCGGGCAAGATATCCGCAACACCATTCAGGACGGCCTCCGATAGCTTGCGGGTCGCCACGGGCTTGTCCGCAGGAGTGAAGCTAGGCAGGGCCTTGGCCCAGTCTTGTGGGAGCTCATTCGCAAGACGGCGCTTCAGCTGCTTGCCCAGATCAGGGTGAGAGGTAGCGTACTTCACAAGAAGATCGTCCCACTCTTGGTTGATCTTGGCACCCTTGGCGGCCTTGGCATGGTACATATCATAGGTCTCCTTGTTGACGACAAACTTTTCTTCGGGGTTGAATCCAAAGGCTTTCTTGAGCTGGACAATGTCATCGGCCTTCAAGGGTGATCCGTGAACCTTCTCCGTACCCTGCAACAAGGAACCAAAGCCAATAGTGGTGAAGACTTTGATCAAAGAGGGCTTGTTCTTGACCTTCTTGGCCTCATCGATGGCATGGGCGATGCTTTCGAGATCAGTGTTTCCGTCCTTGACAACCTGGGTGTGCCAGCCATAAGCCTCGAAGCGCTTGACCACATCCTCCGTGAAGGAGACCTCGGTGTCGCCATCGATCGAGATGTGGTTGTCGTCGTAGAGGACGATGAGGTTGCCCAATTGCAAATGTCTAACGAGGATAATTGTGATGAGTGTCAATGGCATGTTAGCTTCGTCATTATGATACTATCATATTCAACTGTTAAGTAACTTACCCAGCAAGGGAAGCGGCCTCGCTAGCAACACCCTCCTGCATACAACCATCACCCATGATCGCAAACGTGTGGTTGTTGAAGAGCTCGAACCCGGGCTTGTTGAATGTAGCGGCCATGTGGGCCTCAGCGAGGGCAAGGCCGACGGCGTTACCAAAACCTTGACCAAGAGGACCCTGTCAATGATAAGAACAGGAGTCAAGTGTTAGTTAGTGCAAGAGCTTAGGATAGAGAATTCCAATTGTATAATGGGCACGAAGATCCTGTCAAGGTTTTTTTTTTCTTGAGCAAATTGTTCATTCATTCGGATAATAGTTGCAAAAATATAAACTCCTCTTCGAGCCGCAAACCGCATGCCGCATTATCCAGAGTTATCTTGATGCACAAAAGTGAGTTGACTTACAGTGGTGACTTCAATACCGGTGGTGATGTGGGATTCGGGGTGACCTGGGGTTCTATCAAAGGTGCAATCGAGATCATCAGAATCATCATTGTGACGATGCACTAAGCGTGTCCATTGCATTCATGATGACGATGACGACAATATGAAGCCAAAACGGTTCAATGACCGTGCTGCACTAAGATATTGGCCACAGCGGAATGAAACCACCACAATACACAATGTACAGCACAGGTCCGCGTGTGGATTGATCCGGACAAACACGTTTCTTGATCATTCGCGAGATTCTCCAAAGAAACCTCTCTCACGCCGAACAGAAAAAAAAAAACACCGATACGTACTTGCTGTTAAGTTGACGGAACTGTTTCAAGTCCTCCATCGAGGTTGGGTACCCGGACAAGTGGAGGAGGATGTACTGGAGTGCACACGCATGTCCGTTGGACAACACGAAGCGATCACGATTGGCCTAACATCGCGATAAGAGCCGTCAGCCTTCTCGTTTAGGGATTGCTTGTTCCTCAGCACTTGGATCATTGTCTGCGCAGAAGAGCTTACCCAGAGAGGGTTCTTGGGGTTGTAGTTCATGTATTTGGTGTAGAGCAGATGCCCAACAGGGGCCAGTCCCATGGGTGCACCTATTCATGAGAGAGGGACATAGTCGTGAGAAAAAATAGATAACACATAAACATGCGCGCGAGAGCCACGGTCCGGGCACTGACCAGGGTGACCAGAGTTGCTCTTGAAGACAGTGTCGGCAGCGAGCACACGGATGGTGTTGATGGCATGGGAGTCGTCCTTTGTGAAAGTCATGATGGGAGGATAAGGGTCAGTGGTGAGAGTGTGAGTGAGTGTAGGGAAGGAAGAAAGAAAGAGAGCGAGAGGAAGGGGCGAGAAGGGATTTTAATGGTGTGTGCACACACCGCGTCCGTCAGTCGTGTCGTCTACGTTTAGACCCTTAACAGACCTTGCCGCACGACTGCATCCCCGCACCGTTATCACGCACCGCCATCTTGCTGCGAACAGGGGTCGTTTGTCCTGCTCTATGCTGGTCTGTGTCCTTTCTCCGTGTGTCCTGGATGGCATCCTTGCCTCCTCCCTGGTCGGCGATCGGAGGGCTGGGCTGAGTCCCAAGCACGAAGTGGTGGCGTCAGTGGTCTTATGCGATGAGAAATAAAGGAAGAAGTGACTGACAAATCGATCCACTGAACCTTCGCGCCGTGGGGAGAGGGGGATAAAAACGGCCCTGTCGCGATCATTCTTCTCCTCCATTCAACCCTTGCTTCTTCCCTCCCCTTTATCCTCCCTCCTCCCCCAATCAATCCTTCGGATTCCCGTCGCCTGGTGTGAACGTTTGCTCATCTAGTCGATATCGGATCTAATCTTGCCCATCCAGCCCTGTCTTCCCCAACGCGCCGTCTGCTCCAGCTCGCAAACTCATTCAAAATGCCACCCACCGGAAAGATCTACGACTTCTTGGTCATTGGAGGCGGAAGTGGAGGCAAGTGCATTCTTCCTCGCCGTATGCGCAGCTCGTGCTGTCGTACCTTACCATGCCACGCCTCTTCCTGAACAAGGTCCTACTGTCCAAGCTAACACTTTATTATCTTTGTATTATATTTTCTTCCTCCTCCAGGCCTCGCTTCTGCTCGCCGCGCAGCCTCATACGGTGCCAAGGTTGGTCTGATCGAAGGCAGTGGCCGTCTCGGAGGTACCTGCGTTAACGTCGGATGTGTCCCCAAGAAGGTCATGTGGAACACCGGTAAGGAGCTTCTCTTGCTGAGCCGATTCAACTTTGACATCATAGAGTCAACAACATGAAAGGTTCTCACGCATATCGCTTTTTTTTTCTCCTGACTGGTACCAGCCTCTATTGCTGAGGCCATTCATGATGCCAAGGAGTACGGATTCCCTGATGTTGCCCCCTCGACCTTTGACTGGAACACGCTCAAGAACAAGAGAGACGCCTACATCAAGCGCCTCAACGGAATCTATGAGCGAAACCTCGAGAAGGACTCTGTTGACTACATCACCGGCATGGCTTCTTTCGTCTCCAAGAACAGCGTCACTCTCGGCAATGGAGAGGAAATCCACGCAAAGAAGATCCTCATTGCTGTTGGTATGTCTTTCTAGGATGATTATTGACCAGATCGGAACACGGACAGCAGCGCAGCGCAGCGAAAGTGATTTGTGTTCTGACCAACTTATTTTTTCGGATTTTAGGCGGTCGTCCCACCATCCCCAAGGTTCCTGGTGCCGAATTGGGAATTGACAGTGATGGATTCTTCGACTTGGAGCACCAGCCCAAGCGTGTTGCTGTTGTCGGAACTGGATACATTGGTGTTGAGCTTGCTGGTATTTTCCACGCTCTCGGTAAGAAATTGCTGCGCAGTACCTGACTCTACCCGATGTAGACAACAATTGATCGCCGGAGAAGAGATGTTAATGCGACCAATCATATTTTTGATCCGATTAAACAACATCTAGGATCCAAGGTCAGCATCTTCTCGAGAACCAAGGAGATCTTGCGTCCGTTCGACCCCATCATCAAGGATACTCTCAAGAAGGAGATGCTCAATGTTGGAGTCGATATTGTCACCGAGAGCCACGTCAAGGCCCTTGCCAAGACTGCCAACAACGCCATCACCCTCAGCTATACCTCCAATGGCGAGGAGGGCTCTGCCGAGTTTGACACCGTCCTCTGGGCTGTCGGACGCGAACCTCTCTTGGAGAAGCTTTCTATTGAGAATGCTGGTGTGACCACCAACGGCAAGGGATACATTGTTGCCGACGATTTCCAGGAGACTGTTGTCCCCGATGTCTATGCTCTTGGTGATGTTTGCGGTATCGAGCAATTGACCCCTGGTAGGTTGATAAAAGAGGACTTTACTGTGAACAATTCCAAGAATTACGTAGCTTCTGTGTATGAATTAGATCTAACTAGTACTCTTGATTATAGTCGCCATTGCTGCTGGTCGCCGTCTCTCCGACCGCTTGTTTGGAGGTGAGCAGTTCAAGAACTCCAAGCTCGACTACAGAAACGTCCCCTCAGTCATCTTTTCCCACCCTACTGCCGGAGCTGTCGGTTTGACGGAAGAGCAGGCTAAGAAGGAATATGGTGCTGATAACTTATCGGTCTATGTCTCTGAGTTTTCGGGTATGTACAATGCCATGAAGGCCCACAAGACCCCCTCGGCCTTCAAGCTCATCTGCGCTGGTCCTGAGGAGAAGGTT
>Ga0302182_10001490_pt1 | contig 12253 bp, 9 predicted proteins | sample I_Palsa_N3_1_FD_198781 | JGI IMG/M metagenome (GOLD analysis project Ga0302182, IMG submission 198781) | Peat permafrost microbial communities from Stordalen Mire near Abisko, Sweden - I_Palsa_N3_1 | ecosystem: Environmental > Terrestrial > Soil > Palsa > Peat permafrost | place: Sweden: Abisko...
ATGGACAGCGATTTGGATTCCATCCGGAGACGGAGATTGGCGCGCGGGAAGTGCGGATTGGCGGGGATGTTTACGTTTGCCCGGAGTGCAGCGCGGAGACGGCGGCGGGGGGCGAAGACGGCGCGGCGGTCGGTGACGGGAAAACGGCAGGAACCACGAGTAGCGGCAACAGTAGCGCCAGCGGCGCGACGTCCCAGCCTGACGGGGATCTAAACAGCCGGCGGGACGCCGGCGCTAAGAAAGACGGCGCCGCGTTGCAGTGCGATTTTTGCGGGGCGCTGCTGACGGAGGAAGACTTTGTGGCGGCGGAGACGGTCACGGTGCCGACGGGACAGACGCGGCTGCGAGTGCCTAATGGGCAGGAAGTGATCACGATCGTTGGCGGGCTGGAGTTGAAGACTCCGCCGTGGGCCAACGAGATGCACGAGTATCCGTACTTGCAGTGGAATCTAGAGGTGCATCAGGCGCGGCTGCGCGCGGCGTATCCACACGCGGCGGACAAAATTGGTTCGCCGGTGGCGCCGGGGGCGCAGCAGTACGAGCGGCTGGCGCGGCTTTCGCAGTCGCAAGGCGGGCCGCTGACCGAAGGCGGGGATTTCAACATCAATCTGATCACGTTTCAGAGGACCTGGCTGCGGCCGTGGGCATTTTTTGCGCTGGACGATAAATCCATGCGCGACGAACTGCTGCAAATGTTTCCGGACGGCGCGTACGTGGCGTTCGCCGGAGATGCATACTGCGAATCGCGAAACGAAAATATGGACGACCACTGGCGCGTGCTGCATGCGCTGCCTGGAGATGGATCGAGCGGGCGTCCGGCGCTGGGGGATGCGCTGATCAGCGTGCAGGAACGGTTCAACACGCTTTCGAATTTGCAGATGGAAACATACGAGTACGGAATTCCGCCGATCTACGCCGACAGCGAAGTGCTGGATTTCGATTCGTTGCAGAATCAGACGGCCGAGCCGGGTTCGCATTATCCCGCCCGGGCAAAACCGGGGCAGTCGTTGGCGGCGGGATTTTTCCAGCCGGAGCCTGCGGAAGTCCCCGGAGATCTTGCCGAACACGCGGCGAATTTGATGGGGCCGATTGCGCAGTTTCTGACAGGGGCGTTCCCGGCGCTATTTGGCGGCGCGATGTCGAACAACGACACTGCGTCCGGGTACGCGATGGCGCGCGATCAGGCCATGGGGCGCATCGGGTTAGTTTGGCGCCGGATGAAGTTTTTTCATGCGGACATTATGCTGCTAGCAGTGGATTGTTTCCGGCGGAACCGGCCGAACGATGTGGAAGTGACGCTGCTGGGGGCCGGCGCTGCGTTTGAATCGCAATGGATTCGGTTGGCGGACCTGAAGGGGAATCTTTTTAGTTATCCGGAGACGGACGAGCAGTATCCGACGCTGTGGTCGCAGCAGCGCGCGGTCTTGCTGCAATTGATTGGGAATCCCGATCCGCAGATTCAAGCTGTGCTGGCGCATCCGGAAAATATGGCTCTGGTGAAGCGGTTGATTGGGCTGGAAGAGTTTGTGATTCCGGATGAAGAGTCGCGCACGAAGCAGTACCGGGAGATCGCGCAGCTTGTGGCGGAGCTTCCGTTGGTGAAGCGGCAGGACGTGACTGGAGCGGTGAATCCGGCGTTTAAGGAAGCTGTGGCGAGCGGAGTGGACGCGGAATTCATTATGCCGAGCATCATGCCGGATGAATTTGCGGACAATCACACGGTGGAGCTGGAAATTTGCATGCGGTGGTTTTCGTCGGATGCAGGGCAGGTGGCGAAGATTGAAGCGCCGCTGGGGTACGCGAACGTTCGCGCCCACGCGCTGTTTCACCGCGATTACCTGCAGAAGCAGCAAGCGGCAGCATCTCCGCAATCCCCGCCAGTGGTACCGCCACGGCCACGCAGGTAAGAAAGAGAATGCGGCATCGCTGTCATCTTACTTCGAGACAGCCGACGCGTGGAAGTGCTCTGACAAATGGCTAGTGACTTGCAAGAGGGGGATGCATCGATGCCTTTCATTAACGGCAAGTACTACATCAACCCGACATTTGGACGAGCGATAGAATTAGCTCGCATGAGCGAGGAGGAACAACGTGCCGCGGAACCGCAACATGAACCAGCGCACAAAGGGCGGCCCGGAGGTAGCGGAGACAGCTACGACCCTGCCACGACGCCTGAGGGAGTGGCAAACCAGATATACAATGAGACTGCTGGTCTGCGGGCAACAGATCAGAGAGGGAACGGGCCTGGAAGCGACTGGGACTTGCAGCAAGCACGCTTCGCAATAGCTCACGTGATTGAAAACCGAGCTGCTTCGGGGATCGCGGGTGGCCTCGCGAGCGATGAGATTAAAAACCCTGGTGAAGTTAAAGCGATCAAAAGGATGGGTTCCAAAGCGTACGATGCGCACGGAGAATCGGTCTATGCCGCACATCGGGCTGGGAAACAGCCAGATCCAACAAACGGGGCAAAGCACTTTTACCTTGAATACGGCCAAGGACCTCCCCGCTGGGCAAGAGGACAAGCTCCTGCCGAAGTATTTGGGCCATTTTCAAATCCGACTGGCAAAGGCGATGCGACGAAGGACAGCAGTGTAAAAATCGTCGTGCTGCCTTGAGGAAGCGTTAGGATGACCAAGTGGCTGCTGGTCTCTGTTGGGTTAGGATTGGGATTCCTGTTTCCGCACGCAGCCGTCCAAAATGGGAATGCCGCGGTCACCGAGAAAGACCAACAGGCCATAGTCCAGGCTATCGAAGATGAGATCTATGATTGGGGCTGCCAATCCCATGTCGAATTCGTCGGGAAAAAGATTGCATCTGAGAAATACGAACTGCGCGTTTACATAAATCCTCAGCTTAATGAAGGCAGGGGAGAAGTCATTTACAAATTCTTGCCGATCGGTGAAATCTATCGATCATTTTCCATGAGCAAGAGTGGGACAGCGTATTTGTGGGACGACCCATGGTTAGGCTTTGGTCCTGAACGACCGTCCTACAACACGCTATACATGGACGAAGCCGATCTCTGCCGATACAAGAACGCTTGGCTACAGGCGACATTCACCATACAGATCCATCCGGACGAACGTCGGATTCAGGAAGCCACGGAACGCCAGAAGAAGAGGCTCGGCGAGAACTATCGTGTTCACGACCAGAATTGTGCCGTGAACGGTGGGTAGGCGTTGGTGGATTACAGAGTACGTTCGATGTTGGTAGTGGAGCGGGAGCTGCCGTAGGCGCTCTTGTTTTGGGGTGGCGGCGCGACCAGGCGTACGACGTGCAGAAGCCTTTCGGGCTTGAACGGTTTTGCCATGCAGACAACCGCGCCAAGCTGATGGCTGGCGGCGTAGTCGGCGGGCTGCGCGGCCCGCGTGAGCAGAATTACGGGGACGTGCTGCAAGCGATCATTGCGTTTGATGATCAGGCAGAGGTCGTGGCCGCTCATGTCCTTGCCTTCCACTTCCGCGAGGAAGCAGACCGGCACGGTGGTGCGGAGAACTTCGAGAGCTTCCTGGGCGGTGGGAACGACGATCACGGTGTAGCCGTCCTGCTGGAGAACATTGCGCATGATCTCCGCAGTCCGCTGATCGGATTCCACAGCCAACACCACGGATGGCTGTTTCCTTTGCGGCGCCGGGCTTGCGGAATTCGGATCGCCTTCGGCAAAAGGATCGCCCTTTGCGGCGTTCTTTTCATTGATTTTTTGCGCGGCTTTGGACGCGGCGAAGTGAACAGCTACTCCATAATTGCCGCCTTCCTGTTCGGAAACGCGCACCACTTCGGCTCGCTGCGCCGTGTTTAAGGCAGCCGCGGCGTTGGAATACGGAAAGGTGACGTCGAGGAATTGCCCCTTCCAGTATCCGCGACCCGTGGCGGTGAAAAGCAAGCCGTCGCGCGAAACGTCAATGCTTTTGCAGACTTCTTCAAACGGCTCGGGAGAATCTACCGCGCGGACGTGAACCTGCGCGGAAATTTTCGCACGCTTGCGGTGGCGGCGTTCTACCTCAATGGACTTGGCTGCGGCTTTTGGTTCGGCGGAAGTAGTTGGCGTCGTGCTCATCCCACACCTCAGAATTTGGCGGGCGCTGGGCGCGTCCGAACGATTCAGCGGCGACCCATCAGGAAGACTCAACTCGCGCTGGCATATATAGATGTACAGGCACGCGAGGGTGCGGGAAATAGTACCTTGGTTTCAAGCGGAAGGAATTTGTGGCATGGCGAATTAGTTGACGAGGTAAGCCATGGTGTTGCAGGAGCTTAGGCGGAGGGACAGCTGTACCCGGGATGGTTACCTGTAAGAAGCACTATGGAAAACTTTTGCGGAGAAAGTCCCGCGAATCGCAAACGGTCAGAACTGCCCGAAGGCAGCCGGCGCTACGGAAGACGGCAGCGCACACCAAACGCAGCATTGCTTCCCGACATAAGTACGGCGCTATGAAATCTGGGGAAGAAGAAAAGAGTCAGCCCTTCGTACCTCAGGGCAAGCGGGACGCCCTTCCTTCGTCAGGGTAAACCGGCGCTACGAAAAGCAACAGCGCACATCGACCCCCCCCCCGGGTGCAAAGAACTGGGCGGCGATACGATGCAATCCGCAGCGGTGATCAGTACGCGTCGAAATTATTGTTGTTTTCGCCTTGCGAGCGTTGCGCTAGTTTTCGCTGCGAAATGTTGACAACCCACGAGGCGATGTTCGACTGCGTGACCGGCGCGGGCAGGCGCTTGAGCATGGATTTCCAACTGTAGAATTTCAGATACATGTCTTGAACGTTCTTCTCGATTTCTTCGGCGCTGAAATTCTTGGGCTTGATGTGGCAGAACTCGCCGGGGAAGCGGCCGATGTCCTCGAGACGCAGAATGCGGTCGTCGGCCTTCATTTTTTCGAAGAACATGGTGCCTTTTTCCGGGCACAGGATATTAAAGTAAGCCACCGGAACTTTCTCCTTGTGCAGGAACTCCAGCGTGTGTTCGAACACGCCCTGCTGTTCAGTGTCCCAGCCGAAAATAAAGTTCAGCGAGTAGCTGATCCCGCGCTTGCGGAGATTTCCCAGCATTTCGCTGTAGCGATCCACCTTGTTGAAATTTTTGTTCATGCCCTTGAGCGTGGCGCGGTCAATGCTTTCCAGGCCCATGTTGACGTGGAGCAGGCCGCTGCGCTGGGCCAGGTCCATATATTCGTCGTCGTAGCATAGAAACGAAGTCCACAGCGCGGACCAGCGGAGCTTCAGCGGAATCATAGCTTCCATCAAGGCCATAGCGCTGGCGCGCTTGCCGCCGAAATCGCTATCGCCGAAGAAAACGTTCTTCGAGCCGGTGTGCTTGATGTCCTCGATCACGTCTTGTACCGGCCGGACGCGGAAGCCGCCGCCCAGGTAAAGCCGCTCGGAGCAGAACTCGCACTGCATGGGGCAGCCGCGCGAAGACATTAGAGAGAACGTCTTGAAGGGGCCGTATTTTTTCAGGTCCAACATATCCCAGCGCGGCAAAGGCAAGCCGCCGATGGATTTCATTTGCGGAGCCTGATAAACCTTCTGTAACTGTCCGGCTGCGGCGTCCTCTAGCATTTTTGACCAGATGGGCTCGCCTTCGCCGATTCCGATCGCGTCGCAATGCTTGGCGGCTTCGTCGGGATGAAACCAGACATGCGGGCCACCCATGATTACAGGGATGCCTCGGTCGCGGAACTTGCGGGCTACGTCATATCCGCGAATTGAGTGCACGGTCCAGGACGTGATGGCGACTAGATCCGGCTTGGAATCGAAGTCAATGTCCTGAAGCTGTTCGTCAACGAGTGTGACATCCCAGCCCTTAGGGGTGAGCGCGGCGAGATAAGGAAGAGTGAGCGGCACGAGCGCACGCATACGCGATTTGAATACGGTTCGGTCGTTTTTTGAGAGGTAGTGCGAAGGCTGAATGATTAGAATTTTATTATTCATGGCTCTCCGAGTAAAAAAATAGAGTGATGTCCTTTCTGCTGCGCGGAACTGCACTTTCGCGGCGAGATAGCCTGCAGGTTGTTGATTCGCTGGACAATCTGTCCCACCGTACCAAGCTAGAAACCCAGCCTTTGCAACGGAAAAATTTTAGCTTTGGGATTCGACGCATGTCAAGAGCAAGAATCCTAAGAATATATATGGAGAATACGCTATGGCTGCCACCCCTGCGACGATTGGCGGTTCCCGACACGGTACTATCGAACCTCGCGTGAACTCGCCTTCAGGATCCGGGGCGGAGTCTGAGCCAGTGATCCGCGCTGCGACGGATGACGAAATTCTGGGACTGACGACGAAGGTGCGGCGAAGAGATTCGCGTGGCGTTCAAACGCCAACGGAGACTTCGCGCGCTGCCAAGGATCTCGATCAGCTCGAATTGGATTTCGCAGACGAAGGCCCGAGGCGCAGTGAAAAGACACCGGCCAGCGAGAGTCTTGGCTCGAAGCAAAAGGCTTCGCAAAACGGCGATGCTGGACCCAGCAATGATCCTGTGGGCGCTGCGAATGAAGCAGTCACGTTAACAGGCGCCGCAGAACCCGCGCATCTGCGAGCGGCGCTGGAAGCGAACCCCGAATTGCGCGCGGCGTGGCGTGACGCGAAAGCTTATCGGGAAACTTTTGCGACGCCGGAGGAAGCCCGCACGGCGACCGGCATGCTTGCAGATCTGAACCGAATGGATGCGCTGTTTTTCTCGCGCCGCCCGGAAGACCACGCGCAACTTGCGCGAGCTGTGGCCGAACTGGACCCGGTCGCGTTTACATCCCTGGCGCGTGCAATGACGCAGGTAGCGCGGACCGGCACCTCATTTCCGGCAATCGCAGCGCGATCGGTCGCTTCGCGTCACGTCGCAGAGGAGCAGCCATCCGCAGCAGATCTTCGGAATGCTGTGCCCGCTCCAGCGACGGGTAGTTCCGCAGCGCAACAAGCACTTTCGAGCGCGACACCCGTGGTCACTCCCGCGCAAGAGGAATTTTTTAACTCGACGAACGCTGCCGCCGTGGAAGGCGTGGTGGAAGCGATTGAAGCGCAAGTGGAACGCCTGCTGCCGGATGGGATCTCGAAAAGCGCGCGCAATCGCGTGGTGGGAGAAATTTACCGCGAGCTGGATTCGACGCTGCGCGCAAACCGCACACTGACGCAACAGATGCGCGACGCATTTCGCTCCGGCGGCCTCGATACAAATCACCAAAAGGCGATTGTGTCGCTGATTACTGGACGCGCGCGCCAGGCATTGCCAGGCGTGGCGAAGCGGGTGTTGAACGAGTGGACCACTACGGTTGTTTCCGCGAACCAGGAGCGCCGCGCGCGACAACACACGGCTGAACGCCGCGTGGACATTGGCGGAGCAGGCGGAGCGGGCAACGAAGGCCGCCACTCGATGGGTCCGCGCGAAATAAACTACGCGCGTATGTCCGACGCCGACATTTTGAATTTGTAGCCGCGGTGGCAGGGGCTCGGATGACGGAGAAACTGGTTTAAAGGAAAGGGCGACCCGGGTGGGAGTGACCCTAAATCAAACGTGCCGAACCAGCGAGCACGCTCCTCGAATCAAAGTCATGTGCAGAAATCGCGGCGCGCAATGGCGCAAATCGTCACAGTGTGGTGCGGTTGGTGGAAACTTTATAGGCGTAGATCGCTTGCGCCACTGAATTTACCAGGGTCTTTACTTGGGCGGTTGTGTGTTCGGCTGGCAGTTTCATCAGGCCGGCACTCATTAAATTATCGACGGCGGTGCTGAGATTCGAATCTACCTGGGTCCAGTTCACGGTTCCATTCGACGTACCGGTCACGATGTAAGAATCAATCATACGCAATCCGACGCCTGGCGTAAGCATCTGGAGCATGCCTTCGTTGTCATTCATGGCGGTTACCAGATCGAGCGTGAACCACTGGAGATCCTGCACCGTGGTTCCAGTCGGGGGTGTAACAAAACCGCCCGCAGCTGCGGCGTTCACCATTTGCGACACTGCGAGGTCCTGCGCGGACTGATTTGCCGAGCCATTGGCATTTGTGGGAGGCATGGCGTCCGAGATCGCGCTGGCGGCCCCGGTAAGCAGGAGATAGCTGTGATGCGTCTGCACAATCAGCGAAACGGCCACGCCGTAGGCCTCGAATTGAGGCAGAGTCATGCCGTATCGCGGCGAGGTAATTTTTGTGGTGACGGCGTTGGCAACGAAACATTCCACGGCGGCGGCCTGCGATGCGGTACAGCTTTGAGCGCGCACCGAGGGCGCGGCGCAGGCTGCTACTCCCAGACATATTCCCAGCAAAGCTAGCTTTCTTAGTCCCATGATAAACGACACCTCAACATAAATTTTTACTGCGGTTTCACGGGAAGGGGGGCGGAGACGAGCGCAGCGCACTCGCCAGCTTCCAAGCAAAGACAGTGTGTCTTGCGGCCGGAACGCGTTCAACTGGTCTGGGGGACAGGTGACGGTCAGTACCAATGGCCAGTTTCAGTCGATCCCCGGAAGTGAGCAACACAGACTGACTCTTGGTGCGCCGCATAAACGTTTCTCGCGCCAAACAAATTTTCTCTCGCAATCATCCGTAGAGGACACCCCCGCATTTTCAGCACTGAAGCGCTAAACAAATATTTCGACGATTCCGACGCTCCACGGATTCCGGCGTCGCGTGAAACGTGACGTCTGCCCACGGCAGTGGGACGGGGACGGATCGTCCATTCCAAGGGAGAATTCAATCACATGGCACAAATGCAAAATGCGCAATCGGTTGCGCTGCAACTGGAAAAAGTCCGGGACAAGCTTCCGCTGCTGTACGAGCGCGACGACATCCTGTTGACCATGATCCAGCAGCGCGGCGACGTGGAACGCGTCAGCTCGCGGAACATGCGTTTGCCGCTGCAAATCCGTCCAGGAGGCAAAGCAGGATTGGCAAACATGGACGGCGGAGATTTGGGCCGCGGTTCGGGCACGGTGTACGACGTGGCGCAAGTGACGCCGGTATTTTTTCGGCACGCGGTGGAAATCACGAAGTTGGTGGAATACGCATCGAACGCTCCGGAAAAAGCCATTGAGAATGCGGCGAAACGCGAAGTGAAAAACGCGATGTTTCAGTTTCGATCGTTTCTCGACAAGGTGATGCAGACGAACGGTAACGGCGTGTTGGGTACCGTCAGCTCGATTACGACAACGGGACTGCCCGCCGGCGTGGCGGCGCAATTCGGGATGGCCAAGCCGCCGGGCGCGCAGCTTTTTTACTACAACCAGACGGTGCAAGTTTACGACCCCACACTGACAACGAATCGCGGCTCGGCAAATATTTTGCTGGTCGACCCGTTCAATTCGCTGATTCAGGTGGACGGATTGCCCACGGGTACGAGCGTCAACGACTTGATCGTTCACGACGGGCTAACCGGAGCACAGCCTACGTCGCTCTTCGGCATTCTGTATCACCAGACAAACGCGACGACGGGGACGTGGCTTAACTTGAACCGCGCGACGTATCCGGTGGAACTCGCAACGCCCACGGTGAACGGAAACAATTCGGCGATCACGCCGGGAGCAGTACGCCTTGCCATCAACAAAGTTCGCAAATCGTTGGGTTCGAATCAGGTTTCGAAGCTCATTGCATATACAGCGTTGGAGCAGGAACATCAGTGGGAGCAGCTCGGCGTCACGATTTCGCAAATCATCAAGGAAGGAGCGGGTGGGCGCGCGAGCGATCTCGATCTGCTCTTCACGGGCGAAAAATCGATGGCGGGAGTGCCGATCAAATCGTCCATCAATGCCAATCAAACGCGCGTGGATTTCCTGGATCTTTCGCACTGGGGCCGCGCGGTGATGCAAGACATTGATTTCTACGATGTGGGCGGGCAAACCGTGTTCCCGATTTACGGCGCAAGCGGCGGTATCTCTGCGGCGTATATCTTCTACTTCGTGACCGGATTCCAGGTATGGAACGAGTCGCCCCGCAGCGGCGCGTACATCAACAACCTGGCGATTCCGACGGGGTACTAGTTTTAGCTTTCGTTTTGTCGCAGCTTTTGAATGATGGTCTTCGCAGCGCCGGTATCTTGGCGGCTGGCCGCTAGTCGGTGGAGAAAGTCAAAAGAGCCGGCGGGACGTACCTCAGGGCAAGCGAGACGCCCTTCCTTCGTCAGGGTAAACCCATTCGTTCCTCAGGGTAAACCGGCGCTACGAAAACCTTACGGGCATTAAATTAATTGGGGACGCACGAAATTAATAGAAGCTCAACAGGGTTGTAACATTCGGAAAAATTCGAGTGGTAGGATGGCGCGTTAGCCTTTCCGTTACGGGAACCCCGGACAAAGGAAGCGACAGCCATGATGCCACCTAAACTGATTCTCGCACCGATCGACTTCAGCGACGCATCGCGCGCCGCGCTGGACGTAGCCGTTGACATGGCATCGCGCTTTGGCGCGGAGTTGTTACTGGTCTATGTGGTTCCGGCCATCCCGGACCTGCCCAAGGACGTGTCGATCTTCAAGGAAGGGGACTACGACAAGAGCCTCGAGAACAAAGACGCGCAGCAACTTAAGGAACTCGCCGCCACGGTGGCGAACAAGAACGTGAAAGTGCGCACGGAACTCGGGACCGGGGATGACGTGGGCATGGAGCTGGTACGAATCGCCGAGAACGATCATGTGGACATGATCATCATCGCCACGCACGGGATGACGGGCTGGCGCGAATTCGCATTCGGCACCGTGGCTGAAAAAGTGGTGAAGCAGGCGGATTGCCCGGTCCTGGTCCTGCGTGCGAAAGCAGGAGAGGATGCGGGCGACAAAAGTAAGGCTGCTTCAGCGCTACGCAGTTCCGCGTCCTGAGCTGCGACGCGGAGTCAACACGCTGGCCGAACTGCGGGTGTTACACACGGGCGGCGGATTTTAAGACAGAATTTCGGCCGTCGTCGCGATGTGGAGATTTATTCCGACGGCGGATCACGTTGGATCAAAACGATACGCTTGACTTGATTGCGACTGAGGCGCTGATCGGTTCCGGCGATGCGCACAACGACTTCGGTAGCGGACATAGATTCAACGTCTCCGCTCAAGACCGAACCGTCCCGGAGTTCGACAGTATCGTGGCCAGCTGTCCCCAGTTCGTAACTTACGCTGCCACCCGAAACATCATCAGGAGTGGTCTCCAGCGGAAAAGCGCCGGTTTTGAAGCCTTCCTTGCTGAAGGTCAAAACGTGCTTCCCCGGCGTGACTTGAACAATCTTGGGCGTCGTTCCCGCCGGAGTGCCGTCGATTTTAACGTCCGCGCCCTGGGGTACTGAGTTAACGGTGATGGAAATCGTCTTGACCGGGAGAAATGAATGTAATTCAGTCGGGAGCACTTTGGGGACAAGTTCCAATGAAGCGATAGCTCCGGAGGCGCTAATGAAGGTTTGGAATTTAACCTGTGCCCCCGGGCTCACATCGTTGATGCTAATGTAGCCATCTCCGATTCGAACTTTGGTTTTGTCGTAAACGTAGAACGTGAACTGAGCTTCGGAGATTTTCTTGCTCCAAAGATTCTCGGCGGTAACGTCCGAGGTGTAATTGTGTTGCTTGCCGGACGCGCTAGTTTCTTTGAATTTTGCAAAGCTGAACCGTAGCACTGGCGGACCGGACGCAGGCCAAACTATGACCTGCGCGGCAGGTTCTTTCGCGCTTGCTGCGGCGAGAAGAACGAAAGCAATACACCAGATTGCCATTCTAGCTGCGCGCATCGAATCACCTTTGCCGGAGTATAAACCCAGAGACTCCATTGTGCAGCTACTTCGTCTCGCATCGTTAACTACCGAAGAGCGGCGAACCCCGTGGCACGCCTTTAGCGTCTCGCCATGAGGTCAGAACAGCTTTCGTGAAGAAACTGCCCGCGGGTGCTTTAGAATAGGCAGCCTTGGCTACTGTGGCGCAACTCGACCGTGTGCGAATCGTTCTTGTGTCCACGCGCAACCCGTTGAATATTGGCGCGGCTGCTCGGGCGATGAGCAACTTTGGATTTCGCCATTTGCGCGTGGTGAACCCGTACGAACCGGCGTTTCGTGAAGCGCGTTCGGCGGTGGGGGCTTCGTCTGTCCTGGCGGAGGCGGAACAATACAAGAGCGTGGCTGAAGCCGTGGGCGACTGTACATTGGTGGTGGGAACGACGGCGGTACGTCATCGGCAATTGCACCATCCACTGCGGCGGCTGGAAGACGGCGCTCGACTGATCCGCAAGCGGATGGGAGCGAGTTGCGTGGCGCTGCTGTTTGGCTCGGAGAAATTTGGCTTGTCGAACGAGGATCTGAGC
>Ga0302182_10001491_pt1 | contig 12253 bp, 13 predicted proteins | sample I_Palsa_N3_1_FD_198781 | JGI IMG/M metagenome (GOLD analysis project Ga0302182, IMG submission 198781) | Peat permafrost microbial communities from Stordalen Mire near Abisko, Sweden - I_Palsa_N3_1 | ecosystem: Environmental > Terrestrial > Soil > Palsa > Peat permafrost | place: Sweden...
GATTGCTATCCGATCGGGGTTGTTCGAAGCTGTTCCTCGAAACGTTATCGTGCTACCGGTGCTCTTTGAGGATCGAGTCAAGGCGGTTATCGAGCTGGCGTCACTGAGTACCTTCACAACATCTCATCTGGCGTTTCTTGAGCAACTTACCGCGAGCATCGGCATCGTGCTGAATAGCATCGAGGCTACGATGCAAACGGAAGGATTGTTGAAGCAGTCGCAGCAATTGGCCACCGAGCTTCAAATGCAGCAGAAAGAGTTACAGCAGACTAACGAACAGTTAGCGCAAAAGGCGCAGCAACTCGCCGAGCAGAACGTTGAAGTGGAGCGCAAGAATCAGGAAATCGAGCAGGCTCGTCGCGCCCTGGAAGAGAAGGCCAAAGAGTTGGCTTTGACTTCCAAGTACAAGTCCGAATTCCTGGCTAATATGTCGCATGAGTTACGGACGCCGCTGAACAGCATTCTCGTTCTGGGCCAGCAACTCAGTGAAAACCCGGATGGAAATCTGACGCCGAAACAGGTTGAGTTCTCTCGTACCATCCATGGTGCCGGAACGGACTTACTCAACCTCATCACTGACATTCTTGACTTGTCCAAAATAGAATCCGGAACAGTGTCGGTGGAGGCAGAAGAGGTATTTTTCGCAAGCCTGCTGGACACGGTCGAACGTCCCTTCCGGCACGAAGCGGAAAACCGGCATCTCTCCTTCGAGGTGTTGACGGATCCGAATCTTGCTCGCAGCGTGGTTACGGATTCGAAGCGTCTGCAGCAAGTCTTGAAGAACCTGCTGTCCAACGCTTTCAAGTTTACCGAACTGGGAGGAGTCCGATTGTCGGTGTCCGTCGCCCGGAGCGGCTGGAGCGAAGATCACCCGATCTTAACAAAGGCGGCAACGGTCGTGGCTTTCGAAGTTACCGATAGTGGCATCGGTATTCCGTACGACAAGCAGCGAATTATCTTTGAGGCTTTCCAACAAGCAGACGCGGGAACGAGCCGTAAGTACGGAGGCACGGGACTCGGGCTGGCAATCAGCCGTGAGTTGGCTAGCCTGCTTGGTGGAGAGATACAGTTGCGCAGCGCTCCGGGACGAGGAAGCACTTTCATACTCTATTTGCCTCAGACCTATGTGGGGCCCTCGAGTTCAGCAATGCTCGAGCGAAGGTCGCCATCGTCTGCTTCGCCCGCGCAGTTGTCAGCGGGGGTTCCGGAACATACGATCGAAAAGATTCCAGACGACCGCGAGAATCTGCAATCCGACGATGCCGTTTTGCTGATTGTTGAAGATGATCCGCACTATGCGCGCGTCTTGTGTGATCTTTCTCGGGATAAGGGATTTAAGGTGTTGGTCGCAGTGCGTGGCGCGGAAGCTCTGGCGCTGGCTCGCCAGTACCATCCAACTGCGGTGTCACTGGACGTCTTTCTCCCCGATATGCTTGGGTGGACGGTGCTGAACCACCTAAAGCAAGACCCGTCGACACGGCACATCCCGGTCCAGATGTTGACATTGGATGAGGATCGTCATCATGGTCTCGCCCGCGGGGCATTTGCCTTTGTTACCAAGCCGACTACTCCGGAAGGGCTGGAATCAGCATTGACGCGTATTAAGGAGTACGTGTCTCCGCGTCGGAAACGGTTGTTGGTTGTCGAAGACAATCCAGCAGAGCAACTTAGCATCAGGGAGCTGCTGGGGTATGACGACATCGACGTATCGGTTGTTTCGAGCGGTGAGGAAGCGGTAGAGATTGTGAATGAGCAGTCCTTTGATTGCGTTGTTCTTGATCTGCGTTTGCCTGACATATCGGGCTTCGACGTATTGGAGCGCTTCCGCGATACTCCGGCTCTGAGCGATTTGCCGGTGGTCGTGTTCACCGGCAAGGAACTTTCTCCGGAAGAGGATGCGCGTTTGCACGCACTGGCGCGGAGTGTCGTGGTGAAAGGAGTAGAGTCTCCCGAGCGATTGCTGGATGAGACTGCATTGTTCCTGCACCGCGTGGTCGGCGATCTTCCCATCGCAAAGCAGAAAATGCTTGACCGGTTGCATCACTCCGATGATGCTTTGGTTGGCAAAAAGGTACTGGTGGTCGACGATGACGTGCGCAATATCTTCGCGCTCAGCAGCGTCATCGAACGACGAGGCATGACCGTGATCACGGCGGGCACGGGACGCGAGGCAATCGCAAAACTCGAATCGACGCCGGACGTGGCGATCGTCCTTATGGACATCATGATGCCGGAGATGGATGGTTACGAGACGATGCGTGTCATTCGCCAGAACGTTTCCTTCCAGCGCTTGCCCATCATCGCCTTGACGGCAAAGGCCATGAAAGGGGATCGCGAGAAATGTCTGGAGGCGGGCGCCTCCGAGTATCTGGCCAAACCTGTCAATACCGAGCAACTGCTTTCGTCGCTGCGTATGTGGCTGCACCGATAAGTATGATGGTGGGCATGGGGTTCTCGAGGGCTGAACGGAGAGAGGGATGAGCGCGGACGACAAGGTCAATATACTCATGGTTGATGACCAACCGGCCAAGTTGCTTAGCTATGAGGTCATGTTGGAACAACTGCACGAGAATTTGATCAAGGCTACTTCTGCGAAGCAGGCTCTTGAGATTCTGCTGAAGACTGACGTAGCCGTCGTGCTCATGGATGTGAGTATGCCGGAGCTGGATGGTTTTGAATTGGCCACCATGATTCGTCAGCATCCGCGATTTCAGCGGACCGCGATCATCTTCATTTCGGCGGTGCATTTAACTGATCTGGATCGGCTTAAAGGATACGAGCACGGGGCGGTAGATTATATTTCCGTCCCAGTTATTCAGGAATTGCTGCGTGCAAAAGTAAGGGTGTTTGCCGAGTTACATCGCAAGACAACTCAGCTCGAAGCGTTGAATCGCGACCTGGAACGGCGCGTGTCGGAACGTACCGAAGAGTTAGCCGCGAAAGCTGAGTTATTACTGCGGCTGAATGTTGAACTTGCAAGCAAGCACCAGGAGCTCGATGCTATCGTGGGCACCGCGCCAGACGTCATCTTCAGCAGCCAGGGAGACGGACACTACGAATATGTAAGCGAACGGTTTCACGATTACACCGGCACTTCCGCGGCAGGTGAGAATGCGGTGTGTTGGCTCGACTTTGTACATCCCGAGGATGTCGAGCGCAGCGAATCGGATTGGACGAAGGCGGTGCAGGAGGGCGGGCACTACGAATGCGAATATCGGGTGCGGTCGAAACATGGCGACTACCGCTGGTTTCGTTCCCGCGCTGTTCCAATTCGAGATGTGGACGGGAAGATCGTCAAGTGGTACGGAACTTGCTCTGACATTCATGACAGCAAACTGCTTGAGCAATCGATTCGCGACAACGCGATCGAGCTCGAGAAAATGGTTGATCAGCGGACTGACGAATTGCGACGCCTATCCGTCCGCCTCATGACGGCGCAGGATCAGGAACGGCGCCGCATAGCTCGCGATCTCCACGATGGCCTGGGACAAGAACTGGCTGTGGCCAAAATGGTATTGGACAAGATGGTTCTGCAAAAGTCATCTCAGCCGCAGGCGCAGTCGCAAGAAGCATGGGCTCAGGCTGCCAGTATTATTGAGCGCGCGATCCAGCAAGTCCGCACCATGTCGCACCTCCTGCATCCGCCGTTGCTGGACGAAGTAGGGTTGCTGTCGGCGCTCGCATGGTACTCAGAAGGACTGTCAAAGCGGAGTGGTATCGAAACATTTCTGGAAGTCCAACCACCGGATTTTCCGCGGCTTGCGACGGAGGTGGAGACGGCGGTGTTTCGCATCGTCCAGGAGGCCCTTACGAACGTGTTCCGGCATTCTGAAGCTCGTAAGGTGTGGATCAAGCTGAGTCAAACGGATGGCACGATAGCCGTGTCGGTGCTGGATGATGGCAAGGGAATCAATAAACGAATCGCAGAGTTACGGCCGGAAAGTATTGGGGTCGGGATAGGTGGGATGAAACAACGGGCCAAAGAATTTGGTGGACACTTACGGCTAACCAATGCGAAACCCGGTACGCTGGTCGAACTAGTCATTCCCTCGCCGGTGTTGCGAGAGCCGACGGCTGTCTTGGACCATGCATAAACTGTGTGTTCAAAGACGTTTTTTGAAACATGGCAGTATGCATTCCCACTTTGCCATCCAGAATTACCAGTAATATGTTTTCCCAGAAAGCCTAGACGAAGTACTGCAATTCCTGTAGCTCTCATCCGGTAAACCTGATACGTAAACCTCGGTCAAGTCCGAGCGCATCTATTAGTGAGACAGAAATAGAACGTGCGTGTGCGCCACACCGTTCGAGAACGCAGAGCGAAAGTTGGGAAAACCAATGGCTAAGCAGGAAAGTTCTCTATACTCCAGTCCAGATCGTGCATTGCGTCCACTAACTTCATCGCAAGTGCTTGAGGTTCTTTACCGTCAACCCTTAGCGACACCTCCGCACAACGTGACAAGAAAGAAAATCTCGAAAAGGTACGAAGCAGCACCACTTGGTCCGGATGCAATTTGGGGACATTACAACAACTACCGATCAAATGGGCTGATCGGCTCTGTGGTGATTCATGGTGTCTTGCTGGCGGCAATATTAGCGCTGACACTTGCTCCCAAGGTTGTCCCTCAGATCGCGCCACGAGAAACCGTGACACTGATTGCGCCCTCGCCGGATTCCTACGCCTTGCCGATTGCAACGAAGATCGCAAGCGGTGGTGGCGGTGGCGGCGAGCGCGAGCCTTTGCCGGCACCCAAGGCACGATTGCCGAAGCCGGCAATGCAACAAATTACACCCCCGCAGATCGTAGTTCACAACGAGCAGCCTAAGTTGGCCGTTGAGCCTACGGTTGTGGTTCCGCCACAGTTGCATTTAGCAGAAAATCGCATGCCCACTCTGGGGGATCCGGCAGCGGTTCCCCTGCCGTCTGCGCCCCCTTCGAATGGAATCGGTTCAGGGGGCGGGATCGGATCTGGATCGGGAACTGGAGTCGGACTCGGTCATGGACCCGGCGTAGGTGCTGGGAGCGGCGGCGGCATCGGCGGAGGCGTTTTCAAGGTGGGCGGGGGCATATCCGCTCCTCAAGCAGTTTCAACCCCCGATCCCGAGTACACCGAGGAAGCGCGCGCCGCAAAGACGCAGGGAACATGCATTCTGTGGTTGATAGTGGATGACAAGGGATACCCCCGCAACATACGGGTTGTGCGGGGATTGGGATTTGGACTGGACGCAAAGGCTGTTCAAGCGGTGCAACAGTGGCGGTTCCAGCCTGCAATGAAAGACGGCAAGCCGGTGAATGTGCAAATCAGTGTCGAGGTAGGATTCCACCTTTATTGAGCCATACACTGTCGATTAACAGAATCGTTAGCCGTGAACGAAATAATTTCTGCCTTATGCTCATCGCAGATAGCGACTCGTAACAGGTTGTATGTCATAAGCTTGCACGCCAAATGTAAATCTCTCAATTAGTACTTTCGCATTCCCGTCCGTTGGGTACAGCAAGTTTCGTAATGGATTACAGGAGGGCCCTGATGGGACCGGACACGGGCCTTCGCTACTCTGTTTTCGGACGAACAAGACTCCGGATTATCGGAGCCCGACAACAGCAACAAAGGAGACTACAGTGGCGACTTGCGTGATATCCGCGACACCAATCGATATGCCTCCAGTAAGTGTGATTTCTGTCCAAGACGAAAAAAAGCGAGATGATTCCGAGAGCGGCCTCATTCAGCGTGCTCAGCAGGGAGACCAGGAGGCTTTCGCCACTCTTTACCAACTTCACAAGAAACGCGTGTATTCGGTTTGTCTGCAGATGACGAGAGATGTAGCGGATGCAGAAGACTTGACCCAAGAAGCATTCTTGCAGGTGTTCCGGAGCATTAACTCCTTCCGTGGCGATTCCGCATTCTCGACGTGGCTATACAGAATCGCAGTTAACACCGTGCTGATGAAATTGCGTCGCCGAAAATCGCCTCCTCTGGTTTCTCTGGACGAGCCCGTTTCGAAGGACTCTTCTTCTCTAAAGCGCGATGTGGGAAAAGCTGATCCGAACCTCAGTGGCGCTATTGATCGTATCGCGCTACGAAGAGCTGTCGAAGAGTTGCCGGCTGGTTGCCGTCAAATTTTCGATCTGCATGAAGTCGAAGGCTACCAACACCATGAGATCGCCGGTCTATTGCAATGCTCGATCGGGAATTCGAAGTCCCAACTACACAAAGCCAAGATGAAGATGCGAGACGTGCTGTTTCCGAAGCGGAGAATCGCGCGGGCAGCAAAGAACAACAACTCTATCCTCGACAGCATGACGACATAAACCCGTGGTGAGCCGGGCCGTCGCACCTGTATTCCACAGGTCCCGGAATACGGCTTACCGAATTTTAAATTTGAAGTTGCGAGCGCCAGCCGGATACATCCGGTTTAGAGATCCGGAGAGCCAGAGTTCACCCAACGCGGCGGCGTTGAGACGTCAATGGCGTTAAACGAAACGATGACAGTACCCTTCGTTGATGCCACGGATTTCACGTTTTGATGCCTGGGGGTTTAGGTATTGTGGTTATTGTTCAACATAATGGGTCGGAGAAGGGGGACCGCTTGGTCCGAATTTTGGTGGCGGATGATAACCCGGCGGTGCGGCATTATCTGCGCGGCCTTCTCGAACTACAGAGCACTTGGCGAGTTTGTGGCGAGGTTCCCACCGGATCCGAGGCGCTGCAGAGGGTGAAGGCTGATCCGCCTGACATGATTTTGCTGGATTTTCAGATGCCGGATCTGAATGGAATTGACGTCGCCAGGCAGATCTCCCAACTTTTTCCTAATATACCCATCCTGATGGTCACCATCCATCTTTCGAAACAGCTCGCCGAAGAAGCGCGAAAGGTCGGTATTCGGGGCGTGTGCTTGAAATCGGACGTGGGTTCGATCGTTGAGGCGGTCGATACACTCTTGCATGAGCAGACTTACTTTCCACGAGTGAACTAGCAGTCGATAAACCTATTTCTTTGCTGGAACAGGCTTATACAGTATTCCCTGTATACGGGTGTGGGGAACACCATGTTAGTTTTGCTGAGAGTACCTGATGATCAGAATCGCGCTCCTATTGCGCGCCGTTCGGGTACACTTGGACTTCGAGCCAAGAGCCTGGAAAAGGCGACGGGGAGTTGGAACCTGTTATGGCGGTGCGTATTCTTCTGGTCGATGACCATCCCGTTGTAAGACAAGGCCTGAGGACTCTTTTGGAAGGGCGATCGGAGTGGGAAGTGGTGGGTGAAGCCTCGGATGGTGTTGAGGCATTGGAAAAGGTTTCCGCTGCACAACCCGATGTCGTGGTACTCGATGTCACCATGCCACGGATGAACGGAATTGAAGCTTGCCGCCTCATCAAGCAAAAGGATCCCAACGCTGAAGTATTGTTCGTTACGCAACACGACTCCCCCCAAATGATGCGCGAGGCACTCGCCGTGGGGGCCAGAGGGTATGTCGTGAAATCGAATCTTGCACGGGACCTATTAGAAGCAGTCGAGGCGGTGAGCCAGCATCGCGTATTTACGGCATTGGCGCGAAATCCACAACCCGCTGGTTGAACCGCGGGCTGGGACAAGGATTTGTATCTCGAGGAGTACTTAATGAAACTGCGTATTCTGTTGGCCGATGACCATGAAATTGTACGGCGGGGTTTGTGTGCGTTGCTTCAAAAGCGTGAGGGATGGGAAGTGTGTGGTGAAGCATCCGACGGCCGCGAAGCCATCGAGATGGCCAAGCAGCTAAACCCTGATGTGGTGATTGTTGATATTGGCATGCCGCACCTCAACGGGCTGGATACGACGCGGCAACTGCTGCAGCATGACCCGCACTTCAAAATCATCGTGTTGACGATTACCGATTCGGATCAGGTTATTCGTGAAGCGCTCGACGCAGGCGCACGTGGATTCGTGCTTAAATCGGACGCGGCCCGCGATCTGGTTTCCGCGGTTGAGGCGTTGCAGAGCAAGCGAATGTTCTTTACTCCGCGCGTGAATGACCTTGTGTTGCGCGGCTTCCTCGACAAGGGCCACGCTATATCGCGGCATGAACCTCCGAGTCTCCCGATACTGACTGCGCGAGAACGAGAGGTCACGCAACTGCTGGCGGAAGGGAAAAGCTCGAAGGAAGTAGCGTCGCTGCTAAACCTCAGTACGAAGACCGTGGAAACACATCGCAGCAATATAATGCGGAAGCTTAGTCTGCACTCCATCCGCGATTTAGTCGTCTACGCCATCAAGAACAATATCATCCAGATCCAAATGCCGCCGCAGTCAACCACGGCGGAGACCCCTGTGGCTTAGACATCTCGAACCGTTGCGCGGAACCAGGGGTACCCGCTCAATGGCCGGTCCGCTAATAACTCTGAGCGCATCCGCGCATACGCGAGCGTTACTCTCCGACGCAAAATGAAAGTCCCGGCAATGAGCCGGGACTTTCACGATGTAAGCCAACAACCAAACTACGACGCGCGACGCTGACGTTCGCGATTCTGGTCGTCTTCTTCGTTCTCGGCCTGGTCACCCTTTTTGGGTTGGCCGCTCTGCTGACCCGTCTGGCCGCCCTGCTGGCCATACTGGCCGCCCTTTTGTCCAGACTGATCGCTTTGCTGGCCCTGACCGGTCTGCCCGCCGTATTGTCCCTGTTGGCCGGGTTGGCCGCTCTTTTGACCTTGGCTCGGTTGCCCGCTTTGCTGACCCTTCTTTTCCGTATCGTCTGCCATGATTACTCCTCCTATAAGCGCGTATTTCGCGCCTTAAAGATTTGTCGCTCCAAAGTTAGTTGCCGCAAGAGATTGCAGGGTTGGGGAAAATCCGAAACTTTAATAGCTTGCATCGGAGAATCAGATTTTCATTTTTGCTGTCGTGCAGAAAAGTACCCGCGCCGCAATTCATGCCGGCGCGGGATCCGACCAATTTTAAAGTTTCAAAGAACTACGTTAATTGCTATACGGACGCCGGGGTGAGCTAAATCAAAGAGAAAATACTCGCCGTCGATGTAGTCAATATAGCACTGATCGGTGTAAGCCCAACCGGTTGGCCATGCGTCGACAAGTACGAATGAGTATCCGCCGTACTGAAAACGCGGTTGGCCCCCAACCACGGTGGGACGCTGAACAACAAAGGTGTGCTGCCGTCCAAAGTTGGCGCGGAACTTGTCGTCCGGAATACGGTTTCCGCCGGCTGCGGCTTGAGCATGGTCATTTGTCTGGGCGCCGCGGTCCGCCTGCTGCGACTGTCGGTCAGCTTCCTGTTGGGCTGGCCTATCTTGCGTCCGTACTGACTTGTCTTCACTTTGCTCAGGCGGTTTAGCTGCGTCCGGGCGAGGTTGTGGATCGGCAACCCGCTTGGCGTCGTCGTTTCGTTTCGTGTCATCTTGCGCCGGCTTCGCGGCATCCGGTTGCGCTGGCTTTGCGGCATCCGGTCGCGATTCTTGTTGTTCTTGCGGTTTGGCGTCGTCGCGCTGGTCCTGCGCGTACAAGGAATTTTGCAGCGAAATGAAACCGGTAATTCCGAGTACCAAGGACAGACCCGACGTGCTCACGAATCTAGCTACTCTCATAAGTTTCTCCTTGATTGCAAACGCTAGAGAGTCGCGGATATCCACTTTCGGCAAACGACCCTCCATTCGGTGATGGCCCACGTCGTTCGGAACTAAACGCGACTGCCGCGTCGGCCGAGGTGAGTGACAAGTGAAATCACAAACAATACGAGAAAAACAAAGAACAACAGCTTCGCGATACCAGCCGCGGCAACGGCGACACCAGTGAAACCCAAAACCGCAGCGATCAAAGCTACCACCAGGAACGTCACAGCCCAGTTAAGCATGATTCTTTCCTCCAAAAGACGAGTTGCGTGCTTTCCGATATTAGGCGGGGCATAAGTTAATCCGAATCCTATTGAAACTGTAGAGCCGTCTCAGGTGTAACGTATGAAGGCATTTGCCTCTGTGTTTGCAATCAACACGATCAGTGGATGTCAGTTGATTGTCCTCTTGGTTAAGCAATACGCTGTATGGACCCGAAGCATGTACCCACCCTACAGTCCGAGTCGCAGGGAATTAGGTCTAATGCCGGTTTCCAATCTGTTGCGTTGTTTTGGAGGCAAGAAAGTTTGGAGGCCAAGAAAGTTTGGAGGCCAAGAAATGGAACGAGGTACGAGATTGCTTCTGATGTTCATTTCATTGTTGTTTGCACCGCTGCTGACTTCTCAGAATGAGCAAAAAAGCCCCAGCCCTGTGCTCCCGTCGACGGCGCTGGGGTCCCCGCTCATAATATGGTCTCAATCGCAAAAGCCAGCACCTCTGCCGGTTTCCCCAAACGTGAAAGGCAAGCCATCGCCCGCTGTCCCTCGGTCGGTTGACTCGTCCTCTTGGCTATCTCATAAGACCGCTGAAGTCGCTGATGACCGGGTCGCGAAGCCACCTTCCGATGATTATGTTCCCTCTTATCCCGATTACTGGTAGTCGACAGCAAACGTGGGTCGGTAACACAACTCGATCCCAAGATCCTCGTTGCGGTGAACCTTTCTCGCTCCGATTTGGATGATGATCAAATTCGCGCCATTTGTTTTGGACAATATATCCGTGCGTTGGTGTGCGCCCCCCGGACAAGACTGGAGACCATACAACCTCCGACCCATCCTCCAACTCTAAAAGGGCGGGAGATTGCCAATGCCTACGAAGAAGAGTTCGCGCAAACAGTCAGCACCGAAATTTGGGAGAGTGGCAGGGAAAAGTGTCGAGAGCGCCATGCATCGGAAGAAGAAGGGAACTCTGAAGTCGGGTAAAGGTGGAAAGGGAGGCAAAGTGAAGAGCCGGAAGCAGGCCCTTGCAATCGGGCTTTCCGAAGCGAGAAAAAAAGGTGCGAAGGTGCCGAAAAAGAAGTCTTCGTAAGATTCGCTCGCTCCTGAGTATCAACTACCTTGTGCTTGTCTTTGAAATGGAGCTTTCAGATGACCGCTGCAGACGTGTTGGTCGAAACGATAAATGCCAACAATGGGGAAACGCGATTCCAGAAGATCGATGAGATGGCATCCGTCGTGATGCGCTTCCCAAACGAGCGTCTAGCCTCTTTCACCTGCAGCTTTGGAGGAGCCGAGGTCAGCCACTACACTTTGATTGAAGCTAAAGGAATGCTGACAGCGGAGCCTGCGTACGAGCACTCGATGGCGCTCAAGCATCGGATCGTTATCGGCAGAAAAACAAAAACGAAAACATTTCGCAAGCGCGATCAATTCGCCGCTGAGCTAATTTATTTTTCCGATTGCATTTTGCAAGACAAAGAGCCGGAGCCGTCCGGTTTGGAAGGATTGGCGGACGTTAGAGTTGTTCGCGCAATTTATGAATCTGCTCAACATAAGGGAAACGGTTGAACTCCCGGCTTTGCCGTCGAAGAGGAGACCGACGTTGTGACAGAAGATCCGTCGCGCGCACGGCAACCCTGACACGGTGAACGCTAGGTCTCCCTCCGGAGAAGTGGCGTAGAAAATCCCACTGGCTTGCAAAAACTCCCGCTCATTGCTGACAGACCGCCATTTACCTCCGGCGCGGAATTGCCTCTCGAAAACGATGCGACCCGCCAGGCCTCACTCGGTACCATATTGTTGCAGGCGTTCTAAGGCATCCGCCCGATAGGTGCAGTTACGGGGCGGGCGGACACTGAGTGAGTACGGCGTTCCGCGATATGCCGAGAGTGGGCGTAGCGTAGGAATCAAAACAAATTCAAAGCAGGGAGCTTTCCGATGTCTGTAAAGAAACTTAGTCTTCTTTCCATGGTTCTTGCTTGCGCAGTCTGGGCAGTGGCGCAGAGTGCGCCTGCTGGAGGGGCAGCGCCTGCGGGTGGAACGGCGCCTGCAGCCGGTGCGGGAAATGCGGGAAATTCCGGCAGTACGGGAGCGAAGACCTCCGGTAGCGCGACGCCTCGGGGTAGCACGGCCACTCCGACTAATCCCCCTACGGTTCCGGGAGCAACGTCTCCAAACACACCGACTCCGGGCAATACGACCCAGCCGTCAACAATAAATCCGAATAAGACGCCGGGATCATCCTCTCCGACGTCTCCCTGTGGATCCATGCCGGGGGCGACTGGTTCGGTTGGAAATTCTTCGACGCCAAACACCGGCGCAAACACTGGTGCGTCGGGCGCGGGTTCGGCGTCTGGCTCGGGCGCGGCAAATTCCGGTTCCACAAATTCTGGATCTACAAATGGGTCCACATCGGGTTCTTCGGTGACGCCCTC
>Ga0302182_10001499_pt1 | contig 12217 bp, 14 predicted proteins | sample I_Palsa_N3_1_FD_198781 | JGI IMG/M metagenome (GOLD analysis project Ga0302182, IMG submission 198781) | Peat permafrost microbial communities from Stordalen Mire near Abisko, Sweden - I_Palsa_N3_1 | ecosystem: Environmental > Terrestrial > Soil > Palsa > Peat permafrost | place: Sweden...
TTTCCAAAGTGCAAGTAAGGCTTTGTTGTCCATTAGCGTGTCCCATGCTTCGACGAGAAGAACCGCATAACCCTGGTGAGGAAGCCACCACGTCGCTGCGCATCTTCAGCATCGAGCTCTCTCATGCGTTTATTGAATCGGCGCATCTCTTTCGCGTGCGCTTCAGCCCTGAGATGCGCCTCGACGGAGCCACGGTCGTCTCGATCTCCGAATCCCATGGGCTTGTACTGTTTTGTGAATTTGATCTTGCGTGACACTTGGTCCCTCCAACCTTATTGAATTCGTCCGTATGCCTTGCCGACTAGCTTGTCGTATTGAAATTCGCTGAGTTCCAGAATGACGCCGCCCCCACCGTTTCTGACGGCGTGTTCGAAGTTGTTCTTGCTCGATAAATCTGTAAGTGCTTTCCCGCGCTGGGCGAGTTCACGAATCTTCTCTGCGTCGGTGAAGCGTAGCGTGCGGACACGTTGCTGCGTGAACTGATTGGTGAAGTCGCAGGTCCATCGCTTGTCAAAGGTGAAGCGCATGTAGACGTAGGGCATCAATGCACCTTCTCCATCGCCTTCGGCATTTGACGGAAGACGCGGCTGTAGATGTCGTGTGCAAGTTCGATAGACTCCCCGACCGCGACGCTGATCGGAATCACACGAACGTTCACCTGGTTCTGCCTCGCCAGTCGCAGCCCCGCAATGATGCAAGCACCCAAGTAGATCAAGTTTCGGTTCGGGCGAGGCAGGTGAGAAGATAGAGTAGGCGAAGACAAGGCGAAAGTCACTGTGGAAGTCTGCAATCTTTGGTAATTGCACTGGATTTGGGGCAATTAGGGCGGTGTAATAGGAATCCCACTAGTAAACAGGAGCGTTCATGCCTCGTCCGTATTGGTCTGGTCGTATACAGGTTTCCCTCGTCTCGTTTGGCGTTCAACTTTTCACGGCAACGGAGTCGAAAAGTGCCATCTCCTTCCATCAAATCAGTCGGAGCACGGGAGAGCGGGTTCGCCACCAGAAAGTGCTCGAATCGTCCGTCGAAAAGTACAGCGATGGCCCAGCCGTTCCTGTCGAGAAGGATGAGATCGTGAAGGGCTACGAGTACCAGAAAGGACAGTACGTCATCATCGAGCCGAGTGAGCTTGAGAACCTCAAGGTGCCATCGAAGCACACCATCGAAGTCACTCAGTTTGTAGAAGCCAACGAGTTGCTCCCCGAGTACATCGAGAAGCCGTACTTCGTCGTCCCCGAGAAGGACAGTGTCGAGGCGTTCACAGTCATCCGGAAGGCTCTACAAAAGACCGGCCGCGTAGCAATTGGGAAGGTTTCCTTCTCAGGCCGCGAGAACATCGTCGCGGTGCGTGCCGCGGGCGAGGGCGAGACTGGAGGCATGATGGCCTACACACTGCGTTCGGCTAACGAGCTTCGGTCTTCACAGGAGTACTTCCGCGACATCAAGCCAGCCGAGGTGAATGGGGAGTCGCTCGAACTCGCCGAGAGCCTGATCGCAAAGCGATCCTCGAAACTCGATATCTCCAAGTTCGAAGACGGCTACGAGGTCGCGGTGAAGGAGTTGGTGGAGGCCAAGTTGAAGCACCTCCCTGTGCCGAAGGACGAAGGGGCGCAGCCCTCGCGTAGCAACGTCGTGAACCTGATGGACGCGTTGCGAAAGAGCATCGGCGGCGACGAGGCCCAGGTCGGGAAAGCTACCAAGAAGCCCGCAGCCAGTGCGAAATCCGACACCGAAAAAGGAATTGGCCTCGTGAAGACTCCGACCAAGGCTGCTTCGAAACGCAAGACAGCCTAAAATGCTCGTGAGTCGATCAGGCCAAGAACTTCTTTGTCGCCTCTGACGGGGTGTACAGTTCACCATCGATTAGCATTCGCCCCGTGTACGAGCCGCCGCGCCCGGCAAATTCCCAGGCAACGTCATGTCCATCACGAGCTAGCTTGGCCCATTTGGTCTTCTTTGCAGCATTCTGTTCTAGCCAGAAATGGCCCTCGTCATCCACGAAAGAACGCAAATGCGCATGACCTATCAGGTCGATCCAGGTCGACATATCGTTAAGTGTCTGCGCCACACTCGGATAATAAGGTCAGGGGAGGAATCTCGCCAGCCAGCCCCTCGTTTAGCGGCCTTGAGCTCAAGATCGGCGGACAATGCCCGGACCACCGGATGCAGGACGGAAGGGTTGAATCCAGAAAAGCAACAAGCATGCCCGCTTGTTTGGGTGCGAGTGGCTATTCGGTGACGTGGGTGAAGTTGGTTTGTGCGCTTATCTCGATATCCCTCTACAATTCGTGACTGCATAGGAACACAAAGATTGAGGGGTCTGAGAATGGCTGAAAAAACGATGGTGGATAAAGCGGGAGAGACGGTTGGGGTGGGGATAGCGATGGCATCAGACGTAGCTGGAGCTATCAAAACGGCAATTGGTGCTGCTGTGACCACGGTGACCGAGGTTCTAAACTCGACAAATGTAAAGAAGGCAACGAAGAAAACTGCCCCGAAAAAGGCAGCCAAAAAGACATCTCCGGAAACGGCCACGAAGAAAATCGTGAAAACGAAAACTGCGAAAAAGGCACCCGCGAAGAAGGTCGCTAAAAAAGCTCCAGCCCCGGCTAAGAAAATCGCAAAAAAAGCGGTAAAGAAGCCTGCAAAGAAGACCGGCCGACCGCGGTGATAACGGTGAGCATTTCCTCATTGAGCTGCCTCAGTTGTTGCTCGATGAGGGCTTGATTCACGAAATCCGCCATTGAAACCTCAAGGTGGTTGTAAGGCGTAAACGATCGAAGAATGCGATTGTTGAATATGCCATGCGTTCGAATAGTGGAAGTGCGCCCCCTGTACAATTCCCAATTGCGGCACAAGCTGTCCGTTGAGGTACTGCGTAATGGCGAAGAAGGAACCCGAGAAGAAGGCACTCAAAGCGATTGATAAAGCCGTAAGGAAAGCAATTAAGAGTGGCATCAGCGGAGGGCTGGTTGACCAGACGGTCGCCACATCCATACATGCGGCCACCGTAAAGGCCGCAAGGAAAGCGGCTGCTCCGAAGAAGGAAGTCGTGAGAGCCGAAAAACCCGTCTCCACCAAGAAAGCTGCAAAGGCAGCGAAAAGAACGGAACAGGACGTGGACTGAAAAGCAAGCCGCGGTGACCGAACAGCAGCTTGACCTCGGTATAGATCACGATTTAGATCGTCAGTGCGGTCAGAACAGCTTCGAGTGAAGGATCTGGAAGTCGGATAGTGGTTAGGTTTTCTTTGAGGGCCTCATGTCGGACGATCCGCATTCCCTAAAGCTCTACATTGACGGAAACTGCTATCAGAATCCTGGAGGAGCGGGCGCCATCGCGTGCGTGGCTCACTTTCCTGAAGATTGGAACCGGCCTGATGAGGTCATCTTCGACGACGGATTCCACGAAACGACAAACAACCGCATGGAACTTTGCGCCTGTATCCGCGCCCTCGAATATGTCGCCGATAAAGGGAAGGAACTTGGTGTAGAGAGGGTCTTGATCGTCACTGATTCGAGGTATGTCCACGACAATCACAAAAGGCCTGTCACCTGGCGGGCGAATAAGTGGATGAATCACTCAGGGGCGCCCATAGAGAATCCGGATCTTTGGAAACAGTTCCTCACCGCTCTTAGAAATGTGAAGGTACGCACCGAGATCATCTGGAAAAAGGGAAAAAAGTCTCCAACGCTCAAAATGGTTGATCGAGCAGCAAAGGAGGCTGGCAAAGCACCGCGAAAATTTGATCGTGGTTTCAGACTGGGGAAGGTAGCCAGGTCAAAAGTGACGAAAGGATCACCCTCGATGTATATAGCCGCGGGCGGGACTGAAACGATTCGCATCTACCGTTCGGGAATGATCGGCAAGAAGTCTCATAAGATTACCTTCGATCTGTACGATGAAAACGCTGCTCGATACGCTGAGAAATGTTACGCATATGCCGAGACCGATATCGTGAGCCAGCTGCACAGACAGCATTGCTACCGGGTCAGATTTAATGACGTCCCAAAGCATCCGATGATCGAGGCAGTTATCGAAGAGATAGCATGCGCATCATTAGACTTTATAAGTTCGGGGGCGATTTCGTGACGATTGAGTCGCGGCAAGGGGCTCCAGCAATAGTGCCTTTCTTTGAGGGAGGAGTTCCACTCCTCCCTCGCTGCCGCCGCTGGCGAGTATTTAGCTACCCACCACTGCGGCCTGTTCCTGCCGCAACGCGACCCTGAAATCCAGTGCGCCTATAGGTACAAATAGGGGAACCCAAACTTGCTGAGGCTTCGCCTTCGGTGCACATCCAACCAACGGCCATGAGGAGTCGCTTCCTTCGCGAGATGGCCGAGCCAGCAGTCTCAAGGATGACAGAAGGTATCCCCCCAAACCGCTAAGCAGGACTCTGTCGATCCTTCCACCGGCTTCGGAGTCTGAAGAAGCAATAACGGGCATTGCACAAGCCTAACTACCTTTTCCGTGATGGAACCGAAGACCACTGGGCGCCAGCCTGACATTCCGTGCGTTGAAATCACGAGCATATCAATAGCATCCCGTTTGATCACTCGCATGATGTTGCCGACCACATCGTTTCCTGTCTCAATGGTGTAGAACCCGTCTGCGCCTTGGGCGAGCATTGAGAGTTGGCACGCTCTTAACCGTTGATCAATTCTGTCTTTTTGTTCTTCGAGCACTGAGGTCTCGGGAAAGAAATCCGCGCCATTGAAGTCGGGAATGGTCGGGATGATGTGAACGAGGTGAAGCTTCGCACCATAATGTTTCGCGAGATCGACCGCCATATCGAACGCAGAGATGGAGGAAGGGCTGAAGTCGGTCGGCAAAAGAATCTTTGTGGGGATGGAAAAGGATGAGGTCGCTTGTGACATAAACATAACTCCATAACCATGCTTAATAAAGGTGGAGAGCTTCTTGGAAACTCGGATGAGTCCAGACAAAAGAGGGCAGCGTGCTTCTTACTGCGGTCGTCCTATGTGAATAATTTCCCCTCCGGGAGATGACGAAGTTGGCTCCGGTATACCTTGTTCAAGAGCAATGCAGTTTTGCTTTCCGTCTTGATAGTCGACGTGGAACGGTCTTGTGTAAGCGAGTGGAGATGCTACCCGCATTTGGGTAAGACGATATTCGCCGATCATGGCTTGTTGACCGACACGCGCGGTTAGGTTATATCTCTCTTCTGCAATGTAAGTCGCGTGAACGTTTGCGAGCGGAAGGACAATTCCGTGCACGTCCGCAAAAACGATAATCACATTAAGCCCATCGGTCGGTTGTTTGGTCTCAAAGTGGACAGTGATTTCCATAGTGACTGTATTGCCTGGAGTCTTCACAACGCACTCGCCTGATTCCATATTGTTGTTAGACGAGTTCCGGCGTGACGAGACCTGCGCATGGAGAAGCGGAGGTGCCATGAGTAGTAAGAGCCAAGCCATTCTTGAGCCGGTCACCATCAGCGTTACCCTCGGTTCAAATCGCTTGGCCCAAATCACACCATTTCATTTACTGCGCCTACCTACACTCTCGCACTATCGGGGTTCGCGGGTCTGAGCATTACGGCACACCCTGAAAAACAATCTTGACCTTAATAGGCCGACGCACGGAGGTGGCCGAGCTAGCCGCACCGACGACCGCTCCCTTTCAGAACAACTTCGACTATCACACGCGTGTAAGCTTCAAGGATTTGCACACTCATGACAGACGATACCCCGACGCAGAGCAAATATCTGTGCTGTTGTGCTCTTGGCGATTTATAACTCGAAGCCAGCCTCAGCCACTTCGTGCAAACAAGATTCTAATGATGAAGGTCAGTACGGTTCGTCTGGTGACTATGGGGGTTCCCGTTCGAGCGCAGTGGGCCGTTTTGTTTAGGTGTCGGATCAACTTCAATATTTCTGTCCACGAGGGTGAGAGACGAGGTCGACAGCAATGGCCCACGAGTTGCGAATGGCAAGTGCAATCAACGACAGCATGCCTGCAGCCACCAAGGTGAGTCCGCGTTGAGGGGCTCGGAAGAACAACAATCCGCCGAATACGTGAAGCCCGTATGCTGCCCATGGGAGCATTGCGTAAACAATGCGGTCTTGCAGCCCGTAGTAGTCTTTCTTATGCTGCTGCCCCAAAAGAAACGACCCCGAGTAAACTAACCCAGCCACCCCCACCAGGCAAAGGCAGAGAGAGGCCGTGAAGCGAGTGTGGTTCGGTAACGTCAGGAGCGCAGCGAGTAATAGCACCGTCGAGAAATAAAGAACTGTGGGAGTAAGGTACACGCGAATCTTAGCGGTGTCGTCCTGCGCGCTGCGCTCAGCGCCGAGCGTGATGACTACAAACAACAGACCGATCAGGGCCGCTGCTGCGGCCGATATGAGGAGATAGAAGTTCGCCCATCGCTGTAATTCGTTCATAAGCTCATTTGGGCTTCGCGTAAAGGCACTCTTGGATTAGCAGGCTCATTTACGATGCCTTCAAAACGAATCCCTTCCCGAAATTCTGCCAAAACTTCACCTAGGTAGCTCACGGTGCCATCGAGCATCACGTCCGTTGATCCCCCAATGTGTGGAGTCACAAAGATCCGTGACTCCGTGAGCAGCGGATTGGTTTTGCTCACTGGCTCATCCTTGACCACATCCAACCCAGCGCCGTAGAGATGACCGCTCGTCACCGCTGTCAGGAGAGCCGCTTCATCGACCAGGGTTCCCCGACCTACATTGACCAGCACGGCATTCTTTTTCATCGCTGCGAGCACAGTGCCATCGATCATGTTCTCGTTGTCCTTCGTTCCCGGAATAGCCAGAATCAGGTAATCTGCGTCTCCGACTGCGAGCTTCAACTGATCGTGTCCGTACCCTTTGACACCGTTTGGCGCGTGGTCTGGGTGATTATCTACGCCCGTCAAGATCATCCCGAATCCCCGAAGCCTTTCGATGAGCAAATCGCCGATTCCGCCCAAACCCACAATGCAAGCGGTCTTTCCAAAAAGGGCCCTATTTACTTCCGGCTTGGCCGAAACCTGAGCTTGCCCCTTTGTCACGGCCATTTCCTCATTGAGCCGTCGTGACACCGTAAGCATCAGGAGCACTGCAAGTTCCGCCACCGACTCGCCGTTACCTGTCTTCGTGGTCGGGGCAGACCCCACCCAGACACCTGCCTTCGTTGCCGCGTCAACGTCAACTCCCTCATAACCTGCTGAGGCCATCTGAATCAGCCCAAGCCTCGTCTGTACCTCTATGTCTTTGGAATCGACCTTGCCGAACGCAACGATTACTTCAAGTTCTGTCGATGGAGTATTCTCGCCGGGTTGCCACGACGAAAACTGGTCATCGGGATGTTCACACCGGAGGAGTCTCAACATCTCCTGTGCAAACGCATTCCGCTTTCCTAGGTAACCGATCTTCATCGTGATGCCTCCGTTCACCAATAAAAACAATGCCCGCGCTAACTGCTGCGATCGTCTTTGGTCGATGTCGGCCGGTTAGCCACACGCCCTCCGGTCTCATCCAGCCAATCGAGGATCACCTTCAGAGCCAGGCCCATATTGCCGATCTGGCAGTGATTCTGAGCGGACTCGGCTTCAGTGAAGACCCTAGCGGTGATCGAATGCGCGGCGGTCAGCGTCATCAGCTGGTCTGGCAGCATGCTTAGCGGCATGTAGTGGTCTTTGCTCCCAGCCATCAGGAGAACGTCCTGGGTCACCAGGGAGGAGATGTCGTCCGTGCGATATTCACGCCAGTCCGCAAACACGTCGGCCGGCGTCGCACTACCCATGACGCGCTCGCCTTGAGCAATGACCCAGTCCGTCAGCAGGTCCGTCTTCCTTACCGAGGCAACGGCCGCGTTGACTAGCTGTGCCGGCATCTGATCGGAGTTCTCCGCGATGACGGAGAGCCCGGAAGCGGTGAACCCCTTCGTTGCCGCCACGAAGAGGCTGGTGCAGATGTCCATCGCGATCACGCGGCTGACCCTCGGTTCGCGAGCCGCGGCACGGATGACTAGACCGCCGCCGAGGGAAAAACCGATCAGGGTGAAATCCGAAAGGCCGAAGTGATCGACGATCGCGGCAACCGGTAGATCCCACTCCGGTGTCATGGGAATGCCCGCGTCCAGCGCCGTGCCTTGGCCGGGCCCATCGAAGATGATCGTGTCCAGGCCGACATCGCGCAAGGCCAGCGCGGCAGGCAGCCACTCGATGATGTAGCTGTCGTAGCCGCCAAAGACGACGATCTTCCCTCGTACCACAGGTGGCGTGAACCGGTAAGCTGACAGCTGCTTTCCCTGATAGGGGACGAGGTGATGGTTTTGCGGCGTGACGCCGTTGTCCTCCAGAACGATGCCCATGAATCTTTGGAAGGCGGGCTTGACCCGCGCATCGGAGGGATCAAGGAAGAATATCGCCATCTTTGCGTAATAGGCTGCGGGCAGGCGACGGCCAGCCGCCAGGCTGCTATCGCTGAGCTTGGACATCTCTCGCGCCCAATCATCGTAATTGCTGATGCGGGTACCGACCGCCTTCAGCTCCTCCAGCATCTGTTTGTCGCCGACCCAGTTCCAGAATCGATTCATCTGGAAATTCAGCGAGACATTAGAGTGGAATGAGTAGTAACCCACTGGAAAACGACCTAAGATTGCTTCATCATTGAGATCCATCTGCGCAGCTCCGTTCTCTGGTGAATTTGATGGCAGTACCAAACCTCACTACACTGTGCAGTGCCATCTACAGAAATAAATGTCGTTCCGTTCAAACTGAAGCTCTGGATAACCTGGTAAGTATTAGCAAAACGCTATTCCCGCTTGGCGGGATAGACAGGAGTGACGGTGAACTCAAGACCGCACCCCTTCGGTTGATATTGCGGAGATGTCACCGTACAACGAAGTGCTCCGCTGACGCTTAGCCTTTGCGGACCCAACTTCAGAAGCTTGGATACCCTGATGGGATTCACGATGGCCGTCCAGCGACCCGCTGTCCAGTTGTAGGTGTCATAGGAAGTGGCCGCGAAGGTCCAAGCCTTTGGTGTTGTATAGGCAACGAACGGTTGAGCGTAGGTTTCGCTGACGTTTGGATGGCTCTCACTTCCGGCTACGGACCAAACGTGACTAGCAAGCAGGCCAGTGTTTGTGTGTCCCTTGTGCTTGACCACCACTGCGGTCGGCCCGACACCGAACTTGCGCGTGCTGAGCAGCCCGTTCGTACCTGTCGGCACCAGGAAGGCCGGGCCGGCCCCCCAAATGAGGGACGTGGTATGAACCGGGGAAAGGAAAATGCTCTCCGTCGAATCGCTCAACCCCGTCTGGGTCGTTCGGCCAGAGACGTTTTGCTGATAGATCAATGGAATTGTTGTCCGGCTGAGCAGGTTCCAATCTCTTGAAATCTGGATAGGATAGACCGGCTGTGCCTCCATCGTGTAACGGAAGCCGTCCTTCCTGGGCCCGAGGTTGAAATCAAACCAATTCTGCAGGGGGACGCTGATCATTGCAGCAAGCGGATTCGTCAGCTTTTGGGCGATCTCTGCGGAGTCGTTCGTCTCTGCTGCCACTGGAGCGTGTGGGATGCTGCTGTCCGTCTTTTGGGCACCTAACGTCGGTGCTTGCGCGGCGAGCGCCAACGGGGCTGCCATCGCCATGGCCGCCATAGCGATCACTTCCTGAATGCGTCGCAATAGGATGCTCGTAGCCGGGTGGAGCAAAAGCGCTTTCATGTATGTCCTTGGAGATCAGTCTCGCCATCCGCTCAACGGCGCTATGAGCCTGGATACTCCATCGTCCAGATGGCAGGATCGCCAGCTTTGTATTCGGTGCCTTCCCATGGAGTGCCGCAGATGTGAAGGTAGGCATAGGGCGTGTCAGCGAACATCATCCACGCTCCTTTGTCGCGCATCGTCGTCGGAAGGCCAGCCATGGCGGCGTTGAATGGCCAAAGAATCATCCAGTGCGGCCCAATTGGAATGGCCGGACTCGTTTTATCGAAAGGGTTTGTATTGCTATGCTGGGTCGCGCCGCAAAGCATGTACGCCACGCCGGGAACCGTGTTGGTAGGCTTCGGATTCCTTGCCTTAATGTCGGCGAACCATTGCATTGCCACGGGATCGGCGCACATGGGCGGGTCGCCGATCTTGTTCTCATCTCCAGGCAGACATATCCACTTGTTTGTGCCTTGAACCAGTATCTTCATTTTGCCCTGAGCGTCTATCTCCGCAACCGTCGCATCCTTCGTGATCACAGTTGGCCCCGATAGGCGGGCACGCCTGATCTTGGCGTTCAACGTCTCATCCTGCCTTGCATCGGTTTCGACGGTTACCGCCGAAATCGTTGCGCTCCCTGCTGCCAGCGCTATCGCGGCAAGGGCTGCGGTCCCGGCAAACGATCGGCGAGAGATCGCGTCGGACGCATCTAGAGTTGGCTCACCTTGACCGAAGGTGCATCCTTCAATTGCATCGCTCTGCTTTTTCATTTTCGCCTCAAGCGGTCACCGCGTTCCCCTGGGGAATTCCGAACAGCTCCCCACCCAGCGGGATCTTGCAGGAATACTATGCAGCCTTGGGGACGAGGAGAGGCGCAGTTTCAGCCAAATGGAACAATCCAAGCGTATTGGTCGAGAAGATCTTCTCGCGATCTGCAGCATCGGGGATCGTTTGATCGACGAGATCGATGTGCAGCTTCGGATTCATAGGAACTGGACCGAAATCGGTTCCAAACAGGACGCGGTCCACGCCGCACATCTCGACCATGGCCTTGAGACCGATGGCACCGGGACCCATGCAGTCCACATAGATATTCGACTTGAAGTAGTCCGAAGGCTTCCGGAGGTTCTTGTCCACTTTGTGGATGGGTGGGTTCTGGATTCCGTTGTAGTTCAACTCCCAGTTCCAATCGAGTCTGCAGATGACCGGCGCGAGAGCGCCGCCCATATGGACGAAGAGTACCTTGAGCTTCGGGTATCGATCGAAGACGCCGCTATAAATCATGCGGGCCGCCGACACCGCCGTATCGAATGGGCGGCCCAGGGCTTCAATCAGTCTGTACTGCTGCAGTGCAGGAGCGGCTACCGAGACAAGTGGCGGATGGATGTGAACCAGGACATCCTTGTCCTGTGCATACTCCCAAAGCCACTCGGCTTTGGGCGAGTCGAGGAATACCTGATCTGCACCGGCACCATAGCTGCTAGAAATGCTAATGCCGTATGTTTCCTTGCTGGAAATCAGAGGATCGATGACATCGCGCGTGTTCTCTTCCAGGGCATGTGCGTTGGCCATGCAGGCAATGTCCTTGGGGAACCGATCTCGAAGCTCGAAGGACTCGTCATGCAGGAACTTGAGCGTGTCGATGGTGCTCGCTTTAATAATGCCATTGGCGAACGTCTCTATCTCGCCGCCATAGCTGTTCAGACAGAGCGTAACTCCACTCTTCTGCTGAATCTCCATCGAATAGTCAACGTCAACCGACTCTCGATAGAAAAACATCTCGCCGGCATTGGCCTGCGGCAACGGTTTTGTGTCGTCAAAGCCTATGTTCTCAACGAACTTTTGCTTCAGCTTGGGACCGAAGATGTGCCGATGAGTATCGATGATGCTTCTGGTCGGCTTGGAATCAGACATTGGGAACACCTCTGCTCAGAGCCTCTACCCCCCACGTCCTGTTGTCTGTATCGCCTTGCTCATCGTCAGACAGACGAACGCTATCCTGGTGAGCAACTCCTTTCCTAACACTGCCTGCCGTCGATTGAGCTTTTGGTGCGGACAATCGCCGTGACAGTCATCCTCGCCTCCAACAACAACCGAGGAACTTGTTCATCATTCATCGAGAGTGACCGTGCAAGTCTCAAGATTCGACTCTCTTTCCAAGGCATACAACATTAACAAGCGTTGACTAGAGCTGAGGAACGATAACCGTCGCGCTTCGCTGTAAACCATGTCTCCGGTCTGTTTCGTAACGCTAAGTGCTAAGTACGCTAAGTGCTAAGTACGCTAAGTCTGTATGTCTCTCTTGGGGTCGGAGCGTGGCTTCGGTTCTCCTGTAGAGAGGAGGATCAGAGCCATGCAGACAGTCAGATCATTTGTTGGGATGGATGTCCACAAGGAGACCATCTCGATCACCGTTGCCGAAGAGGGGCGGAACGGCCCGGTACGGTTCCTGGGAGTCATTCCGAACGCGGCAAACGATGTAGCCAAGATGGCGAAGCGACTCTCGAAGCATGGGGAGCTCGACTTCTGCTATGAAGCGAG
>Ga0302182_10001505_pt1 | contig 12186 bp, 9 predicted proteins | sample I_Palsa_N3_1_FD_198781 | JGI IMG/M metagenome (GOLD analysis project Ga0302182, IMG submission 198781) | Peat permafrost microbial communities from Stordalen Mire near Abisko, Sweden - I_Palsa_N3_1 | ecosystem: Environmental > Terrestrial > Soil > Palsa > Peat permafrost | place: Sweden: Abisko...
CATCCGAATTTGCGAGCGGGGTTCAACTGACTTTCTCGCCGCATCAGCAGCAATGCAATAGGTTGGCGCGTGGACACTCCTTCCATCGGGCCTCGCCGTCGTTGCGAGACAGGCAATTCGTTTCAGATGCGAAGGCATGTCAGACCAGGGACGAAGTTCACTCATCCGGCCTGGGCGCGTCTTCCATAGCAACCTCTGGAAGAACTGTTGCGACCCGCAGTGCGTGAGTGTTGAGCAGTCGATATAGCGTTACGCGAGAAATCCCCAGATCCTTCGCTGCATCGCCAAGGCGTCCTCGATGTCGCAGCAATGCCAGTTCGATAGCTTGGCGTTCAGCAGCTTCGCGCGCGCGTGCCAGCGACATCGGCGCGCCCGCGACATGCTCCCCGAGTTCGAGATCGACCGCGTGGATCTGGCGCCCGTCGGACATGACGATCGCGCGGCGCACGCGGTTGATCAATTCGCGCACGTTGCCCGGCCAGCCATAGATGTGGATTGCGGCGATCGCGTCGGGCGCAAATCCTCGCACTCGACGACTGGCGTCCATCTTGAAGCGCTCGAGTATGTGGTTGGCAAGCAACTCGATATCTTTACCACGCGCGCGCAGCGGAGGTTCTTTGATCTGCAGGACGCACAAGCGGTGGAACAGGTCGGCCCGAAAACGACCATCGATCATGGCCGTCTGCATCTCCACGTGCGTCGCGCAGATGATGCGCACATCGACGGGGGTGGGGGCGTGGCCACCGAGCCGCTCGACCGTGCGCTCTTGCAGGAAGCGCAACAAGCTCGCTTGGCTTTCGAGGGGCAGGTCTCCGATCTCATCGAGAAAAAGTGTGCCGCCATCTGCGGCCTCCACCCGACCGATCTTGCGCTGATTGGCACCTGTGAAGGCGCCGCGTTCATAGCCAAATAATTCCGATTGGAGAAGGTGAGTGGGAATAGCACCGCAGTTGATCGCGATGAACGGCCGATCGCAGCGCACCGAATTGGCGTGAATGGCAAGCGCGGTCAATTCTTTGCCGGTTCCCGACTCGCCGGAGATGAACACGGGCGCGTCGGTCATTGCAACCTTCCGGACAGAACGGAACAGCGCAAGCATTGCGTCGCACGATCCGATCATGTGGCCCTCTGAGTGACCGCTGGGCTGTTCCTTCCAAGCGCGCTCCGCCAACGAGGCCATGCCGTACGCGTGGCCGATGGCGTCGATGATCCGATCGTTTGATGCCGGCAACGCGACGTAAGCGAAGAAAAAATCACGAATCAGCTGGAGCACGCCTGGGTCTTCAATGTTGGTCGGATGGCATATCGCCACCCATCCGATTTGCGAATGAGAAAGCAACCCGCGAAGAGCTGGAAAATCCAGCGGCCGCTGGAACGTTGAGAAGTCAAACAGCCCCGCCGACGCACTGTCGAATCGGCGCGTGATTCCAAAGCCGTCGTCCGGCTCGATCGTCTCAACCTGCCATGCACGCTCCTCGAGGAGCGCTTGCAGAGACGCAACCACTTTGTCGCCGACATAGTAGAGCGTTCTCACATCCTCGTTCATCGTTCTCTCTAATGGTTATGCTTAATACAGAGGGCATGGCGCCAAGGACCGGGTTGAATCCGACAACCTTCCGCAAACGCGCTAGCGAGTGGGTGCTTGAGGCCATCGGCCTGACGATTGCACGCTAGCGGATCTGCACAGTCACGAAATTCCGAAGCACGTTCATCCGACGTGCACTGCAAGGTGTGCACACCCATGAGGTCTTGAATCGCGGCGTTGGATCTGACGGTAGGGACGGTGCTCCCGGTCTGTTTCAGAGGGAGTGACCGCCCCCCGTACCCGGTAACGGGCCACCATAAAGGGGGAGGCTAATCGTAAATGCACAACCTTTTCCGGGCATGTTGCGAGCGGTCAGGCTTCCTCCATTCAGTTCGACATTTTTTCTGGCAAAAGCCAAGCCAAGGCCGAGTCCGCTTCTGTCATTGGTGCTCTGTGTAAAAGGCAAGAATATGCCTTCCGTATCCCCTTTAGGCAGGCCGCCACAGTGGTCAACGACATCGATCATGATGCGGTCCGCCGCTGTATGTACATTCAAAAAGACGGCAGTGTGTGCACGGGTGAATTTGAAGGCGTTTTGCACCAGACTACCGAGAGCTGCATATAGCAGATCTCGATTCCCCCTGGCATTAAGATCTGGATGAACGGCTGCAACAAGGAGCGAGCATCCGCGTACCTGTGCAGCCAGCTCCGCAGCAAATTTGATCTCTTCGATGAACTCGGCGACGGAAAACACTTCCCCGCAGGGGGAAACCCCGGACGTTGAGCGTGTCTCGGCTAGCGCTCGATCGATCAAATCGCGAAGCTCAAACAGGCCGTGTTCGAGAACCGAGCCGGTTGCACCCTTAAGACTTAAATTGCTGGCCTTAGCTGCCGCAAAAGCAAGCATTGCTGTCCCGAGACGGCTTCGTAGATCCTCGGCCAAGTACTCTATCTTTTCGGTCATATCGAGCGCGGTGTTATGAGCCGATTTGGCATCACGCTGCGTGGTGTACTCGACAACAGCGCTCGCTATTGCATTTTCCAGGCAGCGGGTGAGCGTTCTGAATTCATCGACCACAAATTGCACCTCGCGCTCACAAGCAAGGTCCGTGATTGCCTGACACAGATCGCCATAGCTATGTACGAGCTGATCGATCGAAAATCCGAGAACAAGTAGTTCGCGCCCGTGCTTTGCAGCCGATCCGTCTACGTTGTCGTGGGGCAGCTCGCTCCCCGACAGGCCGTGATTTTCACCGCGGGTCATGGGATCGCTCGTCTGTTCGATTTTAAGCGTCTCGATCAATTGATCCAGGAACAATGGAACGCCGTTTTGCAGTTGTTCTTTGCTTATCGTGCGGCCAGATCGCCGAGCGACTTTCCTCCTGCACCGGTCAATCAATGCTGTGCGGTTATTCACCAAGAATTCGTGCATCATTGCGTCACCTTGAGCGTAATTTAGCAACGCCATTTGCAGAAATATCGATCGATCCGGCGCACTCCGCGAGAACAAAGGCAGTTGCGTGCTAGGAATCGACGGTCAATCTGGGGTCTGCGCTTCTATCTCGTTCCACTGCATTTCCCGTTTCACGCGACCTGTTCCGGCGGATGTGCCGCGAAGCGCAGCCGGAGGCCTTAGCGAGAATGCCTATCAGGCGGCCGGTGTAAGGGTCGCGTAGCCCTTTGCGGCAGTCTCCGGGATTGTTTGTATCTTCGCAAAGTCAACGGCTTTGACCAGATGATGGTCAAAGCCGGCGCCTAGCGCGAGTTGTCGGTCCGACTCTTGTCCATATCCAGTTATAGCAACCAGTACGATATCGGTCAGTCTCTTCTGCTGTCGTATCCAGGTGGGCACTTCATTCAGGATTTTGTCGAAGAAAAAAGTCATGCCCACTCCGTTATTCTTTGATTCTGTTTTAAGCTTCAATGGTTGCCACGGCCGCGGCAAATCCATTGCTTTGGCACAGCAGGCTCTTCCAGGAAAGCAAATTCGTTTAAGTCGAAGCGGACAATTGGTGCGGTAAAAAAGACAACCGTCGTAGGTAGAAGTTATTCGTTGCAACTTCTTGGAATAAGGCCACGTTTTAAACGTGAAAAACTCTGCAATGTTACTGTTGACGCTTGGAAAGCAAGCTTACATTCAGCGGGTAAGATCAGAGACTCTAAATTGATTAGACTATTTGTCTCCGCTCCGATTACGCCGAAGTCAAAAAACTTATCCCGATGTTATTTAATCAGGAACAAGATGTAGAGTACCTGAAATAATGGCGGGCGAACAAACATTTGAGACGAACAGAAATCGCATTCGGCCAAAGTGAAACACTGTTTCGGGCTTTAGGGAACGGCGAACAACCAGGGAGCACGATTCGATGAAAGTGAGCCTCAACATCGCGTGCATTCCGCTTAGGCTATCTGATCCATTACGAAGAACAGTGTGACTTCATCAGGCAGGCGTTCGAAAGAGGGTTAGCCTTTGTTGATAGCTCGGTGCGAATGACGTAGCAGATCGGTTTCCTTTCGCCCGTATAGATGATGACCAGCGGAAAGGACGAAACTTACATACTGGCCATGCGCCGCAGTAGCTCGCGGGCCTTTCATATCGACGAGCATCGCCTCAATGACAATGCACCCAGAAATCGTCGTCCTGAGACGATTTAGCAATATATTGCGCAGGACTCGACTGCGGTGATGCCAATATTCGAATCGCTGAAAAGCTGGATGATGTTCCGGCATCCTCGCGTCCTTGGGCGTCAGGTCTGCGCTGGGGATGCACCCTCGAAGCTGCGCTTCGCCAGATCACGTTTGTCAACGAACGCCTTGTTGTGTGGAGAAGGCCGAGGGAACGTGTCCGAGTCGGTTGTCGTTGGGCTGGATCCGCCACGAGGAGACGGTCGAACCGTGTGCTCGAATCATTGAAAATCACCACTTTCCGCCTGAGCCGGTCTTAAATGAGCACGATCGATCGCTGTTAAAACCTGCAAGCGTTTCCGCCGAGTTACGTCGCGACCCCAGGGCAGAATGATCGCCGGCAAGCAGCCAATATTGGACCTCCTTTGTTCGTTTAGCTGTCGGTGTTGCGGGGATGCCAGGAAGATTTTGCGGCGATCTCAACACTTTCAGGTGGTGGGCGACTTTTGACCCCCGGCGGCCGCGCTTCGGGTAACGTCGCGCCAAGCACCTGGAAGATCGGTTGTATAAGATCGGCCAACTTCCAGCGATAGAAAGCACCGTAGCATGTGCTGTGCGGCGGATAGCTGCTGGGCAGGGCCGTCCAACTGGTCTTGTATCGACTGATCCAAAAGATCGAGTCGACGATGCCGCGCAAACGCGGATGTTTGCTGCACGCAGCGCCCGCGCGATTTAGTTCCGAGTAAACGAATGCCCATTCCACATCCGTTAGCTTCCTGGTTTCGTCGTGAATCATGGCACCTCCTCTAGACCGTATATGGAAAAGAATCCCGAAGTTGACCGCGCGGCTAGCGTGGCTGCATCGTTGCTGCTTATCCCTCTTCTTTGAGGTGCCTTTATTCGCAGTAGCTAATCTTCATTTAGTAACGCTGAGCGAATATTGATGCGGCACTGCCCGAATCGCCACTGCGCATGAACTACCTTAGGCGCGTAAGTCGATAAAAGATACTTATTACGGGCGAGTTACATCTGGTCACCATCCGTCATTACCTCATCGGAACACTCAATGGTTTGACAATGACAAGCGTCGCTCCCCGAGTGTCTGATCCGACTAACGGCAACCTCCGCAATCTGGCCGAGGCATGACCACATATGGTGTTACTCCGCCAAACGCATCGACGTCCGCTTGCGAGCAGCGCATCCACCCTTTAACGTGGGCCTAGGGCATCATCGAGCCCCGGCGCACAAAAGCGACTTCGGCCCGGGTTCTGTAAAAGCACAAGCCGAATACAGTTTTGTAGACACTACTACACCCTATTTTCCAGCCGTATTTTGGTGGCGCTTCTACGATTACTGAACTTTCCTCATCCAGCGAAGTCCCTGTTGCTGCCAGTCTTACTCAGTGCGATCGAGCGAATAAAGAGGACCACGCGTCTGATAGCTGCGGGCATTTCGACAGCAGCCTGCTTTTTCCGCTTCCGCAGAATGCGCGGATTGCTAGTCGCTACGCTCCAGAGTGGAGAGTGGTCAGCGCAAGCGCAAAATTAAAATGATGCAAAATCCCAATATACAAGGCGACTAGGCACAGAAGAAATGCGAAACCTACCTGCTTCACCGGACTCGCGAGAGTCGCTGGCACGCGATATAGGTGCGGTGTCGCACCTCGGGCAGTGCCGCCGATTCTACAAACGATCTGCGATGAGATTGGAATGGTGTTCGCCGCCGTCACGCGGGTTACGAACGTTACATGGACCGCGTGCGCCGTTCGCGATACCGTTACTGGCGGACAACTGGAACTGGGAACGACACTCTGCTATGAGTCTCGCGCAGCCCGCGCGCCCACCATCATCGACCATTTTAGTGACAATGCGACCTATCGCGACCACCACAGGTCTGCATGTCTACAGGCTCGATAGCTATATCTCGGTCGCCATCGTCAAGCCGAATGGCGAATATTTCGGGAACCTGTGCGCAATCGACGCAAGGCTAGCAAAAGTATCTGAGCCGCGCGTCGTTCGCATGTTCGAGATGTTTGCGAATTTGAGCGCGATGCAGCTGGATAATGAGCAACACCAGTGGTCAACTGAAGCCCTTCTCACTACGGACCGGGAGATCGAAGCGCGGTTCTGTCGCGATAGGGGCATCTTGATGATGCAGACCCGAAATAATCAAGAATACTAACAAAACCATCGAATAAACCTTCTCGGCGCGGACGGAAGAGGTCCATTTTCGGTTTTCATCTTCCCGTTCATGATCATATGCATTACTTCGATGCCGGACGGGATGATACGGGCGCACCGAAAATCGCTGAAGCCCAGCATCGATAGGGTCAATGGTTTTACCCACCTTATCGACCGCCGGTAGAGAATCCTCCACTGGCCTTTGACTCGGATATACGTTTCGTCCATCCGCCAACTCTTGCCCACCGGCCAGGACCCGGGCGATCCCCGGAGCAAGCGTCTTTCGCGGTGTTTGCGCTTTCTTCATCGCACAGCCAAAGCATATTTGTCAGCCTCGAATACTACCCCTGCCGCCTTAGCGCTACATAACCCGCAAGGAGTAGGCATGTCGATGCCGGTTGCTTTAAGCGCCGCGATACTGGTCTCGTCACCCTTGAGGCCGTAGAGCTTTTCAACAGTCCGCACGAAAAAGAGAAGAAAAAACACCATCTATATGCTCATTAATGATCATATGAATAATCGACGCAGCATCTATTTATTAGATAAATAGAATTCGGTCAAAATTACGCATCAATCTATCAAATAAAAAATTCGAAAATCCGTTCGAAATATTGTACTTAATCGATAGAAATGTCTCGATATCTTATCAATAATGGGATAAAAATAGTCTTCCAAGATCATAGGAGGAGAGTCATTCTTTTTTACGAATTGCATGTTTTGATTCAGTTATGAAACGTTTTTTGTGAATATAATTGGCTCACGCAAAACAAGCTGTAAGAAATACTAGGTCTGTATTGAAGAGAGCCGCGGCAAGAACGCATTTGTTGTGCTAGGGATTGGAGAAGGCGAATTTAATAATGTTTTTACATCAGAACGCTGCAAAAGCTTGTGAACCCTTTACGCTAGGTGGGACGCGGATTTAAGCTTCCGCCGAAGAGCGAGTAGCCGACACCCGGCTGTATTCACGTTCGTCCTCCTTTGGGCTTGGATGTGTCGTGAATCGGATGCGCGGACATACCGCTTTGATATTTAGGCGCGAGCATTTCCGCATAAGCGGAAATGCTCGCGATTTGCAAACAATATGGGCAGCTGAAGAAAAGCTAGTAAGAAAAATATGCATGGCAGTGCAAATAAATTGATACCACCTATTTCATTAGCAATGCATATTTTTAGAGTCTGTCCAAGAGGTAACGATTTAGCACTCCATATCTGCGTCAGGAACTCCATCGCGGTGCAGAATTAGTGTGCTTTTCCGGGATAACCAGTCGTTTCGAAGGCGTGATGTCTTCGGTCAGAGCGCGCGATCAGCGATCTGTGGATAGACGTGCGCGCTTCGCCAGCGGCCGAGAGAGGCGAATCGAAGCGCGAACTGACGATCTGGCACGCAGCTATCTGTCAGGGCAGTGAATTTGTTGATTGCATAGAAGTAGTTTTCAGTTTTTATAAATAGGTTTGCGCACGACTTTAGTTAAACAAAGTCGCTGCTTGGCTGACAACGCAGTGTGAGCCGGTCGACGTCCGTTCCGTCGAGGTTGATGAAACCTCCAGGCGGGGGATAACTGCGCGTGCGGCCCAGTCACAGTCGGATATGTGGCAGCGGGACAACTAGCCTGGACAGTTTCTTCGAAGCAAGCTCAATTTCCTGTCGCTGTGACCAGTCAAGACGGATTGGATCACTTATCTATTAATTAGGATGACAGAAATATATAAGGAAATATTTAATTTAATCGGCCGGTTCTCCCTACACGAGAGCCTTGGTCAGAAGTGAACCCGTGGAGTCAACCGCGCGTTCGGCATTGACATGTCGAAGGGTGCCGTTCTTGCAGCACGGCAGCAATCAGCAGCATCCCCGGGTCAAATCTCTCAGCTCCATAAAAAACGCGAACGCGGGACGACTTCGGTCGATCTTGTCGATCCTCGGGGATTACTTGCAGAAGCACAACAGGGATTACAATGAAATATTTAAGACTACTTCCGATTTCAATTGCGACGACGCTGGCGATGTTCGGTGTTGGCAATGCCCAGGCGCAAAGCAGCATCACTGTCAGCGGCGTGAAATACACGTTCTGCGGGAGTGAGAACGGCAACTGCAAATTTTCCGGCAAGGGATCCGTGGTGTTCGGTGCGGTTCCGCCGAACTCGCCGACCGTCATGCTGACTAGCCCGAGTACCTTCACGAACGGCGTCAACTGTTATGTCGGGGCTGTCTCGCAGACCGATCCCGCTTACGGCTACGCAAAATCGTGCTGGGTCAGCCTTGCATCCATCACCACGCCTCCCGTCACGACTCCGCCGGTGACCGCTCCGCCGGTGACCACACCACCCGTGACCACACCACCCGTGACCACACCACCCGTGACCACACCGCCGGTTACGACAACGCCGGTGACAACGCCGGCGACGACGCCATCCGTCACGACGCCGCCAGCTACCACGTCGACTCCAGGTACGACGGCCATCGCACAAACAGCCCAATCCGTCCTCATGCCCCCTAATACCTCGGCAAACCCAAGCTTCGCGGGCTTGCCTAATGGAACCCTGCCTGGCTCGACCAACGTATCCAAGGTCAACGTTCACACCCTGCTTTATCCGGGCAACACGACCAAGGTGCTGGTTCACTATTTGCCGTGGTTCGACGGCGGAAATGACAGTGGCATCAACGTGGGCTACAGTAACAGCGACCCCAATTACATCAACGCATTCTTCTCTGACCTGACAAGTCGCGGCGTAGACGGGGTGATGGTGGATTGGCAGGGGCAGACGGACCAGTCCAATACGCGTTGGTTGGTCGCTCAGCCCATGATTCGAAAGTACCCGAATCTCAGCTACGCCATCATGTTGGATTCCAACATGTTCAACAAGTACTCCGGCAGCAACCAGCAGAAAGTGATGGATGCCATGGCCTATATCAGCGCGCAGTATTTCGCTGATCCCCAGTACCTCAAGTACAACGGCAAGATGGTGGTGGGAGACTTTGCCTTGACGGCGGCAACGGGGATAAACTGGGCGGCTGTTCAAGCAGCTTATCCCAACGTAGCCTTCATCCATTTGGATAACGCCACCTCCCCGGATGGTTTTGGGATCCCTGACAGCGCTGGCTCATTCCTGTGGGTCAACCCTACGGCCGCCAATGTCGCACCTAATGCGGCTGCCATTACTAACTTCTATACCCGCGCCAACACACACCCCAACATGGCCGCAACCGGCGGAGCCTACAAGGGCTTCAATAGTCAATATGCGCCGTGGGATGGGCAGGTGTATGTGAATCAGCAATGCGGTGCCACGTGGCTGAACATGTTCTCTGCGATCAACCAGCAGTACAGTGCTTCGAACCAGCTCCCGTTTTTGCAACTCGTAACATGGGATGACTACTACGAAGGCACGGAGTTGGAAACGGGTATCGACAACTGCGCGACCTTGAACGTTACTGTCAGCAGCAGCCAAAAGGAGCTCCAAGTCAACCTGACCAACGTCGCTACGGTAGACCATCTCGAACTCTATTCACAGGCCAGCGCAGGTGTTTATAATTTGACGAATACCTTCCCTGCAACCATGACGAATATTCCAATAAGTGGCTATTCGGGAACGTATTACCTGAAAGCTGTAGGAAAACCGTTCATTAAAAATGTCCTTTCCACGCAGATTGTAATGTCTAAATAAGCGCATTTTTTAAGTACCAACGGCCACCTTCGGGTGGCTTGTTGCGTTTGTGAGTCACGAGGGTCGAACGAACGACCGCTCCCTAAAATAATCGAGAATCGCCGCCGATTTCAACATACAGCAGCGGCGGCGCTAACGCTGCGGGAGGCTCCGATGTCGTACACGAGAGTGAACCAAACCGCGGGAGGCCATTTCCGTCGACTTGACCGCCGTCATAGATGACGTGACGGCGCCTTGCCCGATAGGATACCGCGCTTGGAACCTGCGAAGTTTCTAACGAAGAGAGCCTGGCGAGCCCGCCCGGCATGCTTCCAGTTCCCGACTTCAGCGTCTATGAAGTCGTGCGTCGCCTGCGTGAAAAATCAAAGTTCGACAAGTTGCATGTGCTCGCGCTGACGGCTTATGGCACAACGACTTCGCGTGCCCGTGCGGAGGAGGCAGGCATGAATGCCTATCTCGTCAAGCCTGCATTGCTGGATGCATTGACTAACGAGATATTGAGGGCCATGAACGCGCACGGGAACAACTGCTGAATGCGCTCCCGCTGCCAGCACCTCGGGTAGGAGCGCAGGCGAGTTCGACTCGGCGCCTCCTCATCGCCCAACTCGCCTTACAGCCACTTAATGCTCAACCATCAACCAATATCTTCAGGGATAGCGGGTTAGTCGCCGCTGTTTTCAATGAACCGATGGCTACCGCCGTATAGTTATTGCCCGCGGCGGCGGTGACACTCGTATGAATGGCTGTGATCGCGGTACCGGTTGCGTTGACTTTGAGATCGTAGGTTCCTCCGGGGACTGTCAAATAGCTGCTGATTGTCCCGAACGGCACATTCGATAACACTATCTGGTCGTTCACGAGAATGTCTACAGCGCCCGCATCGGGGGCAGCGTGAATAACGCGCAAACGGATCTGACCGGAGGGCGGGGCGGACGTGTCATCAGTCGCTAGCAGCGGTTCAATACTCGCCACGAAGTTGGCAGCAATAGCGGTGTAGGCACCGTCCTTGGAGAGAGGTGGGGACACGTTGATTACAGTGGTCTGGGTGCCGGCAGCGTTGATCTTGATCGCATGGGTGCCAGCCGAGATGGTGAGGTAACCTGATGCCGTTGGGTATGGAACATTGGCCAGCACAAGTCCGTTGTCGACGTAGACGTCGACATTGGGCGCATCAGGCGAGGCGTGCAAAATTCTCAGGCGGGCATTTCCGGGACCGTCGTCACCGCCGCATCCTGCGAAAAAAACGACCATGCAAGTCATTGCAACGACTAACAGCGTTTTTAGCGTCTTCATCATTCCATCCTCCAGAGCTGTTTTGGTTTATTGCGAGAAGACAACAATCTCGCGTGTGTGCGGCAACAGTCGGTCCAAGAAGATTGTCACCTTAACCATAATTATATGAATGACAGTGGAGTCCGTAAGACTTTTAGTATTCCGAATTACCCTGTGATGAACAATTGTTAGACGCAGTTTAAAGTTCGGATAATCTACAGTTACATTGCGACGCATTAAAAATCGAGTTTTTGTTCAACCGGTCGGACGCAATCGTTGGGATGCTTTCAATCATGAAACCCGGCTCTATGCAGGAAGCTGCCTTGCTGCGTTTTGGTCGCCCTGATGTGGTCAAGCTATGTCGGACAGGTCGGTCGGTCTTTTACTATCGGTTTCGCCTCGTGGGCAGCGGGTGACAGATGATCCGAAGTCGAGCAGGCGCACGCGCTTGTAGAAACCGATAATGTACCGGTTGACGAGAAACGCAACTATCAATGCATCTGCAGTCTTGTCTTCCAGAAGTCAACCAATACTGACTTGATCGATGGTTCGCCCTAGCGCATGGCTACTTCCACTGGACCTGCCTCGGGCTCAAGTTATTGGATTTTGATTGAGTGCCGCGGCACCCGCGTTAGTCGATCTTTACGCCTTTCCAAAATGCGACAAAGCCAGCGATGTCTTTTGCTGCCTCCATGGGGGTCGGGTAATACCAGGCTGCCGCTTTATTTTCTTGGCCGTCCACTACAAGGTCATAATAATTCGCGACCCCTTTCCAGCCGCATGTGGTCGTATGGGTGCTGGACCGAACAAATTGCTTGTCAATTGCATCTGGGGGGAAATACACGTTTCCCTCGACGATCTTGATTTTTTCGGTCGGCGCTTCCGCGATTACGGCGTTGTTCCATATGGCTCGTTTCATGATGT
>Ga0302182_10001512_pt1 | contig 12156 bp, 11 predicted proteins | sample I_Palsa_N3_1_FD_198781 | JGI IMG/M metagenome (GOLD analysis project Ga0302182, IMG submission 198781) | Peat permafrost microbial communities from Stordalen Mire near Abisko, Sweden - I_Palsa_N3_1 | ecosystem: Environmental > Terrestrial > Soil > Palsa > Peat permafrost | place: Sweden...
ACAGCTCAAACAACGGTGGCCCTCAACTACTGACAGAGAGAGGATTACTTTTCTTATGTCTCGAGTCATAATGTTCGTCCTAGTTCTCCCTTCTTTCTCTAGTGCAGAACCCTCGAATGGACAATTGAAGACGAGTCACGTGGAGGAGGACAATCATATGAAAATATCCGGAACGACTTGAACCTAGTGGAGATCTGCCCCCGGGAAGATCCCCCCTCGGGAAGTTGAGCTCAAGAATTGTGTGGAGGTGTCGGGCTGCCCGTCCGAAGGCTGTATTCGAATCACGGAGGAGCAAGAGAGAGGCTTCCTGCCAATTTGCTAATCTATCAATCTCTAACAGGCCGACATAGCTCGCAGAAACGAATCTATTTTCATCCGAAGGCAGCTCTGTGTTGGCGGCAGCTTCACCTGGCAGGATGGATATTCTGGGACACTTGGTTACCAGACCTGGACCCCTTCCCCGTGGAAATGATTGGGCGCGAATGGGGGTGTACTGGTACCTCACTTGCTCCACCGACGACATCTCTACAATTCCTCAGCTCTGTATTGGCTGCTCTGAGGAACGGTCCCTCGCCCAGAACACCTCAAAGAAGCAAAGCCCAGGTCGATTTCAGCAGCCCCAGATCCGTGCTTTCACCGCCAATGCGACTGCCGACGTGCCTCCCCACCATCTGCTGCTGCTGCTGCTGGGCCTGGCGACAAGGAGTCCTTTGGAGAAGGTGTCTGGCCGGGAATATGATCTGGCTGTACGGCCTCAATCTCAGTGTTCTGCCATCCCAATGCTCACGTCTGACGCGAACCTGCTATTTGCATTCAGGCCGGCGCTGGCTCTCGTCTCAAGCAGTGCAGCACCAAGAGCTCCCCATAGCCGAGCTTCCTTTCCCTTCGCCTGCTAAATTCCCCCACCTACCAGAGCTGCCCCTCAGTGCTGAGCACACACTGGGCCAGGCCACATTCTTCAAACACCAATTGTGTGAGTGCGCACCGCAGGGAACAGCTCAATCCCAATAGAAGCTCCCACACACCTTCTTCCCACTACTGATTCATCCTGTTGTACCAACCTCGAAAGCTCGCGCACATCGCTCCCAGGAACATGTGCAGCTCTGCAATCGATATCGCTATCGCCTTCAATTGAGCTCCCGTCCGATTGCGATTACGACCGACTATCTAATCTTCCCCTCCTCGCCTGGGCATGGTGGGGTCTACACTGACGATGCCGCCTCGATCCTCGTTGACATCGTCCTTCTCTGTCTCGGATGCGAACAATGAGGTTGTGTGTCCATTGCGAAATCAAGATGGCTCCAGTTGTCGCAAACGTTGCCTCGGCGTGAGTGTCTCTGCTCTGCTGCGTCCGCTGCACCCCTTTTGAAGCTTTCCTGCCTTTGCGTCGTTCAATCGTGGTAACAGGGAATCTGGGCGGCAGGAAAAGCGATACCGCTCTATGCAAGAGCACATACGAAGAGCTCACCCCGAGCATTACATCTCTAAGCTTCCTGCGACGGAGGAGAGCTTCCAGCTCATGATAAATACCCCGCCATCCGAACGACCACCTCCACCCTCAAGCTCGAATCACGCACCGAACAGTCTGTACAACCCACACATATTCTACCAACATTTCTAACGGTATCTAGACTATGGAAACGAACGACACAGCTACTACCGCGAAGGCTCGAGTACGCCGGGCACACCCAGGAACTTGGATGACTTTCATTCAGGTAATCTGCTGCCAGCCGCTAGCGCTGCTGCAGCGCTGGCACAACTACATAATCACAAACTTGAGGTGGATTGGGAGTCGGAAGGGGTGCGTGAAAACGATGTACAGCAAGGCAAAAATGCTAGATGGTTGACACATTTCCAGGATTGGATGTCCGATACTGAAGCACACAAGCAAGCGATGCGGTCCACGATAGAGCTTCCTCCTCTACACTCCAACAATCTCGACCCTACAAGCGAACCATTCTCACACCTTAACGCAGTCCGACGCCGAGAACTTCTTCCCTCTATTCTTTCTACCTCTCCACCTGGCCGGTCGTCAACGTTACCTCCTATTCAAAGAAATCCTGGGCCTAATCGTCCCCGCAAGCAATCTGTTTCCAAACGAGCACGAGAACCGCAACACAGACGGCAAAAGTCTCGTGGAGACAATGCTCATCTAAGACGGATGAGTTATGATCGTAAAGCTTATTCAGCTGAGCCATCCAGTGGTTTATCAGCAGCATATGGTAAACGGTGGGAGGATTTGATCGACGCAGCGACCTCTGCAACCGAAGACGCCGATGAAGATAGAACACCAGTCAGTTGCATATTCGTATATACATATCACACTCTTAACATAAACAGGTCCCGCCATCTCCAATATCAGTTAACAGAGCATCACTGCCTCCATTCTCCGCATCCCACTTTCAAGGATATCAAGCTTCACCCCTCCAACAAGCACTCACCCCACCCTCATATCTTCCCGAAGCTCCCGAGCCTTTTCCTTCAGTGGAGAGCGGTGAAAGCGGAGATAACTTTCACATCGAATCTCGAGGCCTTTCAGACTCATCCCCTAGCTTCTCTTCTCAAAGTATACAAATATATTGCGCTGCCTGTCAAGGCATTTCCCTTCTTAAAGAATCCTATGCATGTACGGAATGCATATGTGGAATCTGCCAGGCTTGCGTGGACGTATTAATGGCAGAGCAAGGAGCGAGGAGGAAATGTCCCAGGTGCGCTACAATCGGCGGGCGTTTCAAACCATTTCAGTTGGATATCAGATAATACCGTTTTACTTTCTTTGCCTTCCTTCTTGGTAATTCGGGTTTCGCATTGGGATTTGTTTTGGGATATCTTATCATAGAAGGCGCATTGGAGAGGCTTCAACATATGGGTATGGGTCTCTTCAGAAGGATATTGGGCAATGGTTTTGGATCGGTTGGTTATATGGGCATGGGATTGGATTACTCTAGGGTTGGTTTATGACTTGCAAAAAAACTATGCACTGATTTTTATAGTCCCAAAAGATGGTTAAGCTATATATACATACACAATGTTTGTGGCTTGTGATGGCTTGAGCTGTTCTCATCTATGGTATCGTCAGATACATAGTGTCTTTTCCACCTCTTCCCCTCTTACCAAGCTTAGAAGGCTCTGATCTCCAAAGCATTCTATTTGAGGTCCTCTTCAGGGGGGTCTTTTTAAGTCAATATTACCAAGAATTCGGAGCTTAGTGATCGGAGATCGGAGGTTCTGTGTATAAACAGCCGTTCTCCCACCACTTGTAGCATTTCATCGGACTTTAGTTTTAGATACCCTACCCTATCTTCATCGAGAGTTGAAATTATAGAAATTATCGTTTGCATCGACTTCACGATCTTGCTCCTCTTCCCTTCAAATCCTTTTCACTGCAATTTGCACAAATATCTGAAGTTCTTGCGTAACGAGAATTCAAATAACTGCTAGTATTACAATAGATTAACCAGTAACCTCACACAACGAATAGAAATAAGCCAAGACGCCTCCCAAAGAAAATCCCAATCACTCCGTCCTTCCATCCAACTCCTTTTCCAAAACGACCCAAGTCTAAGAATAGATCAACTCATCCCACAACTCATTTGAGAACCTCTTTTGCAAATCATTCAGATCCCAGCCTTGCAGTTGGCCGATTTCAGATAGTGTGGCTTTGGCGTCTCTGTAGGCGTCTTCCTTGAGGTATTGTAGCGCAGGCTTGCCTCGGAAGTTCGTTTTCTCCCTAGGATTTGTTAGCTCGGAATTACTTTGGAATGGTTTTGAATAGAGGGACTTACCACTCCTTTGCCCAATGCGGTCTCACGTTCAAGGGCTTCCCATTCTCATCCACATAACTGAGCCACTTATCTGCGACCCGTTGGATGAACGGATACCATTCACCATCCGTCACCGCATCCTCGATACTCAGCACCTCGATGCTGGCCGTGCCATGCCTGTTCCCATTCTGCGGTGCCATAATGAGCTTCGAATCGCCCATGATCCGCAGCTCCATCGTCAGCCGCATGGGACAGTCATCATCCTCATAAGTCAGGTTGATGATGTCCCACCACGCTTTCTGGACGACGCTGAAATCTGGCTTGCTCGGATCCTCGGGCAGGCCGGGAATCGGAATCTGGAGTTCCAGGTCCCGGACCCTCATGTTTTGGATGCCGCGGCGGAAGTGGAGTGCGTTTGGGATAGCGGTGACGATAGGTCTTGCGGGTTCGTTTTGTTGGAAATTGGGAAAGCCGAAGGGAGGGAGGTTGACCATGCCGGAGGTGGCGAGGATCTCCGCTTGCCAGCGTCCTGGCAAAGCATGGAAGAAGGGACTCGTGGTCAGGACCATGCCGAACCAGCCTTCGACCCATTGGATGAAGGTTAGAAAGGGGTTGGGGTAGTCCTCGAGACCGGTCTTGTCGTTGGTGGGATTCCAGGTGTTGACCCAAGCCTGCTGGGAGCGAGTAAACCAGAACCATTCTGAGTAGTAGTCTTCTGAAGCGCGCTTTTTGAACTCTTCGAGTGCGTCCTTCCTCTGCTTTTCCGTGAAAGTTTTGCGGAGGGCGATGGGAATCTCTTTCAGGTCGAGAGGAGGAATGGCAAGGCTGATATCTGGCTTGATCGGTTTCAGAACTGCGTAGCGCATCTTGTCGAGTTCGTAAGTGACATGTGTGACGACGCCCATCAGACCGAAATGGCCTGCAGCAGCCTTGAGATGCTCTGGGTCTGAAATGATTTGGTGTTCTCCGTTAGCATCCACGTACTCAACTGCACGAACGTAATCGTTCACTGTCTGATGACTGCGGCCTGCTCCATGGCAGATAGGGCCATTAACGCCTCCAATCGTGACCTCGACAAGAATGACATCCACGGGCAATGTCCACTTGTCATTGCCGACAGCCCACCGTCGGAACTGTTCATTTGTAACAGAAACTCCGACTCTGACCAATTGCTTGTCTGCTTGACTTGCGACTACGCCTGGAGGACCCCCAAGTTTGATGACCTTGAGCTTGTTTGTCGGATCCTCGTACTCGGGGCGTGGCTCAATACTCATTGTATCTGGGATCTTGGTCACTTCCTCGAGATTGAGCAATGATATCAGGATATGCTTTTCCTGAGAGAAGGTAGAACTCCATGAGTGTCTGTATCCCCCACAGCGGACGCGGAAATCATAGAGTTTGGCCCACTTGACCAGATTCTGCAGACCAAGAACAGTCTTGGGGACGAATGTCCACCTCGGGGTATTGTTTACGGTTTGGCCCCAGTTTTGGAATTCTTTATTACCATACACCTATGCACCGTTAGTTTGGAACGTGACCGGGCATGGAGATATATAGGTTGAAAGAAGCCTAGGCTGACTTTGGAGCACTCCATAAAAATTGAAGACTTGTCAAGAAATCCTCGATAGAACTACCTGCATTGGCGAAGAATCGCTCCTTAGGCACAATATGGCTTTGACTTGACATGATAGAAATTGAGAGCTTACCTCCATGGTCTTGGTCTCAGCCTGATCCTCGTAGATGCGAGGAAACTCATCGGTGCTCGAAACCGGTTCTACGAGATGTCCATTCGTCTCAACTCCATCGACAGCATCCCCATTGGTGACTTCTTTGACAGCGGAGTCATCCACGGCGCGTCCATTAACAGCATGTTCGTCAACAACAGGACTTTGGAGAAAAATTGCGCTGTCAGCGGATGATTGTTTTTCATGGTGGAAGCACTTTCTCAAATCGTCTTTGGCTTTCTCCACATGTCCATTAGTGGCTTCTTTGACGGCGAGATCATTGAAGTCTCCGTTGGTAGCATCTTCGTTGACAACATGCGAATGGTCTTCATGATGCAGCATCTTTTCAACCTTTTCATGGACCTTCTCAGCCTTTTCTTGCACCTTCTGGACTTGCCTAGTAGCAATCCCATTCGTTTCATTGGAGCCATTCGTGTGACTTTCGTGGTGAAGCATCTCCTCTACCTTCCCTTCCGCTTTCTGCACAAGTTCTCTGAAATGATGCTTCACGGCTGGACTCGGAGGGATATGGAAATTATTTCCCTTTCCTCCAGCTGCGAGAACGATCTCCTCCCCTCCACCAGCCATGAAAGTACTAAGCTGGATCTTCATCCCGTTGTCCAGCTCCGCAAAAGCGTCTTGAAAGCCTTTTGTTTTCTCAAATACTTTCAGAAATCCTCGGAGATGCAACAGGGGATGATCAACATTCTTGTTTTTGATCTGCCAGAGATGTTCTCTGAAGAGCTGGACATCGACCAGTGGAAAATCATCTTTGATTAAACCAATGTGGTCAACTATTTCTTCCAGAATAAAGTGAGAGACGAGGTTTTCTTTGGGCGGTGGGGGAAGAAGTGAGTCGAGCTTCTTGGTTGGGGGCGAGCTGGAGCCCATGGTTGTTGGCTATTGGTTGTTGGTTGACAAATAGACGAGGCTGAGATGAAATGATAATGGAATTGCTGAAGATTGATACAGAAATTGCGCAATTGAGGCACAATATGCTAGAAGAAGAAGCAATTTCTTGATAAAACAGAAACCGAGAGAGGGTATGCTTAGGTATTTGAGGGTTGAAGGAAGAACACCATATTGAGAGAGGCGGAGCAGGCCACACTTGTGAGGGAGTGGGATTGGAAGATTCAGCTGCCGAGGCCATCCTACTCGTAAAGGTTGCGCCTCACGTCAGCAGCGAATGATAGCAACTACTACCTTCCTTTGGCGTCGAGATGTAAGCGACCACCCTGTTTTACCAGTTGGAATTACAGTTTCAGCTTTCGCTCTGGGTGGTTGGAAATAATCAGCCCGATGACAAGGCACCGAGTCGAAGTGTGGGACCACGAGGCTGGAACTGAACCCGAAGATAGCTCGCCAGCAATCCCGATAGGCTTCAACAAATGAATGCCAAAATGATAAGTGGGGTTAGTGTATAAAGGACAGACCTCCTTCAAGTCGATTTGATTGAAGGAGCATGGGTCGGTCCCTTGCAGTTTACTGTACTTGCATGCTCCTCCACGGCTGTAACCGGCGCCTAATCATACTGACGCAGCCTCAGATACGACGTCCATGTTATGAATCATCAAGAACTCAGCTCAACTGGAAAATCCAGCCGGTGTCCCATGACGGTTGAAGATGGTGTGCACAACTGCCCGAGCGGAACGGGAAAACTCCCCCACGATGTGACAATAATGATTCGCACGCCCGAACCCCTGAAGGATGCAGGTGATTGTGGCGCAACCCCGACCCAATGAGATGCAACAATCAGCGTCGAGCTCCCCAAGTGTTCTTCCGAGACTCCCTGTTTTCTTCATATCAGCGACACCTGATCAGCACTGATTCAGCAAACACTTGGTGCGAACATGGGTATCGTATTGTCTATGAATAGGCGGACCGTCAAAGCACGTAGAATCTTTGTAAAACCAACGTGTAAATGTCCACTCTCCGGGGCTCAACCTAATTACTATTTTTGTCTTATTATTTCGGTCAAGAAGTCCTCACTGTAACATAATTAGCAGAAGTCTAGGATACTTGCGCAGCAAGGGGTCTTACAAGGACAGAGTTATGTAGCCGTCTCTGTCATCATCATATTTCTTAAACACATCCGTCATCCTCTTCAAGCTGATACAGCTCTGAACGAAGAGGTCGAAACTGATTGCTCCTTCACCCCGCTTGTCGTATGTTCTGAAGAGTGTATCCACGAAATGGGGGCTCAGCCTGTAGCCAAATGCGACAAGTGCGTTTGTGTACTCGTCAAGGCTGATATTTCCACTCTTGTCAGCATCAAATCGATCAAAGAGGGAGCGCCACGCCGCCAAGAATCCCCACAGCCCGCAAAATTCTTCGAAGCCGATTGTGCCAGAGCGGTCGGTATCAAACATTCGTATCATCATCTTGACAGTATAAGGATCGAAGGATGACCAGTCGCCATTGACGAGGGCGGCTCTCAGCTCCTTCTCGGTCAAATGCCCATTGCCTTCACAATTTGTTAGCGGCTTGAAGCTTGAAAAACGGCAGTATTTGGTTTTACCAGATTTGTCAACAGCCTTGAATAGTGGCCAGAGAGCCGGATCTGCTCCAGATGGTGGAGCTGGGGACGCTGGTGGTCTTGAAATTGGCTGCTGTGGTCTGCTTTGAAGACTGCTGGCATGTGGTCTGGAATTGTGGTTGCCAGGTGGAGGGGAGCTGAAGCCATGATTCTGCAATGGAGGGGAGTTGTAGCCATGACCCTGCAATGGAGGGGAGCTGTAGCCATGATTCTGCGGTGGGGGTGAGCCATAACCGTAGTTCCCGTGTGGTTGCATCTGTGGTGAGGGACGTCGTCCGCCTGGTTGGTGTTGCTCTGTTGGAAGTGGAGGAGGGGGTTTCGAGTATTGTTGATGTATTGCTTGTTGCGCCAGGTTGTGAGTTGGAGCTGGAGTCGAAGAAGCAGTGGGCACAGGGTTGGATGGGTTGGATTGTTTCTATACACTTAGGTCAACTATGATTCAGCACGGTCGAGAGGCTTTGTGAATGTCTACCCTCTCTGGCTCTGCGAAGGCAGGAAGTGAATCCGGGTTGAAGGTCCGGTTGTACGCCATCTTGAGTCCTGTGGTTACAGTATTGATGCAAAGAAGTAACAACTGTGCTCAGCCAAAAAAAAGTGGAGGTGATGGTTGTTGCAGAAGAAGGTTTCCGGCTTGTATAAACCCAAAGCTCGCCTTGCAAGCTGCGCGTCGCTCGCGGGTGGGGAGCGGAGGACTTGCGATTCTGAGACAAAGGCAGTGCACAACACGGAGTCCTCGAGGGGCTGATACAACATGAAATATGGAGCTTATGTCACTTGAGGTTTCTGGGTGCTCAGCAATCGGCAATTGTGAAATGCGAGTAAGACCATGAGTTGTAAATTTGTTGCTCCTGTAGTCTTGATACCCGACTCATGTCTCTGGTTTCGGCCAGCCGAGTCGTCTCCAATCGACGGCCTTTCCTGACCGAGACCGAGTCACCGACTTCAACCAGTTTGACTTTAACACTTCCCATCCACCTTTTCCACATACACACACATTTCTTCGCACTCTGCACACAAGCGGGCCAACATGCCAGCTGCATCCGCAGATTCCGAAGCTGAATTCTGGCTTTTTGGCTATGGGTAACATTGGATCATCCTACGAGGCTTTTGCTGTGCAGCGACTGAAGGGGACAACAGCAGTTTGATTTGGAAGCCTCCGCCTCACTATGATAGACGCATTCCTGGCTATGTCACCGGCTATGTTAGAAGGTTCTGGCAGGTCTGTATTCCCCCACATTAATTCGGGGCGGAAGCTTATGTATGTTTCAGGCCAGGTAAGATTGCTCTGCTGCGCCCTCACAGCCACCTATTGACATCAGCATAGTCAGGACCATCGCGGAACACCTGAAGCCCCGGGACGAGTTGTAACTCTCATCGAGAGGTCTTTCTGGGAGACGTTGAGAGATCATCACGATTCGGCCGACAAAGTCTGGGGCACAGCATATCGAATAGAAGCTGCCAGAGTTGCCGAAGTTCGAGAGTACCTCGACATCAGGGAAATCAACGGATACACAATTCACTACACACCTTTCTATCCAAGTGATGGATCCTCGACAATCAAGACCTTGGTATATATTGGTACGCCCGAGAATGATCAGTTCGTCGGCCCGCAACATCCGCAGAAACTCGCCGAGCATATACATAGGAGTATCGGGCCAAGTGGACCAAACAAAGATTATCTTTTGAGCTTAGAAGACGCTCTGGATAGCCTCAGCGCAGAAAGTGGAGATGCTCATGTTAAAGACCTGGCTACCCGGGTGAGGAAGCTCGAGAAACAGGCCAATGGAATTGGAGACCGAGCCGCGAGTGCAACTGCAGTTACCAACGAGCTGGAGAAGGTCGGCAGCACAGACGAGCAAGAGGAGATGGAGAAGTAGGTTCGGAGAAGCCTTTTCATTCCCTAGTTCGGGCCATTACCGCCATAGACTAGACCTGCAGCAAATTGCAGTCTTCATAGAAGACCCGGATCGAAGTGATCAAGGTCGAAAGCTATCTGAGAGATCATGTTTGTTGAGTGCGAAATGTGTGACAACAGGTAGGAACCCCCCTAACGCCAATGCAGAGCGTATAGCTCGCCCAGAAACCGCATCCAGAGACCACGAGGCTGACCTACGACTGCCATCAAGAGATGACACGCCGAGGCTTACCACACAATTAACTTTCGCTGCAACCAGAGCTAACTTTTCTTGTCCTCGAAACGTACGAACGCGCGCAAGGGTCGGAGAGAAGATCACGCCCCCAGCACTTACTGCCATCGGCCACCGCCACCTTGGCTTTGTTGCTCTCCTCCACCATACCCCCCACCACCGGAGTATCCTTTGTCTGATGGTCAGCATTTGATTGATCAATTTCCAGATGTCGACGAAGGTCGACGAGGACAACTCACCGCCGCCGCCATATCCACCACCGCCGCCACCATAACCGCCTTGACCTCCACCTACAGTTGATTAGCATGCTTAGAAGCTCAGTGGGAGATGAATACACATACCATAGCCTCCCTGTTGACGATCACCACCTCCATAACCGCCGCCGCCTCCTATTCAGCTGTTTAGTAAAGTTTATGGCATCGTATCCCATTGGATCTTACCACCATAACCGCCACCGCCTCGGCCACCTCCGTATCCTCCACCTATTGGTCGTCAGCAACGACAGTAATGTGAGGTCTATATGAACCTACCACCACGGCCACCTCCAAATCCACCACCACCGCCTCCGGAGCCACGCTCGCTGGCCTTGTCAACGCGAATGGTGCGACCGTCGAACCTAATCAGATCAGCCTTGGTATACAACTTCATGCACAATGATAAACCCACTCGATGTTGTTCATGGCGGTGATTGCAGCTTCAGCATCAGCCTCCTGAGTGTAGCGAACGAAACCAAAGCCACGGCTGCGACCAGTGTCACGATCCTTGACGACGACCTACACCATAAAGTTAGCGCTATTTCGTGCAGCATACAACCTCGACTTACAGCTTCCTCTACAGCGCCGAACTCCTCGAACTTTTGACGAAGAGCATTCTCATCAGTGTGCCATGCAAGGCCGCTATTCGTTTTCGTTAGCGATCAATCGAGCAAGAGAATGGGTGTCGCAAACGCGCGAAGGCGAACTTACCCAATGAAGAGTTTTGACATCTTGGTTGATGTTGTCTCGGATACCTGGCTGAAGTCTCAATTTCCGCGCGCACCGTCACACACAAAAGAGCGCGCCATCGGCGGTGTTGGAGGAACGGGAACGGACGGAACGCGGATCACGCAAAGAAAGATACATCGAGGCAAAACAGGACTCCGCAGAGCGGAAGGAAGGGAGAGATGATATGACACGGAGGTGAAGTCGATGAGATCGACAAGGTCAGCACATGCACACAGAGAGATCAGACGAACTTCTTGAAGAGGTGAGAGAACGTGGAGTGGGTTGATCGAAAGGTTGTTTTGTTTGTTGTTACTTATTGATCGTGAGACGCAAAGTTGATCCGGTCAGACGACTGAAAGGACAGTGCGAACAGAAGGATCGAAGAGAAAACCAGGAAAAATCGCGAATCGGGGAATTCGCAAAAAGAATTGGTGGGTTATCGAGGATGTAGGAGGGAAGGAGAGCGACGGTGCAGTAGCGGGGGATATGAAGACTCTGCGTGCCCCTCCTCGCGTAAATGGCTAGCGCTGAGGTGCCGCTCCCTCGCCTTCGACCTCGTCTCGTCCACTGCTGCACGCGCCAGTCGGACCTTCACCTGCCCTGCCTTACAAGAACGGACATTGACAAACTGGCTTCGATACCTTTCGATGCTTTGACGAAACCTGGGAGTTGGCATCGAGCAGGGCCGCAGCCATTCACGACCCTGCATCAGCACTGGGTGTGGTGTGCAGCCAGGTTGTTCCCCCAATCCGGTGGCTCCTCTGCTTGCTGGTGCAGCGTCCGGCGACAGCAATGCGGCAAGCAGCCCGGCTGAAAGCAACTTCGTCTGCGCCAATCTGCTCGCACAATGGTTGCGGCGCCCCATTGAATCGATGGGGGCATGGGCCTGTGCACCATGACGGGTACTGAACTTGCGGGTGTGGAGAGAAAAGCCTGGTATCAGACGCATATCAATCCTCATATATGGGATGTTTTGCGTGCTTGGCGACACACATGCAAAGG
>Ga0302182_10001513_pt1 | contig 12155 bp, 14 predicted proteins | sample I_Palsa_N3_1_FD_198781 | JGI IMG/M metagenome (GOLD analysis project Ga0302182, IMG submission 198781) | Peat permafrost microbial communities from Stordalen Mire near Abisko, Sweden - I_Palsa_N3_1 | ecosystem: Environmental > Terrestrial > Soil > Palsa > Peat permafrost | place: Sweden...
CTGCGTTGCAGGCAAGGACCGAGCGAGAATTTTTAGACGCGATTAAACTGCTCGGGCTCGGCGACGACCCACAGAAGCGCGAGAACGCCTTGAAGATTTGGAGGTCTTTTTCAAGGTAGCAACCTTCTGACGAAACGCCCGGATTCTTGCGTCCTGCTCGGCGGGGGAATACTGCGATAAATGCTCCATCGCAAGATCAGTAAGCATTCTTGCTGCCCGCTCTTTCGATAAAGTCTTATTCCGCATAACAACTACTTTCGGCCCTTTCCAACTTCGTGTCAAGCCTCGTGAGTCATCCTGTATCGTGAGTGTCGGCCCTCGGCGCTAAGCGCGATTTTATGTATGGCCTTGAGCCGCCGATCCTGCTCGCCCGGTGAAAATTGCGATAGCGAAGCAGCCATTATCTCGGACACTTCTTTTGCCGCCCGCCGCAGTGATTGACCGTTCTTCTTTGCCATGGATACAGTTTGTTCGTTAGCCGCGCTTGGTTCAAGGTGTTTCCGGCGACTCGATAGCCGAGTCAAAACCCGCACGCTTCCAAACCGAAGCATGCGGCAGCCTCCAATCTAATACATGCGTTGAGTTAGACCCGGTTTGCGCGAAAGCGTGGACCACCCGACAAGCAGGTAAATTAGCGCACGTTCGCTCCGCTCAGTGCAAGCAAAAGGTGGTGAACGAAAACGCGCAAAGAATTAACATGAGCGGCGTCTGCGCTGCGCGGACGGATGCGCGACGCTGTCGGTCAATGGATCACAATCAGGGCGACCACAATCACGGCGATCACAATCAGGCCGATCGCGATCAACAGAGGCGGAGAGGAGGAACTATGTCCAGGCGATGGTTGCTGCTAGCTTGCTGCTTACTGCTGGCGTACCCGGTGCGGTCGCAACAAACGCCGACGGGCGACGACGAGATCCGCAAGAAGGCCATCGAGCTATACAAGCAGAATCGTTTCGAGCAGGCCTGGCCTCTGGTGGAAATTCTGGCGGTGGCCCACCCGCAAGACTCCGCGCTGCAAGAAATGCTGGGCTCATGCCGGCTTGCACATTCTGTGGACCTGAACGACCCGGAGGAGCGGCGGCAGATGCGAGTGCGCGCCCGCCAGGCTTTCCTGCGCGCGAAGGAACTGGGTGACAACAGCAACTACCTGCAAATCGGGCTTGCCAGCATTCCAGAAGACGGCAGTGCAGCGCCTTTTTCGAGCCGCAAAGATGTGGACGATGCGATGCGCGCGGCAGAGACGGCGTTCACGCGTGGAGACTTCCCCGGGGCGATTGCAGGTTACGCTGCGGTTCTGGCACTTGATCCTACTTATTACCAGGCGGTGCTTTTTACCGGCGACGTCTATTACAAGCAGAAGGATTACGAGCATGCCAGCCAATGGTTCGACAAGGCTGTGAACCTGGAACCCAACGTTGAGACAGGGTACCGCTACTGGGGCGACGTGCTTTACGCGCAAGGCAAGGACAACGAGGCCAAAGATAAGTACGTGCTGGCGATCGTCGCGGAACCCTACCAGAAAAAATCCTGGGTCGGCCTGATCCAATGGGCGCAACGAAACCACGTCGCGCTGACGCAACCGAAAATTGTGTCGCCGAATTCAAGCGCGGCCAAGCCGGGCGGAGGCACGGAAATTACCATCGATCCGAAGACGCTGGGCCAGCCAAACGCGCCGGGCAAGAAGGACGGGATGGACGCATGGATTGTGTACGAAGGCGTTCGGCTTGAGTGGAAAAACAAAACATTTAAAGAAAAGTATCCGCAGGAAAAGGACTACAGACATTCGCTCGCCGAAGAATCGGATGCGCTCGCCACCATGGCCTCCAGGATTTCCGAGGAGTTGGGTGCGAAGGAAATTAAGTCGGAAGACCTGAACCCGCAGTTGGCTACATTGATTAAGTTGAAGCGAGGAGGGTTGATCGAGTGCTATGTGCTGCTCGGTCATCCCGACTTGGGCATTGCTCAGGACTACGACGACTACCGCAAGGATCACCGCGACAAATTAATTTTGTACATGAATGAAGTTGTAATTCCGGTGAAGAAATAAGCGGAGGCATGCCGCAACTCAAACAAAAAAAAACGGGAAGAGCCGAGGCCCTTCCCGCTTGGTTAACAAAATGTTTGCAGCCGGACTTTACTTTTAGCGAACGAATGTGGTCAACGGCTTGGTGGCTTCGAGCTTCTTGGCCTTCTTTAGGACTTTCTTTGCCATGTTCTTGTTTCCTCCAGTTTTGATGTGTCCAGATGGTTTCACTAATAAAAAACTTGCAGACGGATTTAAGTTTTAGCGAACGAATGTGGTCAACGGCTTGGTGGCTTCGAGCTTCTTGGCTTTCTTTAGGATTTTCTTTGCCATGTTCTTGTTCCTCCAGTTTTTTTTTGGTCGGCCCCAGTGCTTGGCAGACGCAGTACATTATGCACCTTGATTGCCAAGTCTTACCGCCGAATTGAAGATTTCCTATGTCCTTGCGTTTCAGACACATGCGCGGCGGCCACGGTTCGAGTTGGAGACGAACGGGGCGGCTTAGGCGTTGAATTAATCAACGCCCGAGTGAATTGTTCAACGGACGTTGTTCCGGCCACTTCATGGCCTCTTCCCCAGGCTCGACTCGCCGTCGACCTGGGCGGCCCTGACTTCCGAGGCTTGTTCGAAGACGATCTGCCACGCTCCGTTTCGCCGGAGACAGACGCGGGAGCACCGGTTGTCGTCGGTAAAAGTGTTGCCGTTGAGCGTGCCGGAGCCATGCAAGTGGTCAATAATAACCGCGGCGGAGTCGCTGAGCAGCTTGATTTGAACCTCAGTCCACTCGGCGTGGTGAAGTTTGTAGCTGGGGGAGAGGATCACTCCCATGATTATGCTGCGGTCGGAGACTTGGCCGTTCGGCCCGATGTAAACGTATTCGGGGGCCATCAGCCGGTCCACGGTGGCGCTGTCGTTTTCAAGCCACGCCGCATTCCAGGCTTTTCTAAGTTGGTCGACTTCTTCACGCAGCGCCACAGTATCCATTTTGACTCTTTTCCGGCCGCTTCGCGGCCTCTTCCCCAAGCGCCCCTCACCGGGAGCCTTGGGCGGCCCCTTGACGACAATCCGCGAATCTTAGCACGGCGAATCGAGCGCGACTTAAGGGCGGTCGATGACCATGAGCAGCGCCGGGCCGTCGGGAGTGGTGACGGGGCCGACGCGGCGGAACCCGGCCTTTTCATAGCAGCGGATAGCGCGACCGTTGGCGGGAGACGGATCGGCCTGAATCCTGGTAACTGCGGGATCGCGGAACAGAAATTCGACGAACTCGCGAACCAGTCGCGTCCCCAGGCCTTGACCCAAGCGGTGCGCGTCAGCGAGGAATTGGTCGATGCCGCGAACTCCGGGGTCGCGCTCGTCGGGCCACCAGCCGTCGCCCACTCCAGCCGCGACGTAGGACTGGATGTAGCCAATCGGGACCCCGTCGAGATAGGCAAGGTACGGAACCGCCGCAGAGCCGTCCATCGTGCGCGGGAGATATTTTTCGCGGACTTCGTCGAGCGACCGGCAAGCATCCCACCACTCGGCGACGTGCGGACGATTGAGCCATTCGGCAAGCGTGGGAAGGTTCGCTTCGGTAAGGCGATGGAATTGCAGCGACATAGGCTCGAGGATTTTTGGATTATAACGCAAACGAACGCGCCAGGAATTGATATGGTATGCGTCTATGCTGCGCGCACGGATGTGCGACGCCGCGGGTCAATGATTGCGATCAACGGATGCGGAGAGGAGGAATTATGTTTAGGCGAATTTTGCTGCTGGGTTGCTGCTTGCTGCTGGCGACGTTTGGGCGAACGGGTGTGGCGCACGCGCAGGAGAATGAAGTGGACCCGAAAACGGCGTTAGTCGGGGACACGGCTCCGCCGGCGGACGCAGGGCCGCTGGATTTGGTTATTCCGCGAGTGAAAGCGGCGCTGGAGCAGTACCAGCAGAGCCTGGGGAGCGGGCCCGATGCGCTGCCTCCACTTACTTCCGCTGAATTCGATTTCAAGACGTCCACGGCCACGACCGTAGGCGGCTCGATTAACTTTTTCATTTTCAAAATTGGCGGGTCGCACGAGAAGGACGTTTGCAACGACGTCACGTTCAAATACTCGGTGCCTCCGCCGCCGAAGGGTTTGACGTCGCACTCGAAGCCGAATCCACCGACGCTGACAGAAGACCTCCTCAGCACGATTCAAGCTGCGGCTTTGGCGGTGAAGTCGGCGGGAAGCCTGGGGCCGCTGGGATTCAGCCAGCTTACTGTGACGATTCAATACGGCGTCAAGTGGGACGGGAACCTGGGCGCGAACGTGCCCATTTCGTTCGTGACCGTGGGGCTGAGCGGCGACAAGAATAAAAATACGGTGCAATCCGTGAAACTGGTGTTCGGCAAATAGCCGGCCGCCCTGCGAAAGCGAAGACTTGCGCGAACGCGGCGGGCGCAAAAGCAGGGTGTACAATGATGGCTGCTTCTAAAACCTCGGCGGAAACTCTGGTGAAACGCACATCATGAAGATACCGCACAACACGAACAAACATCGCAATTTTCGATTCTTTGTGGGAGTGGGATTTGCTCTGGCGCTGGCGGGAAGCAGTTTGGCGCAGAGCGCGCCGGAAAGAACGCTGATCGTGAATGGAAAGACTGTGGACGCGGGATTGCGGGAGATCGATGGCCACGCTTACATTGATGTTGAAACTCTGGCGAAACTCACGAACGGCAGCGTCGTCATCGGGCCCACTCGAGTGGTGCTGAAGATACCTGCCGCGAAGTCCGCCGCTGCTGCTACGACCGCCTCTGCCGCGCCGGTTGGCGCTGAGCCGGTTGCCGCCACGGCACCCGAAGTTAATACCGCTGCCGCTGCCGTCACGCCTATTGAGGTCCCGTCCACTGCGGCTGCAGCCAGCGCCGCCGCAGCCGAGCCCGCCGCGCCCGCTGCCGCGATTGCTCCGGTCGCTGTCGCTCCCGTTCAACCGCCGCCAGGGCTTTCTCGCCCGTTTGCAGCCGCGGCGGTCGCCGAGTTGGCGGATATGAGGGAGTGGCGCGGAGCTATCTCGGCGATGATCACGCACGGATTGGCCATCAGCGACGGGTGGGCGCAGGGCTACAACGATCAGGTGCAGGCAGGTCTTGCGAAAGCGGAAGTAGCCGCGAGAACCGACGACGACCGCGAAGCTCTCGAACTACTTCGCAATGAAGCCGGCAAACTGGCGAGTTGGTGGAACACCGTGCTCGGGCAGAGGCAGGCGCTCAACGGCGCGACCACCATAGATCCGGACGCGCTCAAGAACGATCAGTTTCTGCCGGGTATCCGGACTTGCAGCCAGTTTCTGACTTCCATGATCGTCAGCGGCACTTTCTCTGACGATGGGAGTTGCCACTAGGGGGACAGCATGAGTGAACCAACCAAAGAGGAATTGCTAGCGCGCATCGCGGAGCTGGAGAAACAGAGCAGCGGGACCAAGCGCAGCGGGGCGCTGGAGTTTCGGGTGGGAGAGAAGGGCGGCGTCAGCGTGTACGGGCTGGGCCGCTTTCCGGTGACACTCTATTACGAGCAGTGGATTCGCCTGCTGGATGTGTCCGATGGGCTTCGCGCGTTCCTGGAAGAAAACAAGCCTCGGCTGAAACTGAAGACCAAAGAGTAAGCTGGCTTCCCTGCCGCTATCCGCGTACAGCGACGCGGTTAGTCAGAATTTCGTGATGTCAACCGGCGTCAGGCCTTTTTCGGCGCAGTGATCGTGGTAGCGTTTTAGGAACGTTTGCCAATTCTCGACGCCAACCGTGTTGCCGGCGTCGTCGAGAAAATTGAGCGCTCCTTCGATCACGGCGAAAACGATAGTCTCTACTTTGCCGACCATGCGCGGCGAGTGCGTGGACCCGGCAACCTCGAACACAACGTCGCCGGCTTCGGAAGTCCAGCCCTCGTCATAGGTCCAGGCGCCTTGCACGGTGTAAACGACGACCGTCCCAGGATGGAAATGGACCTGGAGCGCCGCGCCCAGCTCGGACCGAATGAAAAGAACAATCTGGCCGGTGACGGGATTCAGTTTGATGAGTTTTATGAAATGTCCGGGCGCCCAGGGGATCCAGGGCAGCTCACTGGGCTTGATGTGACTGGCAAGCGCTTTGCGAACGGGTTGCGCGGCTTGAACGTTTTCCATGACTGAGCCTCCGTGTTTAGGTAACCGCCGTCGATGGCCGCTATTCTACACTTTACCCATGCAATAGTTGCCAGCGTGAGGCTGACGCGCCTGCCGAGGGCGAATGTCGCGGAGATCGATCTGCGCGCGCTGGAAGCAGTTGGGTGTATTGGCGCGGGGCGCAAACGCGGCGAGCTTATGACTCGCGAAGGGCAATCATGGGGTCCACTTTCGTCGCGCGCCGGGCCGGAAGGTAGCTAGCTAGAACGGCGGCCGCAAACAAAAGCAGCGGTACGATTAGAAACACAGCCGGATCATGGGGGCGAACACCATAGAGCAAACTTGCCATCAGGGACGCAGTCGATGCAGAAACAACCAACCCGGCAACGATTCCCACGCCAGCAAGCGCGACCCCCTTGCGTAAGAACATTCTCAGAATGTCGTCCCGCTGCGCGCCCAGGGCCATGCGGATACCAATCTCGCGCGATCTTTGGCCGACCATATAAGCCAACAAGCCGTAAATTCCGATGGAAGCAAGGAGCACCGCTAATCCAGCAAATCCGCCCACCAGGTCGGCAGAAAAACGGTGTGAAGCCAGTGACCGATCGAGGACGTCGTTCATAGAAGCAACATTAAATATCGGCACGTCGGGATCGATGCTCTGGATTTCACGCCGAATCTTTGGTTCAAGCAGGGCCGCGGGCAGAGACGTCCGCAACACCAGGCCCAGGTTCTTGCTGGAATCTTGATAGGTGGAAACATAGATGTGTGGAACGCCATCGATGTCGAGACCGTCGCTCTTAATATCCTTAACGATACCCACTACGGTCGTCCACGGCTTGGTAGGGTCTCGTCTGAACCGCATTCTGCGGCCAAGCGGATCCTGGGTTGGCCAAAACTTATGGGCGGTGCTTTCATCAATGATGGCCACCAGCGGTTTGCCGTCTTCATCGGCCTCGGTGAATGAGCGGCCGCGTAGGAGCGTCGACTGCAACACCTTAAAATAATCCGGACTTATGCGAATCCTCTCGGCGCGCAGATCCTGCAAGGACTCGACTGGTCTGTCTTCAATCACTAAGCCCTCATTCGCTACGCCACCGACCGCGTTGGGGTTGATGTTGGTGGTCGGTAGAGCTGAGGTGATTGCGGCGAGTTCCACTCCCGGAATTGCCTTCATGCGCCGCAGCAGCTCACGATCAAAGGTGGCTCTGCGAGGGATATCGAGATACGGATCCATCTCTGTTTCGTTGGGATTCGGAAGCTGCATGTTTGCGGTGACAACTTGAGTTGGATTAAAGCCTGGATTTTCCTGCAACAGGTCCCGCAGAGTACGCAGCAGCAAGCCGGCTCCGACCATCAGTATGACGGCGAACGCCAGTTCAGAGACGATTAGAACATCCCGCAAGCGGCCGGTCTTGGTGCTGTAGCCGGAACCTCGACCGCCTTCCCGAATGGCCGAGGACAGGGCGCCTTTTGCAGAACGAAGCGCTGGAGCAAGTCCAAACACTAAGCCGGTGACAATAGAAATCAGCAGAGCGAAGGCCAGCACGACCCAGTCGATTCGCACTTCGTTGAGCCGGGGAACGTTCGATGGCACAAAGCGCAGGATGAAACCCAAAGTACCCACTGCGGTTGCGATTCCCGCGGCGCCGCCGATGAGCGACAGCAGCATGGACTCGGTCAGCATCTGGCGGACTATTCGGCCGCGGCTGGCCCCCAGCGCTAACCGCACCGCCATCTCTTGTTGTCGCCCCGAAGCGCGCGCCAAGAGGAGATTGGCAATGTTCAACGATACGATGCAAACGATCAGGATTGCCGCGCCCAGTAAGACCAGCAGCATGGGCCGAACGTCGCCCACAAGAGTTCCTTGTAATGGTTGAACCTCAATGGTCCATTGGGCCTGCGGCGGGTAGTCTTTCGGAAAGTCGTGGCGTAGTTGGTCAGCCATGGCAGTGAGCCGCGCCTGAGCTTGCGCCAGTGTGAGACCAGGCTTAAGTCGGCCGATTCCATTTACTAAAATCCGGGTATCACGCATTGGCGGGGGAAAGGGATCTCCTATGAATCCGCCGGCGCCAAACACTTCTGCGTCGCCGGAAGTCGTCGGTCCAGGATGGCGAAATCCGCGCGGCAGAACTCCGATAATTGTAAGGGGATCATTGTCGATCCGCATGGTACGGCCGATAACGTTCGGATCGGCGCCATAGGCACGGCGCCACAGGCCATCGCTGATCACGGCCTCGGGAGCGAAACCAGGGGCGAAGTCCTGCGGGCCATACAACCGTCCAACTTGCGGGACCACACCCAGCATGGAAAAGTAACTAAAACTGGTATTGACCCCCTCAACGCGCTCGGGCTGTTCGGTGCCGGTCAAATTCTCGCTACCTTCAAAGATCGGGGACACATCTTCAAATACACCTGATCGCGTCTGCAAGTCATCCAGTTCGGGCTTGGAAAACCTAACGTCGCGCAATCCCACGCCGGGCTCGTTAAAGAAGACTCGTACCAAACGATCGGGATCGGGGTAAGGCAGAGGACGTAACAAAACGGTATTCACGATGCTGAAAATGGCGGTGTTGGCTCCCACGCCCAGAGCCAGCGTCAGGACAGCTACGATCGTGAATGTGGGCATCCTGACCAGCATGCGCAAACCATAGCGAACATCCTGAAGTAAAGTCCACATGTGGAGGCTTCCTTTAGGCCCTATGCCTGGTTAAGACTTAGGTTAGACCTCGCGCTGCCTCGGACGCTTAAGCACAATTCAGACCATAAGTCGAAAACGGCTATGCTACTAAAAAGATTAATCCAATATGACGGAGAGCCTGTTTTGTTGCAGACGACACCGTCCGATTGCGAAATTGGGTGTCCGTTATTGGGCAGGCTATCTGGTCTGATTCCTTATTTTTTGACGAGTCAACCTAGCGCTTGATGCGGCGTTCATCACATCGGAACTACCCCATTCGCAACTGGTTCTTAAATTATAAGTATCGAACGGCACTTTCCATTTGCCGTCGGGCTTTTTTTCCACACGGCGTAGATCGATGAGAATGGGGAAATCAGCGCTGCGGGGGTTTTGCAACGGATGACGCTGAGGCGGAGCTGGAAGCGGGAGACGAATTGGCGGCCGAGTTAGCAGATTCCGGCGCGGGGGCTGGCGCGGCGGTCGAAGGAGATGAAGCTGGAGGCTTAGTCGTGATGGGCTGCACGGGCTTGGGGGCCGACACGCCGGCGACACTTGATCCGAGGCCCAATTTCTGCAAACTGAGCGCGTTGAGTTTGCCGGATGGCTCCAGGCCATTACCCGACTGAAATTTCTGCATCGCAGAGACAGTGTTCGAGTCCCATTTCCCGTTTGGCTGGCCTTGGTAATAGCCATTGCGAGCCAGCGCCGACTGAATTTCAGAAATGCGTGCGGGGGTGGGAGCTTTTTGCGTGGGTTCGCGCCTGGAATGATGCTTCTTCGAAACTGTTTTCTTCTTGGCGGTAGTGGAAGGAGCAGATGCGGATGAAGATGAAGACGAAGCCGATTGTTGCTGGTATGCAAATGCCTGGGCGGATGCAACCAGGAGAGCCGCGGCAATTGCCAAACATTTTATGGTTCGCGTCATCGAAGGCTCCCTGCCCTATTATCGCGCAATCAAGTCTCAGAACAAGGCGTGGAGAACGGGTGAGCGCTTATTAGACAATGAATGAAATGGGATGGCCGCGCGTAACCTAGCTACTTAAAGACGCCAGCCTAATGGCCGCCGCTGCAAATTCAATTCAGAGACCGTCCGCTATTGCGCCGCGGGCACCGCGCCCGCGAGGAAAAGCGTCAACACGCGATCGTTGGCTCCGCGCTGCGCAACCTTGAAGAGCACGTCCTGGCCGGGCTTGAGTTGGGCCATCTCACGATGATAGTCGGCCAGATTGTTCACGGGTGTGTGATTGATTTCGATGATTACGTCGCCGCGGTTGAAGCCGATATCTTCGGCGAAGCTGGCGGGCTCGACTTCGGAGACGATTACGCCGGTCACTTTGCCCATGTTCAGTTTGCGCGAAAGATCGGGCGTTAATTCTTCCACGTGCAGACCAAACTGCCCGGGCGTCTCTTCCTCTCCCGGTTGATCTTCTTCGGCTTGCGCGGACTGCGGGAAAATCTTTGAGCGGTCGGCGACAGTGAGCGAAACATCTTTGGTCTGTTTGCCATGAACCACGCGGATTTGCACGGACTGTCCGATAGCGGTCTGCGCAATCGGATTTACGAGATCGGCGCCGGTATGAATGGGCTGGCCGTTCACGTCGGTGATGACGTCGCCAGGCTGCAATCCGGCTTTATCCGCGGGGCTATTGGGCTCGACGGCTTCGACCACGATTCCGTAGGGAGCGCCAAGTTCCTTCAGGAGAACGGGATTATTGCTGCGCTCATCCTGAAACGTGATGCCGATGGAACCGCGGGTGACCTTCCCGCTGGTGATGAGCTGGTTGTAAACGTTGATCACGACATTGGAAGGCATGGCGAATCCAACGCCCTCAAACCCGCGGCTGCCGGTATAAATCGCGGTATTGATTCCGATTACTTCCCCAGCCATGTTGACCAGCGGCCCGCCGGAGTTTCCGGGGTTGATGGCGGCGTCGGTTTGAATGAATCGTTGGAATTGATGACCGATGTTGGAACGGTCTTTCGCGCTGATGATTCCGGCGGTGACCGTGGAATTCAATCCGAAGGGGCTGCCAAAGGCGAGAACCCAGTCGCCAACCTGTACGCCGTCAGAATTGCCGAGCTTTGCCACCGGCAGGTCGTGACTTGCGTCAATTTTAATTACGGCGAGATCGGTATCCTTGTCGATGCCAATTACGTGAGCGTTGTAATGGTTGGGATCGCCGTCGATGGTGACTTGGATTTTGCTGGCCTGGTCAATCACGTGATCGTTGGTGAGGATGAAGCCATTTTTGTTGACGACCACGCCGGAGCCAAGGCTGCGCTCGGCGTCCTGGCCGGTGTCGGGCGTATCAAAATAGCGGTCGAAGAAGTCCTGGAAAGGATCGCCCAGGGCGTGGGGCTTCTTGCCTCCCTTGGGCTTTTCGACGATCTGCGTGGTTGAAATATTCACAACAGCGGGTCCGAGCTTTTTAGAAATGGCGGCAAAGCCATTGGAGAGATTGACCGGATCCGGAATGGCCAGGAGCGGGGCGCCGTTGGCTCCTTGATCGCGGGTGGCCAGGGCACGGCCTGAAATCAGCGTGCCAATCAGGATACCGATGCCCAGAGTGGCGACGACGAGGAGGGTGGCAAAAATCTTGCGGTGCCGAATCCAGCTATATAACTCTATGAATTGGATACCCATCCTCGAACTCCTTAGGGTCGCGCCGAAGTTTCGCAGGCGCCAAAATCACTGAACGGAAGCGACGAACGCTCAGTATAACACCTATTCTAACCCGCTAAAGCTTCGACGGTTGCGGTACACCGTAGTAAGCAAGACGCGGAATTTCGGAAAAATCGTGGCCGTTCGATCGATATTCGCATTCGCGCGCACCTTGAAACCCGAGTTCCGAAATTCGAGCGAGGATAGTGTGACGCACCTATTTCTGGTCCGAGGGAGTTACGGAATCATCAAAAGCCAGCGGCTGCAAGTCCTCGATGCGAGTGTCAAATTCTTCCACGGACGGACTGCCTTCACGAGGCTCAAGCTTTTCTTGCGCGCGGCGTTCAGCCTTCATACGCGCTTTGTCCATGCGCTTCATTTCTTTCTGGCGCTTCTTGAATGTCGTTGTCATACCCTCTCCTTGGGATGGGTTTGCGGAGCTGGCAATATACGGCAACCGCCAACGCTGATGCTACGAAACTACCAGCGAGGCTCGCGAGGTTGACGGGCTACCTCGCGGTAATCCTCATTGGAAAATCTCTCACGGCCTCCGCCGCCTCCGCCACCGCGGTTTCCGCCGCTGCCCCGATTGCCGCCGGGACCGCTATTGCCGGGGCCGCTGCGAGGTCCGCGTGGACCGCTGGATTCGGACTTGGGCCGAGCTTCGTTGA
>Ga0302182_10001514_pt1 | contig 12150 bp, 11 predicted proteins | sample I_Palsa_N3_1_FD_198781 | JGI IMG/M metagenome (GOLD analysis project Ga0302182, IMG submission 198781) | Peat permafrost microbial communities from Stordalen Mire near Abisko, Sweden - I_Palsa_N3_1 | ecosystem: Environmental > Terrestrial > Soil > Palsa > Peat permafrost | place: Sweden...
CGTGGCTTGTTGCCCTGAGTGAAGACCTGGGATCTGCCGTTTCATGGCTTCACCTCGACAGATTGGGCATAGGAGTTGAGCTTGTAGATCAAAGCGCTTCGATCTTCGTTTGCCGCCTTCGAGATATGGGCGATGAAGGATTCGACCAAATCCCGACTGGCTTCCTTGAGAGCTTCGGTGCCGCAGAAGTCTGCGGCATAAGCCTTCACGAGTGTGGGATCGAGGTTGAACTGGCGAATCAGAAGGCAGAGTTGGTCCCGGAGACGGGGCTGGCTGTGGCCCGAGCCATTTCCATTGCCAGAAAAAGGCGAGGCCTGCTTCGGATATGAGGCTGGCGTGGGTGCAGAGAAGGATCCGAGCTCTTCGACTGAGCACAGGCCGATGCCATACGCCTTGCGGAGAGCGCGATTGACGGCACGCGTCTCAGCAACGCGCATTTCGGCTCCGCGGACAAGAGGAGAGACGTTCGAGGGGTCAGCGTCGCCATAACCGACGAAGCCTTTGGGACCAGATGCTGTATATGCGGTGGCCTTGAATACCCATCGATTGGAATTGGTATCGGACAGGCCGCGGTCGACCGAGGTCCTGATTCCAGTGCACCGACGCCGTTCCGCGATTCGTAGAAGGCCGACGTGAGTCACGTACCACCGACCCTCTATTAGGCGCACGTCGCCCGCAGAGACCGACAAACCGTGCGTATTCGTCAGCAACCTGAGCTGATCCATCGCGTCGCAGTCCAGAGTTCCCCAAATCGACCGTGCAGATCTAGCGTTCTGACGCCATCGTCGTAACTTGTGTTTCATGTTTGACTCCATAGAGTGCACTGCAGTGCATTACATAGCATTGCACAGTGAATCTTGCTTGTCAAGCAACCAGTTGCCGGTGCACACTCACACTCCACAGGGATGTAAGCACCGCGAATGAAAAAAGACGCTCAATTCACGTTTCGGATATCGGCCGATCTCAAGAAAGAATTGGAGCGAGTAGCCGCGGAAGAGGGGCGGAGCGTGGCTCAAATCTGCGAGGTATTTCTCAGGGCTGGCTCGGAGACGTACAAAAAAGATGGCACGAGACTCGTTCAACGCTATCTTTCGCAGCGGACAAAAGAGCGGTGAAACGTTCCGGGTGCGATCCATTGAAAGCCTAGCGTTTCGCAGTTGTACTGTGAGTGGTCGGCGATGGCAATCAGGGTTCATCGTCACCGATCTGGTTTACGGACAATATCTCTATCTCTTAGAAAAACCGCACTGTCTATTTTCTCTTTACAAATCTGTCTCCGTGCTCAAGAATTAGGTGAGTTCAAACTTCAGCATGTCTGTCTCCGCCTTTTTTTGTGAGGATTCCCGAATCGTGAGGCGTTGGGTCGCGGCTTGATACAGCGCTCGTGACGCGTTGTACATTCGGTCGCAGATATCAGCTTCAGGGGGGATCCAATGTCTCGGAAACTCGCCAGTCAACTAAACTCTCACATATTTACTGCCTGCGAGATATTCCCAGATGGAACAGCGCTCGAGCTGATTCGCGATCCCTCCAAGGCTGATGAATCGCGACTGCTCGAGTGGCGTGGGCGCGTAATCAACGTTGGCACGTCAGTTGAGCATTGCGGTCTACGCTACGTGCCCATAGAGCTCGAACCATCAGTCAGCACTGCGGTTCGGTTTCCCGTACGCGTGTCGCCGCGCGAAGGCGTACGCGACCTCTTCACGGCGACTGAGTTGCTGATGGGGTGTTACCTCGGGCTTTCGGGACCGAACTTAACATTGACGGTCGCTTGGCAGCTCGCTTCGTGGGTGTACGATGTCCTCGCGCACGCGCCGGTGCTCTGGATAACGGCTTCGCCGCAAAGCGCGACGCACGTCGCACTTCAGATCCTGGGCCTTATCGGACGGCATTCACTTCGACTGGCAGGCGTCGGCCGGCGCGAGCTTTGCGGTGTTCCGACGGCACTGCGAGGCACCCTCTTGCTGGACGCGTCCGATCTCCGGGCCACAGCGGAAAATCTTATTCGCAGTGCGACCCGGCCTGGAACACACGTCGTTCATCGGGGTGTGATCGATCTTTTTTGCCCGAAAGTGGTCTTGACGTGCACATTCCCGAGTGAGTTTTGGCGCGACAGCGAAATCGTCCGCATCTCGTTAATCCCAAGTACCAAACGAATCGAAATGCCTGATCCAAAAACTGCGGAAGCGATCGGCCAGGAGTTCCAAGGGCGTTTTTTGAGCTTTCGGCTTCACCACTTCGCAGATCTTCAGCGGCCTCAGTTGAAAAACAGCCGCCTGAGTCCGCCGCTACAGGACCTGGCCGCGACGCTTACCGCCGCCGTGATGGGCGACAAAGAGCTCGAACAGAAAATCGTCGCAGCTCTCGAATCGCAAGAAGATGCTGGGCGCTCGGAGCGCTCGAGTCGTCCGGACGCTATCGTGATCGAGGCCGCGCTGTTCTTCGCTCACAAGCGTGGCCAATCCGAGGTGCGGTCTTCTGAAATCGCTGTGAAGGCGACTGCGATTCTCAGAGGCCGAGACCGAAACGGGGAAATCTCTGCAGAGAATGTCGGCTGGACGATGAAGCGGCTCGGTGTCCCTACGGTAACGCTCAGTAGTGCCGGCAACGGCATCCGGCTAACCGACCATGCTCGCAATCGTCTCCACGAGCTTGCGATGACATACGACGTACTTACTCTGCGCAACGATATCCGACGTGACTGTCCATGCTGCGCAAATATGAGGAGCGCAGATTCCGCAAAATGACATTCAACATCGGTGTGCTGCGCTGGAGCTGAATGTTTTCAAAGAGGGTGGAGGTGTGGAGGATATTGAGGACTTTTTGAATTTCATTCAAAGAGGAAATGGATCATGCGAAACCTTCACGTTCAGAATTTAAGGAAGCACTGGGATGAGCTGGAAGAACATGGCGTACCGCTTGAACTTCCGGAATTTCGTCGGAGATCGGGAGGCCGCGATTTTCACGAGGAGCTTTTTATCGAACAGCAGGGCGACATAGCTAGCAACCTGATTATAGAATCAGATAAATATCATATTTATTATATCCTGAATCTTCTAATCATAAACAGGCTCCCCGGAGCTGTGCACGTTCTAGAGAAAAGTCTCGGACTTCCTTGGGATGACGCTTATTTCGAGTGGCTCCCGGACCCGGCGGTTGAGAATCGGTCGAAGAATCCGTCGAAGAAACTCTACATCTTCCCAGGCCCGGCCGGCGAGTACTACCCCAGATCGATAGTCCTCAACCATGTCTTACGCGGCCCGCTACGACGCGGCGTACCGCACGAAGGATTGCTTCTCGGAATCGGACGAAGACCGATTCCTAACGCGTTCCAGCACGGAGCTAAGATCGACGTCACGCTCACGTTGGTTGATCAATGGACGCGTCAACACTCCGTAAAATTAGCCATGTACATCTGTCGAGCTGAGGGCTCACGTAGTCCAAAAAGACAGCGCGAGAAACGGTCGTACGCAACCCTATGCGACACGGCGGCGCAGGACTTGAATCGCTGAACTTGAGCACGTGGCCAAATCCCCGATGCAAAGTGAGGTCGCCCGACGTTCAAGGCAGTCCGCTTGCGCCTGGTTTGGATTGCTTCGGCGCAAGAAAAATGTTCGTGTGCCGAGCCATCTTTGCGATTCGCGATCGAACCTGCTGTCTTTTATCTCCGAGACGTTGCAACTCGTTAAAGGATAAAGAGATACCGTCATCGCTCGTTCATGCGACAGATTCTGCGATACAGTCCTTCCCGAAGTGTTTTGCGGCTAATCGCGGTTTGACACCCCTGTACGCGGCCATTAGACTCCGAGCTTGCTTATGGACAGGGCTAAATCGCGTAGATTGCGCGCGTGTATCTCGTTGATGTTGGCCGCAGCTGTCGCGGCGGGTGCAGCCGGTTGCGCAGTGAGGGTGAGCAAGAAAACGACAGTGCCGCCGGCGGAAACGCGTCAGGCACTTGATGCGACGCAGGCCGAGCTGATCGCGAAGTACAACCAGCAGGCAAAAGCGATCCGATCGCTGAATGCAACCGTAAAGCTGAAGGCGACGGCAGGTTCCCAATATAGCGGCGTGGTCGAGCAATACCATGAAGTGAACGGATTTATCCTGGCGCAGAGGCCGGCGAGCATTCGCGTGATCGGACAGGCGCCGGTGGTGAACAAGAATATCTTCGACATGGTGAGCGACGGAGAGACATTCCGAATTTTCATTCCATCGAAGAATCAGTTCATCACAGGTCCAGCGAAATTCGAAAAGCCCTCGAAGAAGCCAATTGAAAATCTGCGGCCGCAGCATCTGGTGGACGCGCTCTTCTGGAATGAAATTCGCGAAGATGCGCCGGTGATTTTTGAAGAGACGGAAGACAACGGCAAACGCGAATATGTCCTGACGGTCCTCCATGGCTCGCGGCGCGATACGAATTTCGAAATCGAGAGAAAAATTCGATTTGTCCGCACGGATTTGAACATCGCGGAAATTGATAATTTTGGCGCCGGGGGAAAATTGGAATCGGCGGTTCATTACGGAGACTGGCAGCCAGCGGGCGACGCGCAATTCGCACGCGACATTCGCGTCCAGCGGCCGCATGATGATTACGAACTCGATATTCAGGTGACGAAACTCGCGGTGAACGAAACCATCGCGCCCGAGCGCTTCCATCTCGCGCAGCCGCCGGGCGCTCAACTTGTCGAAGCCGGCAAGGATCAAGAGGAACCGAAGCCGTGATCCAGCAGATGATCCTTCAGAACGTGCTACACCGTCCGATTCGGACGGCGCTCACGGTCCTAGCGGTGGCGATTGAAGTGATGCTCGTCATCACCGTGGTCGGGCTTACGACGGGCCTGGTGACGGATTCCGCGAAGCGCGTGGAAGGTATCGGCGCAGACATCATGGTTCAGCCGCCCTCGGCGTCTGTGTTGATGGCCTTCAGCGGCGCGCCCATGCCGATTCGGCTCGGCGACAAACTCGCGGAAATGAAATACGTGAAAGCGGTCACGCCGGTTCTCCTGCAATTCAATTCGACGAACGGCCTGGACATCATTTACGGCATCGATCCGGATACTTATAAGGCCGTATCAGGCGGATTCATTTTTCATTCTGGACACGATCTCACGGAATCGGACGATATTCTGGTGGACGACGTGTACGCGAGGGCTAAGAACGTGCATGCCGGACAGTATCTGCACATTCTCGATCACGACTTTCACGTGGCAGGCATTGTCGAGCACGGAAAGGGCGCGCGGCTATTCGTCTTGCTGCCCACGCTTCAGGATCTGGCGGGTGCGCACGATAAGGCGTCCGTCTTTTACATCAAGTGCGAGCGGCCGGATGACACCGACACTGTGATGGATGAAATTAAAGCGCTGCTGCCGCGTTATGAAATTCGGCCGCTCAAGGATTTCATTTCATTGATGACTTCGTCGAGCCTGCCGGGCTTGCAAGCTTTCATCAATACGATGATCGGACTTGCCGTGGCCATCGGGTTTCTGGTGATTTTCCTTTCGATGTACACGACGATCATCGAGAGGACGCGCGAGATCGGCGTGCTGAAATCGCTGGGCGCGTCGAAGGCTTACATTATCCGCGTGATTTTGAGCGAGACGACGTTGCTGTGCGTTGCGGGCACAATCGTCGGCATCGTGCTGTCGTATTCCGCGCGCGCGCTTTTCCTGCATCTTTTCCCCACACTTACAATCCTGATCACCTACGAATGGATTTTGCGCGCGGCGGGCATCGCGATTTTTGGCGGATTGATCGGCTCGTCGTATCCGGCATGGATCGCCAGCCGCAAGGATCCCGTCGAAGCCCTCGCGTACGAATAGTATCGAGAACATAGATTGAGCAGCACTCATGTTCTATCCTCCTCGCGGCCAATGGATTTAACTTTCGACTCCTCACTCCTGCGCCTGGAACTGCGTGCGCTTGCGAACTTATACTTTGCTGCCGCATAGGGATGGTGTTATAGCGAACCACTGAAGGAAGGTGCATCAAAATGGACCGCCGTCAATTCCTAAGAAACTCACTTGCGAGTGCGGGTGGTGCGTTGCTTGCGAGCCATGGGTTTGCTGGCGCTGTGTCGCCGAATCAGGAGCAGATTCCGGGCGGAATTTCGGCGGCCGAAATCGCCGGCGCGCGCTTTCCGAGCGGATTCCTGTGGGGCATGGCGACGGCTTCTTATCAAGTGGAAGGCGCGTGGAATCTCGACGGCAAGGGCGAATCCATCTGGGATCGCTTTTCGCACACTGTCGGCAAAGTTAGAGGCGGCGCGACGGGCGACTTTGCCTGCGACCAATATCATCTCTTCCCGCAGGACATCGCAATGATGAAGCGCCTGAACTTGAAGAGTTACCGATTCTCGATTTCGTGGCCGCGCATTCAGCCGGCGGACACGGGCGCGGTAAACCAGAAGGGGCTCGACCATTACAGCCGCCTAACCGACGCGCTGCTCGCCGCGGGCATACGCCCGTTCTGCACGCTTTACCACTGGGACTTGCCGCAGGCGCTTGAAGATCGCGGCGGATGGCCCAATCGCGACCTCGCAGCTTTTTTTGCGGACTACGCCGGAATTCTAGCCAAGCACCTCGGGGACCGGATCACCGTTTGGGCTCCGTTCAACATGCCGTGGACTTTCACTTATTTTGGCTATGGCATCGGGATTCACCCGCCCTGCAAGGCCGGGGGTTATGGCGAATTTCTGAAGGCGGCGCACACTGTTAATTTGGCGCAGGGCGAATCATTCCGCGCGATCAAGGCGGCATCTTCGCAGGCTACGGTAGGCAGCGCGTACGGCATGGCGCCGGCTTATCCGAAGACCGATAGCGAAGCCGATCGTGCTGCAGTCGCGCGATACAACGCGATGAACAACGACTACTTTCTGCGCACCGCGATTTACGGCGAATATCCGAAGGCATTTGCGGGCGAAACGCCATTTGAACTCATGGGTTTCAAATCCGGCGATGAAAAGATCATGAAAGTACCGCTCGATTGGATTGGTTTTCATTATTACACGCGCCGAGTGGTTTCCGACGCCAGCGGCAGCGCGCCGTCAAATGGACAAGCCACATTCGGCACCGAGATCGAGAATGATCAATCGGCCGGCCGCGATCCTTACACGCGTTTCCACGCCGAGATGCCGACTGATGGTCCGCTTACCGACGCCGGCCTGGAGGTATGGCCGCACGGAATTTACGACCTCGTGATGCAAATCACGCGTGAATACAATCGGCCGATCATCGAGATCACCGAGAGCGGCTGCAGCTATCTCGATGCGCCTTATCAAAAGGAAAATGGCCGGGTTCCCGACACGCGCCGCATCGATTTTTTCCGCCCGCACTTGGCGGAGCTGGCGCGCGCCATCAAGGATGGAGGCAACGTTCGCGCCTATCACGCTTGGAGCCTGCTCGATAATTTCGAGTGGGCGGATGGGTATAGTCAGCGCTACGGACTAACTTACGTGGATTTCCGCGATCAGAAGCGGACGGTAAAAGATTCGGGGCTTTGGTATGGGCGAGTCGCGGCGGCGAATCATTTGAATGTGTAAGGAACTAATTTTGCGCGGCGCGAATAGCACCGGACACTTCGATATAGCGTAAAGAAGCGTTCGGGTCGGTAGCTGTAAATGCCGCACGAGAATCGGTGCGGCGCTACAGGGGGCCGGCGTTCGCAATCGCTTTCTAGGTTGCTGGCTTGTATCCGGGGCACAAGAGAACAGGCAGTCGCGGGTATTTGGCGAATTGCGGATCGGTGAAGGAAAGGCGGCAGAGGATGAAAGTCGAGCCGCGCTCGGATTCAATGCGTTGGGAGTGAATGCAATTGGCGCAAAGGCCTGGGGCCTTTCGCTTTTCGGATTTTTCCACCGACATTACGATTCGCGGCCGCGAAGGATTCGCGCGGCCTCGGCGATATTCGAATCGCCCGCCGCGGCGCTGTCTCCATTTGCCGGTCCGCCGTTCTGTTTTCCGTCCGCGCCGGCTTCGGCCGGAATCGCATCGCCTTCACCGGGCGCGAGGAATAGATTGGATTCGACGCCGTGCTGCTTGTTGTAAAGCTCGAAGTACCGTCCGGCAAGAGCGTAGAGCGACTGATGCGTGCCGCGCTCGATGATCCGGCCGCCTTCGATGACGAGGATTTGGTCGGCGCGGCGAATGGTTGAAAGCCGGTGCGCGATTACGAAGGTGGTACGGCCCTTCATTAAATAGGCAAGGCCTTCCTGGATCAGGGCTTCTGACTCGGAATCAAGACTTGAAGTCGCTTCGTCGAGAATCAAAATTCGCGGATCGGCCAGAATTGCACGCGCGATGGAGATGCGCTGGCGCTGGCCGCCGGAAAGTTTGACGCCGCGTTCGCCGACCACCGTGTCGTATTTTTTCTCGAAAGTTTCCGCGAATTCGTCTACGCGAGCGATGCGGCACGCGGCAAGGAGATCTGCTTCGGATGCATTCGGGCGAGAGAACGACACGTTCTCGCGAATCGTTCCATCGAAGAGAAACGTGTCTTGAAGAACGACGCCGAGCTGCGTGCGATAGCTATCGAGGCGCACCGTGGCGAGATCCACGCCGTCCACCAATACCCGGCCAGCAGTCGGAATGTAAAACGCGGCAATCAGTCCGATGATCGTGGATTTACCCGCTCCAGATGGGCCGACGAGAGCGGTCACCGTCCCTGGCTGCGAGATGAAATCGATGTCGTGGAGGACCTGCTTGCCTTCCGCGTAGGCGAATCCGACTTTCTCGAACGCAACTTCGCCGCGAATCTTGCCAATGCTGACCGTGCGACGCGGGTCAGCCTCTTCCCGATCTTCCTTCAAGATTTCAGTGGTGCGTTCGAGCCCCGCCATGCCTTCGGTGAGCTGCGTCCCGATCGCGACGATTTGAAAGACTGGCGCGACGAGAAGCCCGAGGAAGGCGATGTAGGTGAAGAACGTTCCCAAGGTCATGGTGCCAGCAAGAATGCGCTTCGCGCCGAGGAACATGATGAGCGCGCTCACGATGCCGAGCAGCACGGTGGATGATAGGCTCAAGACCGATGTCGCGGTGAGCGTCTTGAGAATGTTGTCTAGTAATCGCTGCACACCGCCGGCAAAAACGCCCTCCTCTCGCCCTTCCGCGTGGTAGCCCTTCACGACGCGCACGCCTGCAAGCGATTCCGTCAGCCGGCCGGTCACTTCCGCATTCATTTTCGCGCGGGCGCGATAGATCGGACGAATCGTTCCGATGGCGATATTCAACCCGAAAGCGAAGGCGACAAGAATCGTGAAAGCCACGATGGTCATCAAGGCGCTGATCTTTAGAAGGATGACGAATGCCAGAATCGCAGTGATCACGCTTCCGGCAAATTCGACGAGGCCGGTACCGATCAAATTTCGCAAGCCTTCAACGTCGCTCATGATGCGGGTGACGAGCACGCCCGTTTTGTTGGCGTCGTGAAATGAAATGGAAAGGCGTCCGATGTGCGACTGCACCTGAAGCCGCAATGTTGCGATCATGCGCTGCGCGGCCTTGGAGAGAAGCTGCGTCAATGTGTAGGAGGTGACACCTTGAATTGCAGTTGCCGCCAGAACCGCCAGGACGAGAGGCAATAGGAGATGAACCTGGCGCTTCGTGATGATGTTGTCCACGAGAATCTTCGTTGAGCCCGGAAGGACGAGGCCTGCAACCCGGTTAATTGCAATCAGGCCAAAGCCTGTGAGCAGGAGCCAGCGCTGCGGGTGGACGTAAGCCCAGACTTCCGGCAGGAGCTTGATGAAGCTTCCGGTCTCCTTGGGCTTGGACGCGCTCTCGGAGGCGCCGGCGGACCCTCGGCCAGACCTCGGGGAGATTCGCATATCTGCAGCACCTGAATGACGCATACAGACTATTGTCTTATATCTGCCGCCGAAATGCTTGGAAGCGGAGCCATGTGCTCCTTTACCTCCTATCTCCCAATTGGGGGCGCATGCCGGCGACGTCGGGGGCAGCGGGTCTCTATTCGATGGGCTGGGGCAATTGCGATTGGCGTGGAAGAGAGAGAAAGGTCAATAGCGCCAACAGCGGCAACGCGAAAAGGTAAATCATTTTCAGATGCCACAACAAGAATTGGAGCGGAGTTAGAAATAGAATTGCAACCAACGCTATCCCGAGCCACTTTCTTTCGACGATCGAGTATTCAAGCGCGAACATGAATGCGACGAGAAGAATGGTCAGATCATAGGCATGCATGTGATAGCTGATCAGAGATGTGCCGATCAGCGCCGCGGAGTAGTCAATTGCGTCATTCGGAAATCGTTTAAGAGCGCACCATAGAAAGATGCATGCCGAAATTGCGAGGGTATAGGCGCGGAATCCGCCGAATGATTCCACAATGCCGCGAATGTTCGTCATCTCCCATCCCATCTCGGGATTCAGGTGCCACAAGATGTGCCAATAAGAAATCAGGCCAGCAGTTCCGACGAAGGCCCAGGAGATTGCCAGGAAAGCCAGCGTTGTTGCGGCGAAGCCGATGAGCAGTTTAGGCCTCTTCCTTACCGCCAAAATCGCAATCAGAGGAATGACGTGCTGAAATTTGAAGAGGCCCAGTCCGAGGATAGCGCCGCAGGCTACGTCTCGCTTCTTGAGAAACTGCAGGCCCGCGGCGACGATCACAGCGAGCAGGACGATGGAGTCCTGTCCTAAAGAAACGGTCATCGCTGCCGGGAAATATGCCAGAAATAAAATTGGAATCGAGATCCCGATAGCTTCGCGAAGCTTTCCAAGTTGAGGTTGGAGAATGCGTGCCGAGAAGAGAAGAAGACCCGTGCTTAAAACTGCCCAAAAGAAATAAGCCGCTTTATAAGACAGCAGCGCCAGCGGACCCAGGAGAAGGAGTTCAGCGGGCGGGTGATAGAAATAGTTTGTAGCCGTCTCTCGGCCGGGGAACATGGCGCGGTCGAATCGCTCTTGCGCGGCAGGATCATAAAGATGGAATCGCTCGCCCGACCAAATCATCCGTCCGGCGCGATAAAGCGCCGGGAAATCGCCTTGTCCTGAGAGCGCGAGCGGCGCTCCCGAAATGAGAATTAATATTTGGCATACGAGCAAGAAGACGAGAAAAGCGACAACGAATGGCTTGAGGCTGGCGATTTTCAACAAGTTTGCATGTCCCCGCATTTTCCGTGCGGGCACAATGTAGCATTCCATGGTTTGACCCGTACCGTAAAACTGGGCCGAAAGAAACCCGAGGATATTGCCTTAAACGGCCTTACGTGGCCCGATGAGGTTGATTTCATCTACAATGGTAGTGTATGGCCAAGCCGCCTGAAGGATCCGAGCTTCGTAATCTCCTGCACCGGGCAATCCACACGGGATTGACGCGGGCGTACTCGAGCGTGCGGCTCGACTCCGCGGCCTATTTGAATCATCTCCGTCGCGCCTACCGGCTTCCTATTATTTCCTACGACGACATGTTCCGGCTGCCCGTCGCCGCCCTCGACAACGTGGCTGACCGAGTGATCTCCTCGGCGAAGACCGTCGCGGCCCTCGAAGGGGCTGGCATCGGGATGGGCGGGATGCTGACGGTTGTGCCGGATATGAGTTTCCTCGTCGTCATCGCGATGCGGATGCTGCAGAAGCTTAGCCTGGTATATGGCTTTGAATATGCGACTGAGGAAGAAGTCATCGGGCTGTGGATTGCGGCCGGCACGGCTGCGGGCCTCGATCTCGGACGAGACATCCTGGAGAAGGAAGTGGTCGAGCGCTTTGTTCCGCGAATCATGGAGGGCATCGCGACGAAAATGGGCGCCGATGTTGCCGAGAAATGGGCGGGTCGGCTGATTCCAGTGCTGAGCGGCGTGATCGGCGGAACGCTCAACTACTACTTTATTCGCCAGTGGGGGCGGCGCGCGAAGGAGCATTTTAGAGCGCGGCACCTGGCCCAGAGACATCTTGAAATCAATTCTGCCGGGATACATTCTCTGGACAGGAACAATCCACTGCTTCCTGCTTGAAATCTTGGCTCCAGACACTCCGTACCGGTCGTTTTGCCAAGAACGACTGGGCTCAGGAGCAGCACCAGGATCCGCACTCATCAATCTCGCCGTGAAACGTGTTCTAGGCAGAATTCGAAATCGCGACTAAACTTGTAGGGTTCCCCAAACCCCAACGGCCAACCGGGAGCTTTGCTTGGAGCTCATTTTAAAGA
>Ga0302182_10001516_pt1 | contig 12142 bp, 10 predicted proteins | sample I_Palsa_N3_1_FD_198781 | JGI IMG/M metagenome (GOLD analysis project Ga0302182, IMG submission 198781) | Peat permafrost microbial communities from Stordalen Mire near Abisko, Sweden - I_Palsa_N3_1 | ecosystem: Environmental > Terrestrial > Soil > Palsa > Peat permafrost | place: Sweden...
ATCTCGAATCGGAGTCGAGTTTGACCGTGAGCACGGTACGAGAAGTAACTTATGAAGTTCTGCGTAACCTGGGGATGACCGTGATCTTCGGCAACCCTGGGTCCACCGAATTGCCTTTTCTGCGGGACATGCCCGCGGATTTCACGTATGTCCTTGCCTTGCATGAGCGCGTTGCCGCGGGCATGGCGCTGGGCTATTCGCTCGCTAAAGGAGAGGCCGTCTTCGTTAACCTGCATTCCATTGCAAGTACGGGTAACGGTCTTTCTGCGATTCAGGATGCATCGTACCTGCACGTTCCGTTGGTGATTACTGCTGGCCAGCAGGATCGACGGCATCTTCTGGCTGAGCCGTTTCTCACCAGCCGAGCTGTGCAAACGGTGGGGCCCTACGTGAAATGGGCCTACGAACCGCTGCGTGCCGAAGACGTACCCACCGCGATTGCGCGTGGCTACTACCTTGCGACACAACCGCCCATGGGGCCGGTATTCATTTCCATTCCCATGGACGACTGGACTCACGAATGCCAGCCTCTGGCTGCTCGCCAAGTCAGTCAAAGTGTCCGGCCGGATCCCGAGGCTCTCGACCAGGCAGTGAGGGCGCTCGATTCAAGTCGGAATCCCGCGCTGGTCGCCGGTTCTCAGATCGAAGAAGACGGAGCATGGCGTGAAGTACTGGCGTTGGCCGAGCACCTCAATGCGGATGTTTACCAGGAGCCGATTCCACCACGCTGGACGTTTCCACGAAGTCACCGGTTATTTCGCGGAGGCTTGCTCCCAGCCCAACAACCACTCGCGGATCAGCTCGCCGCATACGACGTGGTCGTCGTGTTGGGAGCGCGGATTTTCCTTTATTACACCCACGTGCCGGGTCATCCCATCAAACCGGGAACCAAGCTTTTCCAAATCACCAACTCGCCACTCGACGCTGCTGCGGCCCTTGCTGGGACGAGCATCGTGGGCAACGTCGCTGTGGCCGTCGAGTACGTTCGCTCCCGAACCCGTGCGAGACAGCGCGCGACAGAAATGTCGTTGCCGCCGCCTGAACCGAAGGCTGAGCATCCCATCACCCCGGCCTATTTGTTCAGTGTGCTGAACAGAGTCCTGCCGCGCAACGCGGTGATCGCCGAAGAGTGTCCCTCGTCGAAGGGCGACCTCGACCGTTATCTTTTGCTAGATGAGCCAGGTTCGTTCTACTCTGTGCCCAATGGCGTTCTGGGCTTTGGTTTGCCGGCGGCGGTCGGCCTCCAGATGGCGCATCCTGAGCGGCGAGTTGTCTGTCCGATCGGCGACGGTTCGATCCAATACTCGATCCAGGCGCTGTGGAGCGCGGTGCAACAGACCGCCCCTGTAGTCGTAATCGTGTTGCGCAACTCCGACTACTCGGCGCTGAAAGGGTTTTGCGACTTCACTCAGGTTGGCCGCAACGTTCCCGGCATGGACATTCCCGGCATCGACATGGTGAAGATCGCCCAAGGTTACGGCATGGCCGGGCAGGAGGTGGATCAGCCGGAAGAACTGGAGCCCGCATTGAGAGCGGCATTCGGCGCGCGCGAACCCCGATTGATCAGCGTCAACGTCGCCAAGGGCGGACAGTTGTGCATGGGGATGGACCAGTCGGTCCATCCTCCGAACTATCGTTAAGACTGCCGCGTCATTGCGGGAGAGGAATAGCGATGAACGAAACGACGATGCACCGGCGTGAGTTCCTGAAAGCGACTGGTCTGTTGACGGGCCTGGTCGTCGTAGGAAGTCCGCTGGCACTGATTGCGCCGGGGCGAGCGTGGGCAGTGGATTTGACGGCTTTTACGAGTTTCGAGGCGGCCACACTTATGGCCGTCGCACGCACGATTGCTCCCCACGACAAACTTGATGATGTGGCTTATGCGCTCGTCGTTCAGGCCTTGGATTCTGATGCGACCAGAGACGGGAATGTTCGGAAGATGTTCAGAGAAGGACTCGGTCGGCTCGGACCAGAGTTTGTGAAGGCGACGGAAACGGATCGTGTTGCCGCTCTCAAGAAAGTCGAGTCGTTGGAATTCTTTCAGACCGTGCGTCTGAAAACCCTGCGGGTGCTCTACGCTACTCCGATGGCTTATACCTGCTTTGGGTACGAAGGTGAGGCTTTCTCCAAAGGAGGCTACGTGCTGCGAGGATTCAACGATCTGCGCTGGCTTCCCGAAGTGCCGCTCGAAGACAGCGGCCCGATGCCGATATGACGAGTAGCGAATTCAAACTACCGACATGGCGAAAATCGATCTCAAGGACGATAGCGCAGTTGTAGTGATCGGCTCCGGCGCCGGCGGCGGCACGCTGGCGCACGAACTGACTCGCCGCGGCATCAAGGTCGTGCTGATCGAGGCGGGAAAGCGCCAGTCGCTCGATACATTTTCTCAGGTTCCCGGGGAGGCCTTTGGCCAGTTGACATGGCTCGATACGCGCACCCAGAGCGGCAATTGGGGCGTCGCACGCGACTTCCCGACGTTGCCGGTGTGGCACTGCAAGACGGTCGGTGGCACAACGGTTCATTGGACGGCGTCCGCGCCTCGTCTTCAACCTTGGGAACTGCGCGCCAACACTACCTACGGCAAAATTGCGGACACATCGCTGATCGACTGGCCGATCTCCTACGAAGAACTTGAAAAGTACTACATCGTCGCCGAGCGCCGGATGGGCGTGACGCGCCGCAATGACATGCCGGGACTGCCCGCTTCCAACAACTTCAAGGTCATGTACGCGGGCGCGAAGCAGCTCGGCTACAAGCAGGTGCACACTGGCCACATGGCCATCAATTCGCGCTCCTACGACGGACGCGGTTTCTGCATCCAGCAAGGTTTTTGTGTACAAGGCTGCAAAATGGGCGCGAAGTGGAGCACGCTTTACACTGAAATCCCCGATGCGGAAGCAACTGGGCACCTGGATCTGCGAATTGAAGCCACGGCTACACGCATTGTCCATGGCGCTGACGGACGCGTTAACGCCCTGATCTACCGGGATAGTCAGGGCCAAGAACAGCGGCAAAAGGCGCGCGTAGTTTGCGTGGCAGGCAACGCCGTTGAGACCGCGCGCTTACTGCTACTCTCCGCGTCTTCAAAATTTCCGCACGGCCTGGCTAATTCTTCCGACCAGGTGGGCCGGAACTACTGTCACCAGATCACCGGCTTTGTGTGGGGAATCTTCGACAAGCCCATCTATTCGTGGCGGGGAGCCACATTGGCCGGCGTCGTCGAAGACGAAGCGATCGACAACCCGCGCCGTGGATTTGCAGGCGGGTACCGAATCGAACTGGTCACGCTCGATCTGCCGACCCTGCCTCTTGTTGGTCTGCCGTACGGTTGGGGTCGCGATTTCGCGTGGGTCATGGAGAACTACCGCAATCTCGCCGGCATGTTCATCAACGGCGAAGACTTGCCGCGCGCTAGCAACCGCATCACCCTGAACTCCAATGTGAGGGATGCTTTTGGCTTGCCGGTGGCGAACATTCATGTGGACGAACATCCCAACGATCAGGCCATGCGCAAACACGCGCAGGGGCAGATGTCTCGGATGTACGAAGCGATCGGCGCAAAACGAATCATTCTCGGCCCCACTCCTCCAGCCACCCACAACTTGTGCACGGCCAGAATGAGCGCCGACCCGCGTGACGGTGTCACTAATGCTTGGGGCCAAACTCACGACATCAAGAATCTATTCATTTCCGACGGCAGTGTCCTGACTACACCCGGGGCGGCGAATCCTACTTTGACCATCGTGGCCTTAGCGCTACGGCAGGCCGAGTACATCAGCCAACAGATGAAGGCAGGGCCTGTCTGAGGCTCCTCTCCTTCATGGGGACGCAGCCCCTTCTGCGCCGAGCCCAGTTTGAGCGCGCACGAGCATCTCATTGAATTTTGCCTCCGCACTCGGCTCCCTGCCAAAGAGGGTGCCGACGAACGCCGCTAGAAATCCAAGTGGCACACTAACAATGCCCACGTTCTCAAGCGGAAACCATGGTCTCGCCTGGATCAAGTGTCGCGCCGCGCCTGTTGCGCTGGGCGGATCGATACCCATGACATTTGGTCCCACCAGGATCAGTCCGACGGCAGCCAGCAAGCCAGCCGTCAGGCCCGCCACTGCTCCAGCTGTATTGAACCGGCGCCAGAAGATTGAAAGAGCAAGTACGGGAAAATTCGCCGAGGCTGCAACCGCCATGCCGAAGGTCGCAAGAATCAAGACATTCGACGCCGGCCCTAGCGCAATAGCGGCCACGATTGAAACGGCGCCGACGGCAAGGGCCGCAATCCGCGCCACCAGTACGCTTTCACCAGACTTTCGTTCTACCCCGCGATGAATTACGTTGGTCCAGAAATCATGAGCAAACGAAGTCGAGGCGCTGATCATGAGTCCGGCCACAACGGCAAGGATTGTGGCGAACGCAACTGCGGACACAACTGCCAGGAAAACATTTCCCCCTACGGCTTGTGCTAACCGTGGCCCCGCCATGTTTGTTCCGCCGTGAGAGACGATGGTATCTGGGCCGACCAGAACGGCCGCGCCGAGGCCGAGGATGGAAGTCATCACATAGAAGCTGCCAATCACGATCATGGCCCACACAACGCTGTGGCGCGCGGTTCTTGCGTCGGGAACGGTATAGAACTTCACCAGAATATGGGGCAGGCCCGCGGTTCCGAAAGCGAAGATCAAGCTCAGGGAAATCAAGTCGAGGGGGCCATAGGGCGGTTTGTAACGCAATCCGGGCTGCAGGAAATCATTGACGACCGGTTGTCCGTTCTGATGGTGCGTGATCTGGCTGGCAGCGGCAAAGAACTCAATTAGATGGAAATGAAATTGTCTCAGCACCAACAGCGTCAGAATGAGAGTGCACGCTGACAACAGCATGGCTTTGATGATCTGAACCCATGTCGTGGCCAGCATTCCGCCGAAAATCACGTAGACCATCATCAGGACGCCAACACCGATGACGGCAACGTTGTAGCTGATGCCGGAATCTGCCAGCAACAGCGTGACCAACGCGCCGGCGCCTACCATCTGCGCAATCATGTAGAACGTCGCCACCGTCAGCGTGGTCAGAGCAGCCAATGCTCGCACGGGGCGGGGCCGCAAGCGGTATGCCAGAACATCGCCCATCGTGTACTTACCGGTATTGCGCAACGGTTCCGCAATTACCAGGAGGATCGTAACGAAGGCGACAAAACCGCCAACGGAATACAGGAATCCATCGAAGCCTTGCAGCGAGATCAAGCCGATGAGCCCGAGGAACGATGCCGCGCTCATGAAATCTCCCGCCACCGCGAAACCGTTTTGCCAGCCGGTAATTCGCCGTCCTGCAGCGAAATAGGCGCTCGCGCCGCTCGAGCGTTTTGCGGCCCAATAGGTGATTCCAAGAGTACTTGCCACGAAAAGCAAGAACACTACGAGCGAGATCGGCACTCAGTTGTCTCCTTGCGGCTCATACCTGTCAACCACGACGCGCGCGATAATGTCTCTGGTGAGTGCGTCGAATCTCGCTGAAGCGAGCAGGTAGAGGCCGGCAATGACCCACCCCACGACAAATTGTGAAAGTGCGAACAGGTAGGCCACGGTTACGGTCCCGAACACGTGCGCCGAGGCCAGTTTGGGCGCATACCCTACCAGGACAGCCAAGCCGAAGTAATACACAAGAAAGAAAACGAAAGCCGGAACGATGAACAACTTCTTGATCTTAAGCAGATCCTTAAACTGCTCGCTGCCAGCAATGCAATCCCATCGACTCCGGCCCGACTGTTCCCGTGGAGCGTCGTCCGCTTTGTTGTTCATCGGCAAATGCCCTCGTTGCCGAAGCATTGTATCCGACTCGCATCGTACAACGACCGAACTGTAACTTGGAGCCTATCCGCGAACGGGTTTCTGGGAATTGCCACGCCACTTCAAACCTTCGTAACTTAGTGCTTATGAGGGCACTACCCGCAAGGCCGTCCTCGGCTATCCGCCGTGAAAGCACTGCTGGGGCGGGGAATCAGAGGCGCGGATTGCGCTGCTTGCATCCGTTGCAGTTGGTTTATTATCAGTAGCTTATAGAACATTTCACGGTTGGCTAGTGAGCGGGAGTAGTTCAACATAACTTTTTCTAGTGCCCCTGGGGGCCCCTGTGAAAACGAGGAAACATGGCAATTTTGAAAGCTAAGCCAGATGCGGCTTCTGATAGCGACCGCGCTCAAAATCGCATCTTTCCTGTGACCACAAAATTAACGCAACGGGAACGACAGACCGTCACTGAGTTTGCAGTGTCGAGGGGACTCGCACGAGGCGAATGGATACGTGATGTGATCCTCCGTGAGGTGCAAGGAGGATCAGCGCGCAACCCATCACTCGCAGAGATTCTCGGAGTGCGCCTGCTCCTGGTAAACGTGCTGCGGCCTCTGGCGGCCGGCCAGACCCTCGCACCCGAGGTCTTCGACAGGCTACTAGACGAAATCAGCGAAGCAAAACACCAACTCGCGGCCAAGTTAACCTCATCGGCAGGAGGGAAATAGGCAATGGCAATCACAAAGTGGGGGCGCAAAGAATCCATCATCTGGCCGCCTCACAGTCCGATTTATACGTACGGTGCAGTGTTCATCGCGATCACTCTGACTGGACTTTTTCTTTACTGCCGCTTCACTTTCGGCAACAGTCCCTTCCAGCGCTTTTATACCCCAGCCTACATTCGGTCGAGCATTACCGGAGCGCTCGTACCGACTCGCCGAGACAACTATCGGATGCTAGTGCTGGGCGCTCGCGGCATTGCACCGCGTCTTGCGAGCGATTCCGACGTGATCGATGGCAGCACGCCGGAGCCGGGGCGGCAAACCGATTCCCCTTGCCCTCTCGCAACCCGCCTTGCATCACGGCTACACGCTGCTTTACCTGGCACCGCCGCAGGCATACATCGACGCATCCCTGAATTCTTGCCTTAAAAACGGGGTTTATGGCGGCGACAGTCTCTCCGACATCTACAAGCTCCCGCTGCTTTTCGGTCTGGCATCGCTACTGATCCAGCTTCCATTTTCCGTCAGCAAGGACGATACGAACGACGACTGAAAGGTCCTGAGACGCTCACTCCGAGAGAATTCAACCGCAAGGTTGAAGGGGACGGCATAGGCATCAAAACCGCCGAGATGAAGCCGATGATCCGCATACCGCGCATATGCAGATCATCGGTGATACCGGCGCAGGCAAGACCGCGATCATGCTTCAACTCCTTCGACAGATCAAACATCGTGGCGATTCCGCGATCGTGTACGACCCAGCGCGCGAGTTCGTCAAACGCTTTTACGATCCGACAAACGGCGACGTGATCCTGAACCCGCTCGACAGACGTTGCCCGTACTGGGGACCGTCGGAGGAACTCCGCCGCCGCTCAGAGGCGAAAGCTCTGGCAGTGTCCCTGTTGCAGCCGCCGCAGGACAGAAAGGTGAGTTCTTCATCGAATCGATGACGGAGGACGGTTGTGATGGTGGAGAAACTGCCATAGACGTTAACACACCACCGGCCCGGAAAAGGAGAGTAGCCAAAACCGGGCCGGCGGCGTTTCCGAAGGGAAGGCGCCCCTCGAAAGTTGTGTGTCCGTGGAAACCGGTGGTCCCGCGTCTACGCGGCGCGGGACCATTTTCGGTTTACGGCAGGTAATAGCGGAATGAGGTGAAGACCATCCCGTCCAGTCCTTCTGGCGTTACTCCAGGGTTTCCGGCTCCCGAGGGACCGACCCCAGACCAAGTCTGACGGGTTGCGTAGGAGAATTGCATGCCGTACTGGAACCTGCCCTTGGGCCCGTTGTAGAAGCGGTACCAGAAACCGAGCGTGCCTTCAATGTCCGCACGCGTGTCGCCAGTGCAGCTGCCGAGAGAACCCGGATTGAATCCCGTGGCGGTGGCCGGATCGGTCTCGGTGTAGCAACCGGTGTTACTGAACAGGGGCGCGCCGTACCCGATTTCCTTCTTTAGGAAAGGATCGTAATCCGCGGTCCGCGCGGCATACTCGACGCCAGCATTGCTGTAGATGTCGAGCTTCTTGCCGTGCCACTCGAGGGTACCCAGACCCTGGAAAGTGCGCACCAGGTGCAGGCTGCCGTTGGCGTAGACGGAAGCATCGGGAAGGCCGCTGGTACCGTAACGGCCGATACCGCTGCCGCCGAAACCGTGCAGGCCAAAGACGATGTGTTTGTTGTCGACTGTCCAGCGGGCATTGGCTCCGATACCGCCGCCGTTCCGGGAAATGTCATTCGCTCCGAGAGCGTTTGGTCCCGCAACCGTGCTGCCGCCGCAGAGCGCGGTAGTCGCTATATCTTCGCAAGGATAGACTCGATCGCGGAAGCGGCTAAACAAACCGAAGACTTCGTAGTGTCCGAAGCCCGGCTCGAATGCCAGTTTGGCAATGATATCCGGCGACGGGTTGAAGGAATAGCTGGCTGCCGGGGTGCAGGTGGTGGTTGCGCTGACGACGCCCGTGGCGGAAGTGCTGGTGGTAGTGGCGCAAGTGGTGATGGCGTTGTTGTAGGCCTTGCCGGAGCCCGCCTCGCCGACGAGAAAGTTGGAAGCGTTGCTGTGAGTTGTGACCGTGGCTTGCGAGTTCTCCACAGAGATGCCAAACCACACCTTGTTGTCGAGGTTTTTAGTCAGGCGCAATCCGTATTGCCGCGCGTACGTCATGCCGGCGTTGTAGGCGGTGTCGATGGTAAGAGGCACCGCTTCGCTGCGGTTGTCGAGGCCATGGCCGTTTTCCGTAACCAGACTCCACTGTTGCCCGCCGGTAAAGGTCCATCCGCTGTTGAACGCGGCTTGGCCGAAGGCCTGGCGCTGGCGGAGCGTGTAGCTGTTAGTGGAGTTGTTGGTGGAGGTCACACCGGCGGATAGAAAGTCGGCTTCCACATAGCCGGAGAGCTTCGCGTTCTTCAATTGACCCTCAACCAGTGCGGACATGCGTGACGTGCGACCGGTGCCGAAGAATTCCGACAAGCTGTTTTGCGAAGCTCCGGGCAGGGTCAGAGAGTTAAGGGGCGTGGCCACATCCTCCGCCAAGCCACGCGAGCGGCGAATGAATTCCGCGGCGGCGTAGCCGCCAGGGGTAATCGTAACGCCTTTATAGTGCAGAGCCGCCGGACTCTCGATGGCGGTATTGACGGTCTTCTGCGTCTCCTGCAGCGACAACGCCGTGTTGTTGACGTTGGTCTTGAGATCAGTCACGTCGCCCTTCAGCTCCACAACGGTCTGCTGCTGTTGGCTGGCCTGAGCCTGAGCCGCAGCGGCCTTGTTGGCCGCGTCGCTGGCGGCGGCCTGAGCCTGTTGCCAGCTCTGCTGGTTTTGTTGCAGTTGCTGGGTTAGTTGCTGAATCTGCTGCTGCTGCGCGGCCAGGGCGTCTTTCAACGCCTGAACGTCGGCAGCGGTTACCGCAGGTGCCGCCGGCGCCGCGGCCACTGGTTTATGCTTCTTCTTTGGAGCCGGCGTGGTTGACGCCGAGGTTTGAGCCCAGGCGCCGGCGGAAAGCGCCGCCAGCGTCAAAGCCGTGAGAAATAGCTGCTTAGTTCTTTTCATGGAATTTAAATCCTCTCCTTTTGAGTTTTTGTCTAACAACGCATACCCGGGAACAACAGAAAACTTTTCGGCCATCGGAGGCAGCGACCTGGCTACTCTCATTTCCTTCGCTGGCATTTCTCCGAGCACTGCATCCCCAGAAGCCACCACGGCAATTATTGCCATCGATGTACTGGGGATTTGAAACACACAAGCTTACTCGTTCTTGCGTTAAAGGAGTGTTAATTTGCTCAACCCAGGGGGAAGGTTTCCTAAATCGGGAGCCCCTTTTGCGAAATTTTCATAGTCGCAGATTATGCCATAAAGTCCATTACTATACTAGACTTTATTGACGTGACGGACAGTGGCAATTGGGATTCCTTCCTCTAGGGGATTGAGAAATTCATTAAATACTAACCTGCTCAATAACTTATGGAAGTCGCGCTGGATCGACGGGAGCAGGTATGTGCATCCGATTGCAGTTGGAGCGGACTTCTGTGCACCCGGGCCAGGATATTTTCGGCGCAGTTCTGGCCTGTGCGGCGGTTGCCCGCTCTTTGTCGAGGGTTTCGGGCCGGGACCGCATCCTCGGGATGCAGCCCCGGCCTTTGTGACTTACTAGTTTGCTCGCAAGTAGTAGCGCAAGGAGGTGAAGATCACACCGTGGTGCTGAAGGAATAGTTGTTTCGCATTAGCAGGCGGAAGCAGCCTTCAACTTGAAGCCTGGAATATGGTGCGGACGAAAGAGGGACCACAGATTATTCACGTCGAGCACTACAGCGCCGGACCTCCCAAAGGAGAATGAGACAGTGGTTTTCAACGGTGCCAACGCGGAGGTGGCAAGGCCGACTCAGCAACTACTCACCCTGGGCCGAGGGGTACCCCGACCTAATAGCCTGTCTCCTCCGAGGAGGTGTTTTCTTGGTAGGTAGGGTGTGAGACTTTGATCTCTCGACGATGTCAGCGAGCGTAGTGTTCTCGAGGATGCTCGCGGCTGCGTCTCGCACATCCAAGAACGCTTGGTATAGGCCGCGATGATGTGCATCCCGCAAGATAGGTTCCGCAATTCCTCCGCATCGCCAAAGGGTGCTAGCGGGCCGTCAATCAGGCGAATGATCTCGCTGAGCCGTATCTCAGACGGAGCCCGTCGGAGCTTGTAGCCGCCCTTTGCGCCCCGTACGCTCTCCACAAGTCGGGCATTCCTCAGTTCAACGAGGATCAACTCGAGAAAATTTCCCGGCAGATCACTATCAGCAGCGATCTCCCAGATCTTGAGTGTTTCGTTTTGATATTGACGCGCCAGCGTCATCATCGCTTGCAGAGCGTAGAGCCCCTTTTGCGAGACTTTCATGGTCGTATTCTTCCGATCAACATGGCCAGCATCGCGGCGGTTGCGTCACGGCTTTCACAAATACCCTATCGCACGGTCCCGCAGACGCGAATCGCGACCCTAGCTGCTGCACAAATCCTCACCCCCGCGAAAAGGAGAGGATCCAAAACGCGGGGATGATGTTCGCACACGCTGCCCGAGAGCAGCGGAACGAAAACGAAAGCCCTGCCAATCACTCATCAGTGTTTTTCCTGAGTTGCATCGCGCAAGATGAACCCGTCTGCGAGGCTTTAGTGCAACGCCAATCCCGCCGGCGTCGCGTCTGCTTGAGTCTCCTCCGCACCGCTGCGGTCCACCCGCAACAGCATGCCGCTACTCCGTCTCCGCGCTTTGGCCCTCGCGGTCGTGTTGGCGCTCTTTGCTTCTTATGCCGTCGCCATGACTGTGGTGCCACTGTTCTGCGCGAAGTTCATCCGTCTGCAGCCTGAGCACAGCAGCGCTCCTTACAGTACCCTAGGCGGCGCCGAGGAGGCGGTAGAGGAAGTCGAAGAGGAACAAAGAATAAGGCGCACGAACATCTTTCGACGCATCGTCATCGCTTTCAATCAACTATTTGAGCGGCTGCAGCACGCCTACGAAAAAGCTATCGGGGTCTGTCTGGATCGCCCCGTATTGGTCGTATGCGGATTTGCTGCTTTCGTGGCGGTGAGCTTCGCGTTGTTTCCATTCCTTGGCGTGGCGTTCTTCCCCCGCACCGATCCCGGACAATTTGTCGTCAATGTCAAAGTCCCGCCCGGAACTCGTCTTGAGGTGACTGATGAATATGTCGGGAAGATGGAGCAGGATATCCGCGATGTAGTGTCACCGCACGACATGAATATGATCGTGTCGAACATTGGCATTACGCCAGATCTTTCGGCCATCTATACCAGCAATTCCGGAATGCATACCGCCTTCATTCAGGTCAGTCTCAAGGAGGACCATAAGACCAGCAGCTTCGCTTACATGCAACGTCTGCGCGAAAGGTTCGCCAACGACTTTCCGGAAGTGAGCACTTATTTCCAAACGGGCGGATTGGTTGATTCCGTCGTTAACCAGGGGCAACCCGCTCCGATCGACATTCGAGTCGGGGGCAGCGACTTGGATGAACCGTTTGCTTTCGCCAGGTCCGTGGCTGCGAGGGTGAAAGCATTGAGTTCGGTCAACGATGTGCTGATTCCACAGGACCTCGACTATCCGGGGCTGGAATTGAATATCGATCGCGAACATGCGGCGCTGCTAGGCATATC
>Ga0302182_10001517_pt1 | contig 12140 bp, 8 predicted proteins | sample I_Palsa_N3_1_FD_198781 | JGI IMG/M metagenome (GOLD analysis project Ga0302182, IMG submission 198781) | Peat permafrost microbial communities from Stordalen Mire near Abisko, Sweden - I_Palsa_N3_1 | ecosystem: Environmental > Terrestrial > Soil > Palsa > Peat permafrost | place: Sweden: Abisko...
ACGCGTCCAGGTACTTCTTCTTGTCGACACCTTGCGTGGCGAGGAACGTAGCCTGCGCTTCCGGCGTCAGCAGATAGTTCTTCTTCACGTGGATCTCGTTGAACACGGCGGGCGTGAGCTTGTCCGCGAGGCCGAGTGCGTCGAGTGCGTGATACATCTTCGAGTGCGGGATGAAGTCATCGCGGAACGCAACCGGCACGCGCTTGAAGACGACGTCAGGGCCTTGCTTCTTGACCCATGCTTCCAGGTACGGGTCGAATTCGTTGCAATGCGGGCAGCCGTACCACATGAATTCGATCACTTCGATCTTGCCCTGCGCGTCCACCGGCTGCGCGGCTTGCAGCACCGTGTAGTCGGTGCCCGCAACGGGCGCTGCCGGCGATGCGTGCGCGGTGTTCATGGCGCTCAGGGTGCCGGCCGCGAGGCCGAGGGAGAGAGCGAGGGCGCTGAAGAATTTTTTCATAGTGACCGAGAAAGGGCGTGGAGACGCAAAAGGGGAACACACGACGCTTAAAGGAAGCTTAAACCGGAAGCTTAAACCGCACGCTTTAACCGGCTGGGCCGGGCCGCGACAGGCCTTGCCTTGATAGCCCGGGCCGCTTTCGGCCGCGGCTCAGTGGCGCTGGTCGCCATGCTATCAACCCGCGCCAGCCTTGTACGAAAGGCCGCGCGGGCTGCGGGGTCTACTGCGTGTTCACTGCTTGGAGAAGCGGATGACCGCAGTGTCCACGCCTGCGTCCGAAAGTCGCTGGCGCACGTTGTTCATGTCCTCGAACTTCGTGAACGGTCCGATCCGCACGCGGAAATACGTGACGTTGCCGGCATCGCGTTGCGTGACCTTCGACTCGAAACCCTGGAAGCCGAGCCGTGCGCGCTGCTGCTCTGCATCGGCCTGGGTCTTGTACGCGCCAACCTGCAGGAAATAGCCGGTGTTCGCGTCGCCGGGTGCGGGCGGCGTGACCTTGGCCGTTGACGAAGCCTGTGCCTCAGCCGGCTTCTTCGCAGGCGTCGCGCCCGACGAGCCGCCCGGCGCGTTCGCGACCGGCGGTACAGCGGCTGGCGCGGCTGGCTTCGGTGCAACGGCCGTACCGTTCGCGGCCGACGGCGGCACTTCCAGGATTTCCGGTTCGTCCTGCGCGCCCGACGACTGCGTCTGGTTGTTCGTCTGCCCAGGCGCGGTGTTCGGCGGTGCGGGCTGCGCGGCTTGCGGCACGGCCTGGCCAGGCGTCTTGCCCTGGAGCGGCCGGTTGGGATCGTACGGTTGTCCCGTGGCGGGTGCGGAGCCCGCGTCGGCTGGAGCCGGCGCGACCTTCGCAACGAACGGTGTGGGCGCGCGCGTGATGTACAGCGCCACGATCACTGCAATTGCAAGGCCGACAATCAAGCCCAGCACGATACCGAGAAAAGTGCCCCCGGTTTGCTTCGACTGCTTCGACGTGCTGCGTGGTTTTGCCATCGTATGAATAACCTGCAAAAAGTCTTCTGAGTGGCCGTCGATTATAACGGCGGCCTTAAGCGCGGTTTGGCGTTGCGCGGTGTTGTGTTGCGCGGTGTTGCGTTAGGTCATGCACCTGTCGTCAGCCGTCTTCGCCCGTCGTACGCACGCCGCGCTACTTCCGGAGCGCCGGGCTTATGACACGCCCGACGCGCCGGAAGTGCCCGGCGTGGGAATCACATTTTGACGGGAGCGGACACGCCGATCAGCGCGAGGCCGTTTTCGAGCACTTGCCGGGTGGCGGCAAGCAACGCAATGCGCGCGTTGCGCACGCCCTCTTCCTCCACCAGCACGCGCTCCGCATTGTAGAACGAGTGGAATTCGCCCGCGAGGTCACGCAGATAGAACGCGACCGCGTGCGGGGCGAGTTCGTCGGCTGCGTGCGAGAGCATGTCCGGATACTCGGCAAGCTTGTTCAGCAACGCCATCGCGCGTTCGCTCGAGAGCGGCGAGAGATCGACGTTCGGCAGCGTCTCTGCATTGCCGGCGTATTTCGTCTTCCAGTCGCCGAGGATCGTGCAGATCCGCGCGTGCGCGTACTGCACGTAATACACCGGGTTCTCGTCGCTTTGCTTGAGCGCCAGGTCGATATCGAAGACGAATTCCGTGTCAGCCTTGCGCGAGATCAGGAAGAAACGCACGGCGTCGCGGCCGCGGCGAATGGTGTCTTCATCGATCTGGTCAGGCGCTACTTCCTCGCCCGGCGTCATGCCGCCCGACCATTCGATCAGGTCGCGCACCGTCACATAGCTGCCCGCGCGCTTCGAGATCTTCACTTCCACGCCGTTGCGCATGACCGTGACCATCTTGTGCAGCACGTAGTCGGGATAGCCCTTCGGAATACCGATGCCAAGCCCCTGCAGCCCCGCCCGCACGCGCGCGATGGTGCCGTGGTGGTCCGAGCCCTGCACGTTGATGACCTTGGTGAAGCCGCGCTGCCACTTCGCCACGTGATACGCGACGTCCGGCACGAAATACGTGTACGTACCGTCGGACTTGCGCATCACGCGGTCCTTGTCGTCGCCGTCGTCGGTCGTGCGCAGCCATAGCGCGCCGTCCTGCTCGTAGGTCTTGCCGGCGGCGATCAGCGCGTCGACCGTGGCTTGGACGCGGCCTTCGTTATACAGCGACGACTCCAGGTAGAACTGGTCGAAGTCCACGCCGAACGCGGTCAGGTCCAGATCCTGTTCGTGGCGCAGATACGCGACGGCAAAGACGCGAATAGCGTCGATATCGTCCACATCGCCCTTCGCCGTCACCGGGGCGCCATCCTTGGCCGCGACGGTCGCGCCAGCCAGATAGTCGCGTGCGATGTCCGCGATGTACTCGCCGTTGTATGCGTTTTCCGGCCATTCCTTGCTGTCTGGATTGAAACCACGAGCGCGCAATTGCGTGGACGTGGCCAGATTGCCGATTTGCACGCCTGCGTCGTTGTAGTAGAACTCGCGATGCACCGCGTTGCCTTGCGTGACGAGCAGGTTCGCCAATGCGTCGCCGAGCGTGGCCTGGCGGCCGTGGCCGACGTGCAGCGGTCCGGTCGGGTTGGCCGAAACGAATTCGATCAGCACGCGTTTGCCTTCGTCGCGCGGGTTGTAGCCGTAGCGAGCGCCTTCGACAATAACCGCTGGCACCACGGCCTGTTTCGCCGCTGCCGCCAGCCGCAAGTTGATGAAGCCCGGGCCGGCGACTTCGGCCGCATCGACCAGGCCAAGAGCGGCCGGCAGAGCGAGCACCGCATCCACGATCTGCTGCGCCAGTTGACGCGGATTCGCGCGCAGCGGCTTGGCGAGTTGCATGGCCACGTTCGACGCCACGTCACCGTGCGCCGCGACTTTCGGGCGCTCCAGGACGATGACCGGCGCGACAAAGCTCGCTTCCGATGCGCCTTGCGACGCCTGTACGACCTGCTTGACCGCGTCGGCGAGCAGCGTTTCGAGTGTATGTTTTTGTGCGGGCAGCATGCTGATTCTTGAATCCGGTAATTGAGCTGTTGGTCCGTTGCTGCGTTGCTTCGTTCCGCCGGTGTCGTTTTGCTTCAAACACGCGCTCGCTGAGAACGCGGCGAAAACGTGCGATCGAGCGTCAAGCGCGGACGTGACGTGTGCCCGAAAGTTTCAGTCCTGTTTCAGTTCATTACGCTCGTTCGGGCGCGGGAAAAGACTTCGGACACTCGGTCAGGACGCTTCGCACGTCTGCGTATGCGCGTCCGGAAGCATAGCCGGAGCCGGTTGCAGCGATAACGCCAAAACCGGGGTTTTGTAACCGGTGCAACATTTGCTCGGGTAAATCGGGATTTTAGCAGGTGCTAATATGTCGAATCAGGGTCGAGTCGGGAAAACGAGCCAGGAATTAAAACAATGCGCCGGCGTGTGATGGTGTGGCTCAGGCTGTTGCCACGCTTGGCGCGTCTCGCTCATTAGCCACAAAAGGCCAACAAAAGGGAAAGGACCTTGCCATGTTGATCACATTCAAAACCAGAGCAGCACCAGACGTTCAGATGCTCGACAACCTCGCTGATTACCTGCTTGGCATCATCGGTAAGCGGCTTGGCGAGCGCGGCGTCATTACGCATGAAGAACTGCCGGAATGCATCCAGAAACTGGAGTCGGCGGTTGCGACGGACAAACAGGAACGCGCCGAACACGACGGCCATTTCCACGAAGGCGAGCCCGGCCATGAACCGCACGAGATTCCCGTTGGTCTGGCGCAGCGCGCATACCCGTTCCTCGACATGATGCGCCTCGCCCATCAGGCAGAGGGTGACATCCTGTGGGGTGTGTGAGCCTCAAATGACGTGGCGGGATTGGCTCATTGGCTTAGCCTGAAGCCAACCAATGGAGTAAGCATTAAAAAAACCCGCATCGTTGCGCCGATGCGGGTTTTTTTGTTCCGATGAATACGGAGCGCTCGGCGCTTACTGCGAGGCTCCGGTTGCCGGCATGCTCGCGCCTTTCTTTGCACGCGGCTTGCGGGGTTTCTTCTTGTGCTCTGTGATGGGCGGCGAATAGCTCGACGCGGTGCTTGAGCTTGCACCGCCCTGCGCGAAGGCAGCCGTACTTCCCGACGTGAACAGCACAGCAACAGCAACGGCGAGGACAGGCGTCAGCTTGATCATTTTCGGCTTTCTCCGTGACGATTGAAGGAATGCGTGACCGCCGCCATGGCGGTCTTTGCACCCCTTCGAGTGTAAGGAAAACCAAAATAACCGTAATAGACTTCGCCAATATTGCGTCTTTGTGATTCCCGGTATTTGCCTGCGCCTGATTTTTGCCTAGAGTAAGGGCGCCAGCGCGCGTTCGGCATCGTTCTTCGAAATCGCCATGCGTTGCGCGAAACTTTCCACCTGATCGTCGGCGATCTTGCCGACCGAAAAATACGTACTTTCCGGATGCGCGATGTAAAAGCCTGACACGCTCGCTGCCGGCAACATGGCCAGCGACTCGGTCACCGTCATGCCGATTTCGTTCGCTTGCAGCACGTCGAACATATCCTGCTTCACCAGGTGATCCGGGCAGGCCGGATAACCGGGCGCCGGACGAATCCCGCGATACTTTTCTTCGATCATCGCAGCGTTGTCGAGCGTTTCGCCGGCCGCGTAACCCCACAGTTCGCGACGCACCCGCGCGTGCAGCGCTTCGGCGAAGGCTTCGGCAAAACGATCGGCCAGCGCCTTCAGCATGATCGCGCTGTAGTCGTCGTTATCGGCTTCGAACTGCTTCTCTTTCTTGTCGATTCCCAGCCCCGCCGTCACCGCGAACATGCCGATGTAATCCGCCACGCCCGAGTCCTTCGGCGCGATGAAATCCGCCAGCGAGCGGTTGGAGCGCTGCACGCCATCCACGATGGGACGCACGGTTTGCTGGCGCAGGTTACGCCATGTCATGGCGACTTGCGTGCGGGTATCGTCGGTATAGATCTCGATGTCATCGTCGTTCACCGTGTTCGCCGGCAGCAGCATCACCACGCCGTTCGCCTGCAACCAGCGGCCCTGGATGATGCGCGAGAGCATCGACTTGCCATCGGAGAAAACGCGCCGCGCGGATTCGCCCACGATCTCGTCGTTGAGAATGGCCGGATACGGGCCGGCGAGATCCCAGGTCTGGAAGAACGGCGCCCAGTCGATGTAGTTCGCGAGATCCGCGAGATCGTAGTTTTTGAAGATACGACGCCCGATGAAAGTCGGTTTCTTCGGCTCGTAGCTCGACCAGTCGATCTTGGTCTTGTTCGCGCGCGCTTCCTCGTAGGTGACCATCGGCGTCGCCTTGCGGTTCGCGTGCTGCGTGCGAATGCGTTCGTAGTCCGTCTTCAGGTCCGCGAGATATTTCTTCGCGCCGTCGTCGGAAAGCAGGCTCGACGCCACCGATACCGACCGCGACGCATCCGGCACATAGACCACCGGGCCATCGTAATGCGGGGCAATTTTCACAGCTGTATGCACGCGCGAGGTCGTTGCACCGCCAATCAGCAGCGGCGTTTGCTTGCCGCGGAAATAGTCGTCGCGCTGCATTTCGGACGCAACATAGGCCATCTCCTCGAGGCTCGGCGTAATCAGCCCCGACAAGCCGATGATGTCCGCGCCTTCTTCCTTCGCCTTCGCCAAAATGGTCGCGCAGGGCACCATCACGCCCATGTTGACCACTTCGAAGTTGTTGCACTGGAGCACGACTGAAACGATGTTCTTGCCGATATCGTGCACGTCGCCCTTGACGGTCGCGATCACGATCTTGCCCTTTGGCCGGACGTCTTCGCCGGCATCGGCCATGCGCTTCTTTTCTTCTTCGATGTACGGAATCAGGTGCGCCACCGCCTGCTTCATCACGCGCGCCGACTTGACCACTTGCGGCAGGAACATTTTGCCCGCGCCGAACAGGTCGCCGACGATATTCATGCCGTCCATCAACGGCCCTTCGATCACGTTGATCGGCCGGCCGCCTTCAGCTTCAATGCGAGCCCGCACTTCCTCGGTGTCTTCCACGATGAAGTTCGTGATGCCATGGACGAGCGCATGGGCGAGACGTTTATCGACGGGCTGGTTGCGCCATTCGAGGTTCTCTTCTTTCTTCGCGGCGCCGGTTTTGAATTTATCGGCGATTTCGAGCAAGCGATCCGTGCCGTCGTCACGACGATTCAGCACCACGTCTTCCACGCGCTCGCGCAGTTCGGGATCGAGATCCTGATACACGCCGAGCTGACCGGCGTTCACGATACCCATGTCCATGCCCGCCTGAATCGCGTGGTAGAGGAACACGGTGTGGATGGCTTCACGCACCGGATCGTTGCCGCGAAACGAGAACGACACGTTCGACACACCACCGCTGATCTTCGCGTAGGGCAGGTTTTCCTTGATCCAGCGCGTGGCGTTGATGAAATCGACGGCGTAGTTGTTGTGCTCTTCAATACCCGTCGCGATTGCGAAAATATTCGGATCGAAGATGATGTCTTCCGGCGGGAAGCCCACTTCATTCACGAGGAAATCGTACGAGCGCTTGCAGATCTGCGTCTTGCGTTCGTAGGTATCGGCCTGGCCGTCTTCGTCAAAGGCCATCACGACTGCTGCCGCGCCGTAGCGGCGGATCAGCGTGGCGTGATGGCGGAACGCGTCTTCGCCTTCCTTCAGCGAGATCGAGTTCACGACCGCCTTGCCCTGCACGCATTTCAGGCCCGCTTCAATCACTTCCCATTTCGACGAGTCGATCATGATCGGCACGCGCGAAATGTCCGGTTCGGAGGCGATCAGGTTCAGGAATCGAACCATGGCCGCTTTCGAATCGAGCATGGCCTCGTCCATGTTGATGTCGATGATCTGAGCACCGTTCTCAACCTGCTGACGCGCAACAGCCAGCGCCTCGTCGAACTGGTTGTTGAGGATCATGCGTGAGAACGCCTTCGATCCCGTCACGTTGGTCCGCTCTCCCACGTTGATGAAGAGCGAACCGTCGGTGACGTTGAACGGCTCGAGGCCGGAAAGGCGCATGGTGTGATCGGTCATGGTGTCTCTGGGCGTTGCAGCGTGATTGTCTTGTCGAGGGGCTTGGGCGTCGTGTCAGGCAGTCAGGCTGCTTCGCGATAATGCGACGGCCACTTCCTTGGCTTCACATCGGCCAGAGCCTTCGCGATTTCCGCGATATGTTCCGGCGTGGTCCCGCAGCACCCGCCCGCCAAATTCACCAACCCCGCCTGCGCAAATTCCTTCAGCAAGCTGGACGTGACATCAGGCGTTTCGTCGAAGCCGGTATCGCTCATCGGGTTCGGCAAGCCGGCGTTCGGGTAGCACGAGACATACGTGTCGCAGAGCTTCGACAACTCAGCGATATACGGCCTCATCAGCGCCGCGCCCAACGCGCAGTTCAAACCGAACGTCAACGGCCGTGCATGACGCAGCGAGTTCCAGAACGCCTCGACCGTCTGCCCCGACAGGATGCGCCCCGACGCATCGGTCACGGTGCCCGAGATCATGATGGGCAGCAGCTCACCCGTGTCCTCGAACAGCTGATCGAGCGCGAATAACGCGGCCTTTGCGTTCAGGGTGTCGAAGATGGTTTCAACCAGGAACAGATCGCAGCCCGCATCCATCAGCGCCTTCGCCTGCTCGTAGTAGGCCAGGCGCAATTCGTCGAAGCTCACATTGCGCGCGGCCGGGTCGTTGACGTCCGGCGAGATGCTCGCGGTCTTCGGCGTCGGTCCGATCGCGCCCGCGACAAAGCGCGGCTTGTCCGGCGTCGAGTACTTGTCGCAAGCCTCGCGCGCCAGCTTCGCCGACTGCATGTTCATTTCAACCGCCAGCGATTCCATGCCGTAATCGGCCTGCGCCACGGTCGTTGCACCGAAGGTGTTCGTCTCGAGGATGTCCGCGCCGGCAGCCAGATACTGGTCGTGGATTTCACGAATCACATGCGGCTGCGTGATCGACAACAGCTCGTTGTTGCCCTTGATATCGCGGGGATAGTCGGCAAAACGTTCGCCGCGATACGCCGCTTCGTCGAGCTTGTAGCGCTGGATCATGGTGCCCATCGCGCCGTCGAGAATGAGAATGCGCTGTTGCAAGAGGGCAGGCAACACGGCGCCGCGCGTGTACGGGCGGCGCTCTGCGGCAGATTTCGGGGCGACAGTTTCCGGGGACGGATTCATGATTGACATGGCTCCAAACAGGCTGAAATAACCCAACATTGTATCTGTAGTAGGGCACGAACGCTTTCTTATGGCGCTTTCCAAAACACCAGCAATCAAGCGTCATGAACAAAAAACCCCGCCACTTTCGTGGCGGGGTTTTTGGGGGTGTCGCTGGGTGTTCTTAACGCTTAACCAGGCTACAACGCGGGATGCAACGTTTAATGAAGGATCACCGGCTGGTTCATCAAGATGTCGAACTGGCCGAGAAACTCGTCCACGTCCTCTAACGATTGTTCTTCCTGCATCAACTTCTGGACATGCTCGCGAAAACGCGCCGCGAGTGCGCCGTCAATGAAGATTTCGCGCTGCATGGTCTTGTCCACGATCTCGTAACCTCCCGCTTTCATCGCGAGATGATTGTCCTGCGGCGGGAATTCGACTACACAATAGTTAGGGCTGTTGTAGATCATTTGCATGGCGACACTCCTTATTCCTGTTTGCCCGTAAGGCGTTTCAGCGTCTTACATTGAGCGTTTGGGTTGGAATTCAAGGGGTGGCCTCGACGTTGAGACCGAAAGCCCATCGAGGACCTTTGTTAGACATTCTCCCGCAAAAATGTTTCCAGAAGTGCCGTGAAACGCTGTGTTTCTTCTACTAGGGACAGATTTGACGCATAAAGTATTGCGGATCTTGCATTCATGATTGAATACGCCACCACTTTCGTCCGCATCGGCGTCAACGACCCGCCTGGGCGTTTTAATCGATGTCGATTGGCCCCTCAGATCGAAATTACGGAACGCTTCGGCGACCCCGGCGAAACTTTCACCGATGCCCTTCACCGATGTACGTGCAACCACTTCATCCCGTACTTAGCCGTTTGATCGGCACTTCCATACTGGCTCTGTTGAGAGGCAGCAACAGTTCGGGATCGAACCCATCTTCACACATCTGCGTACGCTCTGGCATCACCTGTTTAACGGAGTTTTTCGTCGAATCTTTATGCCATTCAGCGTACTCGGCCTGACTTAAGCCAGCGTTAAATCGAACCGGTATCAGGGTTTGTTGGAGCCAGGCGCGGCGGGTGTTGCATCTTCAGACGCATCCGGCGTGCCCGCACCGGATTGACCCGGCGTGGCGGATGGCGGTTGCAGCTTGCCGCGCCAGAGCATTTCGATCTGCATGCCGTTCGGCTCCGTCTGCAGAATACGCACGGGCAGCCAGCCCAATGTGGGCGCAAGCCAGATATCGAGACGCCGGCGATCGCCTTCGCGTCGTGGCAGGCGGGTGAAATGGCGAGCCTGTACGTTGCCGTCAGCGGTCTGGACGTTTTCATCGCCGACGGTTTCTATCGGCCAGATCTCGTTGCTGTCGTTATCGGCAACGCTGAATTGACGCACTACGCCGGGCTTGTAGGTATCAGGCGAGCCGCGCACCAGACTCGACAACTGCATGACAACGCTGAAACGGTCTTCCGCACCATCGGCGAGCGGCTGGTTGTTCGGTGTGCGTGTATAGACCAGTTGCTTCGTGGTGCGATCGAAGACGGTGATGTCGGCGGCACGGCGGCCACGCTGCTCCGAGTATTGCTCGGGTGCAATGCCGAAACCGTCGATATGGCCCTTGCTGGAATACACATACGGTCCGACGAACGGCAAGGGGATGGAGACGACCATCTCGTAGTGTTGACCATCGTTGACCCAGTGGATATTGCCGACCTGATTCATCACGCCATTGATCCGCGTGTCGTAACGAAGTTCGCCCGAGGGCGGGACGCTGAATTTATCGCCGGTTGCGGCTGCGGCTGCGGCTGCTTGAGAGGCGGCAGCATCGCTTGCTGCTTTCGCCGCGGCCTGTGCGGCTGCTGCTTGCACGGCTGCCGCTGCTCGAGCCGCCTGCTCGGCCTGAGCCGCTTGGGTCGCTTGAGCCGCTTGAGCTACTTGAGCCGCCTGTTCAGTTTGCGCTGTCGTGATGGCGTGCGTGGGTTGGGGTTGCGGCACCGGCTTGGGCTTGGGAGCGGGTGGTGGCGGCGCGACAGGCTTCGGTGCTTGCGCTATCGGCTTGGGCGTTAGCAACTCGACCTGTACCGGGACATGCTCGGCCGGCAACGGATTCGATGCGTTCCTGCTCCGATCCACCCAGCGCCCCGCGGCCCAATGCAGCGCCAGGACAACGAGCAGCACGACCAGCCACACGACCCATCGAAGGGAATGGTCGGCGGCCAAATTGTCGGACGATGCGCCAGCAATGGCGCGACGGCGGCGAAGCAGGGAGAACGGCATCGGCTAGCTCGGAAACGCGCGTGGTCAGGCAAGCGGTAAAACGCTGCCGCGGGAACAATCGGCAACGATCATGACAGAACGCGAATGATCAACGGACCGCGCAGGACCCAGCAGGACCAAGCAAAACGCGTACGAAACGCATATGACTCGCGGGCACGCCGCGATGTTCCGCGCTCGTGAGCATCGTACGGTCCTCAAGTCTTACCGTTCGCCCGGTTTATACCCGAGTTCGTAAGAAAGCTGCCCCGCGCACTCGCGCAAGGCAGTGTCAATGTCGCCGCCCCAGCGGGTATCGAATGATCCTTCCTGGCCGAGCGCAATCAGCCCGAGCGCGAGATCCCCGGTCGAGTCGAACACCGGCGTGCAGAACGCATGGATGGTCGGCAGCAACATGCCCTCCACCCGCGCCGCGCCGTGCGTGCGGATCTCGGCCAGCACCGGTTCAATGTCCGCCATTGACTGCCGCGTGGCGGCGAGTTCGCGATCGAGCATCGCTTGCGTCTTGCTGCGTGGGAGCCACGCGGCAAACAACAAACCCGTCGCCGATGACAACAGCGGCATGACATCGCCCAGTTTCAACGCAGCCTTTGCCGGATAGCTCGACTCCATCCAGTGCACGACTGTCGGGCCCTGATTGCCCCACACCGCGATCCCCACGGTGAGGTCAAGCCGGTCGCGCAAGCCCGTCAGCGCGATGCGCGCGAGCTTGACGCCATCGACTCGGGCGAGGCGCGCCAAACCCATCTGCAACGCGAAACCACCGAGCTCATAACGCCCGGACACCGGGTCCTGAGAGACCGCGCCAAGCCGCAGGAAACTCACCAGGTAACGATGCGCTTTCGCCGGGCTCATGCCGGCGCGCTGGGCGAGATCGCGCAGCATCATCGCGCGTGGCTCGTTGGTCAGCACGTCGAGCAGGCGGAAGCCGACTTCGATCGACTGAATGCCGGAGCGGAATTTTTCCTCGGTGGCGTCGGCGACGTCGCTTGAATCGGCGGAGTCGATGGCATCGTCGGCTTCGGCCTGTTCGGATGAGGGCAACGCGGACGAACCGGGACGGCTGGGAGAGGGCATGGAGAAATCGATAACGGCGCGAGCCGGTTCACAAAACAAGGTTAGGTCGAAGGCGCGTGAGCGATCTGAATGGCGACGGTAAACCGCTAAGGGCGTGGCGAATGCGACCACATGGAATGGCAACCGGCAAACGCCATCGCCGCTCAAAACGGACGTCCGCCAGCCGTGAAAACGAACGGCCA
>Ga0302182_10001520_pt1 | contig 12124 bp, 9 predicted proteins | sample I_Palsa_N3_1_FD_198781 | JGI IMG/M metagenome (GOLD analysis project Ga0302182, IMG submission 198781) | Peat permafrost microbial communities from Stordalen Mire near Abisko, Sweden - I_Palsa_N3_1 | ecosystem: Environmental > Terrestrial > Soil > Palsa > Peat permafrost | place: Sweden: Abisko...
CGGCACGAATGTTCGGTATCGGAAATTCAACACTAGACGGCCCCGTCAGGGTTCAAAAATTGCCTTTAGGAAATCTGGCCTCTGTGTCCGACAGATGTGAGCCAACTCTTGTTGACGGGAAAACAAAAAGGCTCAAATGAAGGTTGATCAGATTGCGAAGCCGTGGGGAGAAATGGTCGTGATGAAGGAGTAGAGCTTTGTTCTCTGCGTTATGGTTGCAATCGGCTGTCAGCGTGCGCAGGCGGATTCCTGGCAGCCTTCGGCTGGACACACTCAAGTGTCGATTTGGCCAGCAACGGTACCCGATCCGAACCCTGATGCAGGTTCGGAGGTGACGACAACCCGGGAGGACCGTCTTGTTGCCGGCAGGCCATGGGTTTGGGTTGAAAAGGTCTTGCAGCCCACGACGACGGTCTATTCGCCACAAGGAACGAATACGGGTGTTGCAGTCGTCGTTTTTTGCGTTTTCGCGAATATCCCTGCTCAAGAAGTTGCACTCACTTTCTAGTCAGCGTGCTTGAGCTCAGGCGAACTTAATTCACGGCTGGGTCCGCTGCCAGCTGGTGCCCGCGGTTCGACAAGACGCTCCCAGTCCGTCACAGCCTTCCGCCCCGGCCTCATGTCACGATGCAGCCGCTGATTCCGGCCGCAGCTGACCCGCAAGCTCCATAACGATATCCGCAGGAAGTCCGGCGCGCCTCGCAGCCTCCCGGATGGCATTCCCGTTTTCCGCTTCATACAGGCAATAAGTCTTGCGCTTGTCCGCGGAAAGAAACGAATGCAACCATTTGACGCCGCATAAGGCGTTCACATCACCAATAGCCTTGAGATCTGCCGCAGAAGGGTTCAGCGATTCGGCGAAATTTCTTTCTATCATGAATAGAGGCATGGTCATCTCCAGAATGATTAAGTGACAGCGAGATCTGAATGCACGCCTTGAAGGCCGTGCCGAATTGCGTAAGCCGCGACGTCGGCACGGTTGGCGCATTGGGTCTTGTTCAGAATATTGCGGACATGCGTTGCGACGGTATTGAGACTGATGGCCAGTATCTGCGAAACATCCTTGTTCGTGCGTCCGACAGCAAGCAAACGTAGAACTTCGACTTCGCGAGCCGTAAGGTCGTCGGGGAACGTGACGCCCCCGCTCCGTGCATGCAGCAACGCATCGATGTCAATGACGAGGCGCTTCATTGCGAACCGGCGCGCCAGACCCTCGGCCTCGCGCAATTGCTGCAGGCCCAGATGCTGCTCGGCTTCTGTCTGCCGCGTGACCAGGAAGGCGCCGTACCGGAACAGCGTCCGAGCGAGGGACGGCCACGCGTGCATGGCGCGATTTAGCGCCATGGCTTTCTCAAAGTGCTTGCTGGCAAGATCCGGTCGGTTTGCGGTTGCAGCGAGCATGGCCAAGTAAAGGTCGGTGGCACCGAAGCATACGGCCGTCGGATGATTGGCTGTTTGCCCTTCATACGGGCGTAGTAGCTGATAAAGGGAGTCGGCATGCTCGGCGTCCGCCAATATGCAGCACGCTTGAGCACAAAACACCAAACCGGTCACATACATGTCGTCGCGGCGTATGGCGTGACAGCCATTCTCGATTAGCCGATCAAAAATGGCACGCGTCTCACCGATCAAGCCTATCTCTGCGCAAATGAGCATGAGACCAGGCTCCCACATGCGCTTATTTCCGCTCGCTGCAAGCTCCTTTATCTGTGGCGCCATTGCGTGCACGTGGCCAAGGTCGCGATTCAGGGCAAACATCTGTGCCCCGTAGACACCGTCGGCATCGTCGCGACGAGTCTTTGTACCGATTTCCAGTAGCCCCTCAATACGCGATTCAAGATCCGCCCAATCGCCGCGCAGCAACGCCAAGGTCACACGATGCGCACCTGTCTGATATTGATGCAGTCCGAAACGGGCAGTACTGAGCCCGTCATATTGCTCGAGCAGTGCTTCGAGGTCCTCGAGTTGCCCAGATTCGAAATAGTTCAAAGCCTGCCAGTGAAAGGCGTCCGCCAATACGTCGGCGTTACCTGTCGAGCGAGCCACCGCAACGTATTCTCGTCCGATTAGGAGGCGACGGAGCAAGCTTTCAGGATCACCGCGTAGGGCCATATTCGTGAGCTGGAAGCACGAGCAGCGCGCTGTCGCATCACAACTGTTACTGGCTGAATCCAGAGCTTCGTCTACCAAAAGGCGAATTCGCAATTTGTCCGCCAGCGTTCTCTGCGCAAACGCCAGCGTTGCCAGCGCTTTCGCGCGTGGTGCCGAATCAACCTCAGGCAAGAGTTTCAATGCGCGTTCAAGCAGCGGAATGAAATGTTCCTGCTCGACGTGTCGCGCCGTCATCGCAAGAAGCATCAGAACGTCGACGAGCAGTTCGGCGCTTCCCAATACACGCGTCCGGTTCACAGCTTCAAGCAGTACCTCAACCGACTCTTGGATCTGTCCCAATTGCTTCAGCGCCGAGCCCTTTAGAATGTAGGCGCGAGCGAGGCGCTCATCGTGCATCAGCCCGCCACTCTCCATGGTCTTGATGGCTCGGTCGTAATGCAGAAGCGCATCTTCAAAGCCGTAAACCCGAACGGCACTTTCGGCGGCCCGCAGCGCGTAATCAACTGCCTTGTCGGTATATCCCAGCGCGGCTGCCACATGGTAATGGTGCGCAATCCGAGAAAGTGCCGGTTCTAGGTGTGCGGAATGAACGCCGACGAGTGCGTCCCCGGCTCGGCCGTGCAATCGAAACCGATCGACCGAAGGTAAGTCTTCATAGATCGTTTCGCGGATCAATGCATGCGTGAATTCATATCCGTCTGACACATCGCCGGTCGATTGAATTATACCGGCCTGAATGGCTGGCTCGAAGTCAGTCAACACTTGCCGGACGTCCTCTTCCTTGGCGGCAGCAATCTCACGAGCCGTGAATTGTCTGCCGTAAACGGCAGCAATACACAGTATCTCGTTGCATCGGTCCGACAGTCGAATCAACCGTCGACCGATTGTCTCATGTACACCAGCGGGGATTCGCGTGGGCATTGCCGCAATTCCAGCTCCCACGCTCTCATCGATTAGTACTTTGATCAACTCGATGGCAAACAGGGGGTTCCCATCCGTCTGTTGATAAATCATCTTGATGGCGGATTCAGTCAAGCTGACGTCGCACAATCGCTCGGCGACCTCACCGAGGGCAACCTGAGAAAGTCTAGCAAGATGCACGCGCTCAATATCGGAGTCGCGCCTCAGAGCGCCAAGCGTGCTCTGCAAGGGGGACTTTCTTGAGGCGGCGGCATCGCGATACGTGCCGACGACGAGCAATCGACTGCGCAGCAACTCTTGGCTCAGAAATTCAAGGAGTGCCAGTGAAGGCGTGTCGGCCCAGTGCAAGTTGTCCAGAACCAGCGTCATCGGAACTTGCAGTGTGGCCTGATGGAAGAACTGGCGGATGGCGTCAAAAGTGCGAAAGCGGGCCGGACTCGAATCCGTTATGGCGTTCGGCGCTTCTTGGATCCGCTGTGATGAGTCGAGGAGTTCGGGCACGAGGGCGGCGATATCCTTCGCCGCTTGGCCCATGTTGAGACGCACCTCGTCGAGCGATGACGCGTCTATATATGCCCGAAGAATCTGTACCCAAGGCCAGTACGGTGGTGCCCCGGCTTCCTCGTGACAGCGCCCCCAGAGCACAAGTGCGCCCTGATCCTCCGCCATGTCTGCGACAGCCTCGGCACAGCGTGTCTTGCCGATGCCGGGCTCACCGGAAATCAACACAAGCTGACGGCGGCCTGCAAGCATGCGGTCAAACGCCGCCCGAAATACGTCAAGTTCGCGTTCTCGCCCCACGATAGGGCGATGTCCCGCCATTGGCGCTCGTGTGTGTTTGGACCACCATGATGTACCTGCTTTTGCAGTCGCATCCGCGGGCACAGGAGTAATTGTGCTGTTGCCAGTCGTAGTGGCTGGCGACCCAACGGTCACCCGGGAAGGTGCGCCCGCCCCCTTACCATCAGATGACAGCAGATGTGATATGCGCTCGACAAAGGCCGGCGATGATTCAGCCCCAGGCAGTCGCCACCATTGCACTTCGCGAAACCTATCCGGTACCCGGGCGTCCGAGTCGCGCGTCGCGTCGATGGCGACCGGCACCAGGAACGCCCTATCAGCTGCCATCAAATGTGAGCGGTCGATCGCGAGCTTCCATTCGAGGCGAAAGTAGCCCTCCCCGCGCGTGCGCGTGTGCTCCGAGATAAGTGGAATGAAGAGCGCGCACGTCTTGATCTGCTGTTTGATCGCCGCATCCCAGATATCACCGCCGCGCAGCTCGCTTTGATCCAACCAGACCTCAATCCCTGCGGCACGCAGGATTGCGCAAATCCGCTGCGCTGCTTCCGCGTCTTCCGAGGCATAGCTGATAAAGACAGCTCGGTGGCTGCTCTGGCCGATAAGGCCGCCACCAAGCTCCGGTTCATTTTCCAAAGCTTTGTATCCGGATCTTAATTCTTAAGAGACCTGAGACTGACCTACGGGATTTGGCGGCGCAGCCCTGCGCCCGTAGAACGATCTGGCGCACCAGAGCCGTTGCCATAACTACCCCCCGGGCAGCGTCGAATATTAGTCGCCGAAATCGCGAGCTATCAGTAGGCTAATTGCTCTAGTCTCGCGGAAATCTTGTGCGAGGCTGAGGCGCTTTTTTAACACTATCAGAGGCTTAAGTCCATCCGAATCCGGGACCGAGAACTCGCGCGTCGCCGGGTCAGTCCACGGGTTACCAATTTCAAATTCTGAATATTTCCGGCTGCGCGGGAGAGCAAGCGCGATATTTCATTTCTCACCTGTTCGCAAGGGTAAAGATCGATGCGAAGGCCGTATCGGGCGCCAGTCAAAATGTGTTGCTCCGCGGAAGCGACCGCGGTAATTCTTGGGACTGCGCGCGTGAGCTGTCGATCAATTGAGGCGAACGCTGCGACATAATCGATGATGATGCAGTCGCAAGATTGCAATCCATTCGAAGAATATTGACCGTTACTCGCTTTCAGCATGCGCTATCGTCACTGATGAAAATCCACGATGACGGCTTCCGATGAAAACCATCTTGCGGCGCCGCTGCGCGTTGCGGCGATAGCTTCGCCGCTGCGAGCGTGACCGCTACGGTAGTGCGCACGACCACGATGATTCAGGTGGGCATGAGCGCCACCGATCCCTTCGGATCACGTGTGCGGCTCGGTGAGCCGCACCTATCGTGCCGTCTGCCCTTACACAGTCGATGAGACGATCGAGTTAGTAGTCGAGCCGCCGGCGCAGCCAATCTCGATGGATATAATCCGTGAAGCCGTCTATGGATAATCGACTCTGCAGAAATCGGATATGAACTATAAAGAGGATTCCGCGTATGTCGTTGAGATCTCTTCTCACAGGATCGATCGCCTTCACGGTCATGGTTTCCACCCAGTCGTCCGTAAATGCGCAAACACCCGACCCTTATTTGTGGCTCGAACAGGTCGACAGCCCTCGCGCCATGGCCTGGGTGCGAGCCGAGAATCATAAGACCGTCGCCGAGTTGGAGAAGGATCCGCGTTACAGCGGTCTCTACAATGACGCGCTCGCGATCGAGGAAGCCAAGGATCGCATTCCGACTCCCAACACCTTGGACCATGCAATCTTCAATTTCTGGCAGGACAGTGATCACGTGCGCGGGATCTGGCGCAGGACGACTCCCGAGAGCTATCTCTCTGCGGCTCCTCAATGGACTACCGTTTTAGATTTGGACGCTCTGTCCAAGGCGGAAAAGGCCAACTGGGTCATGCAAGGTACGACCTGCACTGAGCCTGATGAGCATCATTGCATGTTAAGCCTCTCGGACGGGGGCGAGGATGCATCGGCCTGGCGCGAATTCGATATTCCCTCATCGCGGTTCGCGCCGCGCGGTTTCATGCTGCCACATGGTAAGCAATACGTCGTCTGGCAGGATGACAGCACGCTCTTGGCCGCGCGCGAATGGCGGCCCGGAGAGCTTACGACCTCGGGATATCCTTTTGTAGTGAAGCAACTCGTGCGCGGCGAAACCTTATCGCAGGCGCACGAGGTTTTTCGCGGCACAAAGGACGATGTCGGGGCCGGTGCAGTTGTGCTGAACGACGGCACGGGTCATCGGGCGATCCTCATCTCTCGGCAGGTCACGACCTTCGAATCCGAAAATTACCTCGTGACCATGGGAAAGGTTGCAAAATTGGCGCTGCCGCGCAAAATGACAATTCCTGCACTCATCGATAATCAGCTGATCGTGAACCTGGCCGAAGCGTGGTCGGTCAATGGAGCAACTTTCAAAACAGGTTCGCTCGTCGCCATTGATGCATCCGAAGCTGCTCGCGATCCTGGTCATTTGAAACCGACGCTTCTCTTTGCGCCCGGACCACGCGAAAGTTTCGATGCTGCGGCGGCGACGCGCGATTCGTTGGTCGTGACGACCTTTGATAATGTGCGCGGGCGCGCTTGGGTCTACCGTCGAGAGGCCGATAACACCTGGAAGCGTACTGCGCTCAACCTGTCAGACAACGCAACGATCGGCATCGCCGACACCGACCTGCATAGCAGCAGCGCATATCTTTCGGTCACCGGATTTCTGCAGCCGACGAGCCTCTGGCTGCTCGACACAAAGAACAACCATCCGCGCGAAATCAAGACACTTCCCGCGAAGTTCGATGCCTCGCACGATACTGTCGAGCAGTTCGAGGCAACATCATCCGATGGCACGAAAGTTCCGTACTTCGTCGTTCATCCCAGCAACATGAAGTTCGACGGGAGCAATGCGACCATTCTCTACGCCTATGGCGGTTTTCAGATCTCCATGACCCCGTACTACTCCGCCAATATCGGCAAGCTATGGCTCGAGAAGGGCGGTGTGTTCGTACTCGCCAACATCCGCGGCGGCGGAGAATTCGGACCAGCGTGGCATGAGGCAGGGTTGAAGACGCATCGACAATTGATTTATGACGACTTTTCCGCCGTAGCGCGCGATCTCATCGCACGCAGGATAACCACGCCACGGCGTCTCGGTATCGAAGGCGGGTCGAACGGCGGCCTTTTGATGGGCGTTGAGTTTACGCAGCATCCGGAGCTGTGGAACGCGGTGGACATCCAGGTTCCGCTCCTCGACATGTTGCGATACGAGAAGATCGCGGCCGGCACATCCTGGGTCGGGGAATACGGCAGCGTTGCAAATCCTGATGAAGCCGCTTTTCTTGCGAAGATTTCACCCTACGACAATGTTAAAAAGGGCGCGAAGTACCCCGAGCCCTTCATCTGGACCACGACCAAAGACGATCGCGTCGGGCCGCAGCATGCGCGCAAGTTTGCCGCGCGCCTCTCCCAATACGGTATTCCTTATCTTTACTATGAAGTGATCGAGGGCGGCCATGCCGCCGGGGCGAACCTCAAGGAGAAGGCCCATACCACCGCCCTTGAGATGACCTACTTCGCACGCAAGCTCATGGATTAAGAAGCTGGTCGCCATAGTCGTGGCCGCAGGGGAGCAGTGATGTAATGGCGTTTCACCGACGGGATATTTGACGGCCTCTCTTCCATCGGATAGGCCGGATGAGCCGCGGTGACTCGATGGAGATCAGCTCCAACGTCGCGCAGCGAATGGGTAAATGGCGACTGGGGTCGTTGCTTGCCGAAAGAAGTGAATGGCCTGCAGGGACGACGTAGGGCTTGCACGGAGCGCAAGCGCTCCGCTACCGTATCGCCAAACGAATGTCAGTCATTGCCCTCGTTCTTCTCCTGTTTGCTGCGACCGCGGGACTGAGGCTAGTCGCGGACCGCGCACGTATACCCTTGCCGACATTGCTCGTCTTGGGAGGCCTGTGCGTAGCTTTCGTGCCGGGTCTACCTCGCCTGGTGCTCGATCCTCAAACCATTTTTCTAATATTTATTCCTCCGCTGCTCTTTTGGGCGTCAATCACGACCTCGCTGCGGGATTTGAAGCGCAACCTGCGCGCGATCACGCTGCTCGCCGTAGGGCTCGTCCTCGCGACGATGTTCGTGGTGGCCCTGGTCGCGCACGTAATGCTCCCGCAATTACCGTGGGCGGTGTGCTTTGTACTCGGAGCCATCGTGTCGCCGCCCGACGCCGTCGCGGTCATCGCGAGCACGCGGAGCCTGAGCCTGCCGCGCGATACGCTCGTGATACTCGAGGGCGAGAGTTTGGTGAACGACGCGACGGCCCTCGTGGCGTATCAGATCGCACTCGCCGCTGTCGTAACCGGCACATTCTCGGTTGCACACGCTGGCGTCGAGCTTCTGGTCACGGGCGCCGGTGGAATTGCCGTCGGACTTGCCGCCGGTTGGTGTGTAGGCTGGGTGCGCCTGCATATGCCACGTTCAAGCGTGGTTGAAAACACGCTTTCGCTCCTGAGTCCCTTCATCGCTTTCATTCCGGCGAACGAACTTGGCTGCTCCGGCGTCCTTGCAGTCGTTGCGATGGGCCTCTACTTCGGGCGCAGGGGACCGCGCGTCGTCACGGCGGAGACACGTCTCCAGGGCACCGCCATGTGGGAGATGCTCGTCTTCCTTCTCGAGGGCCTCATTTTTATCCTCATCGGGCTGCAGCTGCCACAGGTGATGCAGGCACTCGACAAGGGCGCGATCGCACGCCTTGTGGAAGTGTCGTGCGCGGTCGCGGCGGCGATGATCGCAATCCGTCTCGTGTTGATATTCCCGGGCGCCTATCTGCCAAGATGGCTCGATAGGCGACTTGGGCGTGCGACTACACCCTATCCGCCGTGGCGCCACGTCCTCTTCGGTGGCTGGGCCGGCATTCGCGGCGGTGATTCGCTCGTGATCGCCCTGGCACTGCCCTATGTAGCGTTGCATGGAGCGTCGCTCCCCGGTCGCGCCGCTGTCATATTCATTACTTTCGTCGTTATCCTCATCACTCTCGTCGTGCAAGGCTTGACGCTCGCGCCGCTGATCCGCCTCCTGCGCATTGCTGGCGGAAAAGAAGAGGAGGCGGAGGAGCGGTACGCGCGGACTGCCAGTATCCAAGCGGGTGCTAAGGCGCTCGAACGCATCGCCGCCGAAGGACCGACCGAACTCGAAACGACGGCGGAGCTGCGTAACCTGGTCGCGCATCGTCTCGAAGGATTGGATGGGTCTGCATCAGCAGCCGCGTCCGGACATCTGCGCGCGCGCCTAACGATGATCGCGGAAGAACGAGAGGCGGTCATAGCCCTGCGCGACCGTAATGAAATCAGCGACACCGTCATGCGCCGCCTGCAGCAGGAATTCGACCATGAAGAAGTCTTGCTCCATCAGCGCTATGGAATTCGCGACTGGTGTTCGAAGCATTCATGATTCGAGTGGCGATCTCGCGAAATTTGGACTGCTAATGCGCTCGCGTACAGTCGCCCCATGAGGCAAGCGCAGCTGTCGCGAAACGGCGACCGAAAGCGCTTTGCGCTAATTCCGCGACGCATTGCGCGACTCCATCATCACGGCCTGCGGCGGCCACAGGCGGACAATTATTATGAATGGAGTTGCATCCAAGGATGACGCTTGCATTCCCCGACTTCCAGTGCCCGTCGAAACGTCGGTTCTGTGCGCGCTGGGCTGGTCCTGCGCGCGGTTGCCTTCGTTCTCTTTGCGTCCGCTGGCCTGGCGGGCTGTGGCGGATCAACGAGTGATCCTGACTCCTCCACAACTAATCCCCAAACTGGCTCCGCACCTACGGTCACATCCTTTACGGCCAATCCGGCCAGCATCAAGTCCGGTTCCAGCAGCACGCTCAACTGGGTGACGATCGGGGCGACGAGCGTCGCGGTTGCGCCGGGCACGCTCACCTCCGTGTCCGCAAGTGGTTCGACAAGCGTAAGCCCAATATCGACGACGACCTATACGCTGTCGGCGACAAATGTCTCCGGCACGACCACGGCCACGGCGTCTGTCACCGTAACGCCCGCCGGCGCGGGCGGGCCATTGACGATCACAACCACTTCCTGCCCGGGCGGAACCCAGGGTGTGGCATATGCGGGCTGCAACATTTCGGTAAGCGGCGGCTCTGCGCCGTACACTTTTTCGGTGAGCAATGACTCGAGCAATCCCCCCTTACCCGAAGGACTGTCATTGAACGCAGCTACCGGACAGATAAGCGGCACGAGGATTGGTGGTCAGGGTACGTATAGGCCCTTACTGGTCGTTACCGATGCGACGCACGCGCAGGCCACACAGCAGACTTCCTTTGCAATTAATGGGGACAGCTCGTTCCTGGCCAGCATATTTCCGGCAACCTCGATTTTTCATCATCGAGTGGATGCTGCGTCAACCAGTCTCCCCGTGGACGCATCCCCCGCAGCGCCTATCTACAACGGTTATCTGTCGGCGACCATTAAGCCCTTCTTCGGAAATGCCGACGGTACATTTCCGAACGGAATCCCGGCGCTGGACGTTCCATACAATCAGGCCGATGTATCGGTCGCGACGACGCTGTATCAGTCTTATTTTACGTCCGGCCCGATCCCGGCGAATGCACCCGTGGAAGGCACCAGCAACTCGACGGGGGATCGACATGTGCTGATCTACCTCGAGGCCGGCGCCGGAAAGAATCCCGCGCTCTACGAAATGTGGCAGGGGATATACGAAGGCGGCGCTTGGACCGATTCTTCGAACGCGCTTTGGCCCGACGTGTCATCAAATGCTCTGACACCGCAGGGCATGGGAACATCCGATGCTGCAGGACTACCTGTGGCGCCGCTCCTCGTCAATGCCGATGAAGTCATTGGCACGGGCACACCGAGCACACCCAACGGCGCGGTCCTACATCCCATCAGATTCACGCTCAACCACGTACTGAACTATTGGGTATGGCCGGCGACGCAGACGGCGGGTGTGGGTAGCTGCTCCGATAGCGGTGGTAGCTCCATCACGACTGAGAGCCAAATTTCACAAGCGTCGCCGCCGGCGAGCTGCACCATGACCGGACCCGCGGGTGAGATTTATCGACTGAAGGCCTTAGTACCGACTCCCTCCTGCGCCACCACGAGTCCGCAGGCGGCGGTCATCATCACCGCGCTTCGCGACTTTGGGATCATTCTCGCCGACAACGGAGCGAGCGGAGGGTTAATCGGCACTCCCGACGCGCGCTGGAACGATGAAGATCTTAGCTGCCTCACGAGTCTCACTCTGGCGGATTTCGAACCCGTGAACGTCGCGAGCCTCATCATCAGTAATGACAGTGGCGCTACTAACCACTAGTAGGCTTGGGCGCATGCGTGCTGATCTCCAGAATCTCAACGACGGCCAGCTTTCGCGCTGTGACTCAGCCCTGATGCATCTCGGCGAGGAGCGACTTGAAGCGCGCATCGCGGCTGAGCGGCTGTAGGAGCGGGTCGTATTCCTCAATGTCCGCGGCGCGCAGGGCGGCACAGATGCTGTGGGCGGCTTGTGCGTCTTCGGACGTGTAGCTAAGAAAGACGGCTCGCTGGCCGCCGCGTCATGTCAGACTGCCGCCAGCCGCAGGCTCGTTAGTCAAGGCTCTCTATCCGGGGTCTGAGTTCAGAATACTGAAGAATGAACTACACGGCATCACGGCACAAACCGCGCATCTGCGGGCCAATCGGGGGCACGTAAAGGCGCTGCCAAATGTATATCCAATATTGTTGGTCTGGACCTTGGACTTTCTGTGGGCGGTCACATGGCTCAGCATGTGCCATGTGACGTATGGAGATTATCTCGCCTTCTTTTTCTTGTTCGCCGGTGGATGTGCTGTACGCGGCTGCGGTACCAGCATCGCCAGATGGCGCAGCCATTGGTTAGCCCTTTCCACGGCCGCCTTTGCCTGCGCGTATTTGCCCGCGCTGCGGTAGCGGAGAGCTTTATTAGCCCAGAAGTAGGCGCGTTGATGAGCGCCGACGTAAGCGTCGAAATCGTGGCAGCGTTTCTTGGTGGGCATGCGTTGTAGTGGCCATCGGCACAGCGCTCCATCGCATGATTGGCGCACACCATATAACATCAAAGTGGTTCACGGCGTGCCAATGTGACAGTCAGATGTCAAGAATTGTGAACGCTGCGAACACGCCACGTTAGGCTAATTTTTCGCAGGGCAAGAACGCCGCGTCCGACCGATGCAGGCCTATCCAAT
>Ga0302182_10001523_pt1 | contig 12114 bp, 11 predicted proteins | sample I_Palsa_N3_1_FD_198781 | JGI IMG/M metagenome (GOLD analysis project Ga0302182, IMG submission 198781) | Peat permafrost microbial communities from Stordalen Mire near Abisko, Sweden - I_Palsa_N3_1 | ecosystem: Environmental > Terrestrial > Soil > Palsa > Peat permafrost | place: Sweden...
CGGTTTCTCTTCCAGTTCTCACACCCGCTCTTTAGCCCCCTAGGGCGCTGAATTCGCAAGAATTTGCGGGTTCTCACGCAAATTCTTTATGCCCTCATCGACGGCGGTAGCTAACCTACTCACCTGGACCTTCTCCCTCTCATCCGAGGTTGGTCTAAATCATGACTAAACGTCGACAATTCGGTGACAACCCGCCTTCCAACTTTCCCTACACTCAGGCCAAGTATGTGCCCTGATCGAAAGCTCTCTTTGTTAGCCCTCATGCTGCTGGTTCCCGCGCTGTCGCCCGCGCATGGCGGAATTTTGGAGCGCGGTAAAGTGCAGCTCATCTGCCACCGTACGGCGAACCGTGACATGCCGGAGAACACTCTAGAGTCGCTGGCACTCGCCGCGCGCATGGGTTGCAACATCGTAGAGATCGATATCAGGAAAACGCTGGATGGCCAGCTTGTTCTCAATCACGACGACTTTCTTGAGCGGCTCACCAGCGGTATGGGGAACGTCGAGCACACATCCTACGATGAATTGCAATTGCTGGATGCGGGAGCCTGGATGGGGGAGCGGTTTCGAGGGATGCGCATTCCCCGATTCGAAGAAGCCCTGCGGGTAGCCCGCGAGCAGGGAATTGGTCTCGACCTGGACATAAAGACGAAGGGCATCGCGCCCTTTCTGCTTGAGGACCTCGAACGAGAAGGCATGCTCGAGCGGGTCATCTTCGGCGGCGAATGGCAGGATGTAAAAGCCCTCTATCCAGACGCAAATCGTGATGCCGTCGCCTGGGTCGAACCCGGTTGCATCGCGGCGCACGTGGCGGAATTGCAGCAGCAAGGGAAATTCGTAGTGGCTAATTTCTCAGACAATGCGCATGAAATGGATCTCGACGCTATGCGCGAAGCCGTGGCCGCAGGTGTAGACGCCCTGAATGTGGACTACCCCCGCCTCGCGGCCGATGCCGTGGGTCGACCGGTAGAAGCCAGGCTCGCTGATTTATCGCGCGCAGCATCGGTTGGTCCCACGCCCGTACGTTTGGCAGCCATTGCTGAGCTATCCCACTACGTTGGCTTTCCCACCCAGCAACTCTTCATTCACTGGCTGCACGATCCTGACGATCGCGTCTCACGCGCATCAGCAGTAGCGCTCGTTCTCGCACGCCCTGCGACGCCCACACAGGTATACATCGACGCGACTGCCGCGCCTGAGCAAACAGCTCGTCAGAATGCAGCCTGGGCAATTGGAATCACTGGCGCGCCAGCCACAGGCCCTCTTCTTTCGTTGCTGGGTGACAAAGACCCAAACGTTCTCAAGGAAGCCCTGCTTGCGCTGAGCCGTTGCCCTGGAGAAGTCCCCGCGGAAGCGCTTCTGCCATTCCTGGCCAATGCCGCACCAGAGGTGCGCGGAGCCGCCGCACTGGCTCTTACCCGGCATCAACCTCAGGTTGCCGCTTCTGCGGTGATGGATTTACTCCATCGTGAAGAAGAGCAAGCCGCCCGCGGACACACCAGGGGGAAGTTCACCCCGGAACAGATCAGGACCGTCGAGGCCGCCTACCGCGAACAGATGAAATTGATCCAATCGCTCGAGTCCTTTCCACCCGAGGAGGCTCGCCGTTCGCTCGCGGACCAGGCATTCCGTCCCGTCAAAGATTATTCTCGCGTGACCGCTTTAGTTGCCGGATATCAACTGTGGGATCGCATCGGCGCCGATCCTGCGGCTGCCATTCAGGCACTTCGATCCACTAACGTGGAAGTTGCTGATCGTGCGGAGTGGGCGTTGGTGAAAGCCGGGCCTTCCGTTCTCCCCCAGCTACGCGAGGCGTTGCCGTTGACCGATCAGGCTCCGCAGTTACGGATCATTCGCATTCTTGGCTGGCAGGGCGATCGTGAATCCCTACCTTTGCTGCACAGACTGCAGCACTCAAATCCTCAGGACTCAAATCCTGAGAGCAGGGCTCTGGCCGCCTGGGCAATAGAAAAAATTGAGGTGCTCCAATTTCAGCCATGGACAAAGTAATCAACTTCCCCGTGCCGCGCGCATTCCGCAGCTACCCAGCGCTTCTCAGGGAGCTACAGCCGGCGCCGGAGGCCAACACAGGAGAAACCACGGAACTCGAAATACCTGGGGAGCAGACCGGCGATCCTCTTTTATGCAAGGTGGACATGCCACTGCGAGCGGTGTTCTATCCGCTTGGCTTCGCCTTCGAGATCACCACCAACAGCCAGGCTGTCCTGGACGCGGCCGGCCAGAGTTGGGGTCACACCAAACAACGTGAACGCGTCCCCATCTTGCGGCTCCGCGTCGGGGTGACCAACGGCACTTCTCAGAACTGTCCGCCCAGCCCGGTAGTCCGCTGCCAACAGAACTTGCTTTCCATGGTTGCCGATGCCCACAACCAGGCGATTTGCGATCTCAACGCTGGCTTTGCCTTCGCCTGGCTCACGGAAGACGCGGTTCGTCATCCCAGCTATACGCGATATCACTTCCTTGAGGCAGTTGCTCTCATCCTTATCGCCACCTCCTATGCCACTCCCATCCATGCGGCGTGCGTCAGCCGGTACGGGAGCGGACTGTTGTTGTGCGGCGATTCCGGAGCCGGCAAATCGACCCTGGCCTACGCCTGCGCTCGCGGCGGATGGCTTTTTACGTCCGACGACTCCAGCTACCTCAAGCACAATTCCGGCGAGCTCCGCGTTGTCGGAAATTCGCATCAGTTACGTTTCCGGCCGTCTGCCAGGGATCTCTTTCCCGAGTTGCAGGGCAGAAGCGTCACCCCGCGCGCCGAGGGGAAACCTTCCATCGAGGTACCGACCGCCGAGCTGCCTGGAATCGTCACCGCGGACGAGACATTGGTTCACCACATCATTCTGCTGAACCGATGGCCATCAGCGCACGCCGAATTGTTGCCGCTTCCCAGGGAAGCCGCCCACCGGTACTTTCAGCAATATCTTTCATTTCCCGAAAAAATTCGACAGGCACAGTCAGAAGCGCTTCAGGCCCTCCGTACAGCCGACGTCTATGAACTCCGCTACCAGGATCTTCAGCAGGCAGTCGACTGCCTCGACCATCTCGCACGCACGCCGGTCAAACCCACATGATCCGTCTGTCGAAAGCGCCTCGCGGGCAGTTCTGGCTTTTCTACGCCGCCTCGCTGTTCTTCAGCTTCGGGTTCTCGATCTTCTTTTTTCTCTTTAACCTCTACCTGATTGGTTTCAAGCTTACCGAACGCTCTCTGGGGCTGATCGGGGGCTTGATGGCGTTTGGCAGCATCTTGGGGACGATCCCCGCCGGCATTTGCGCTGAGCGCTTCGGCATCCGCGCAACGCTTGTAACCGGTCTATCCTGCACCGTAGTGTTCTCCCTGTTGCGCGTCTGCTTTGTCGCCCAGCCCGCGCAATTTGCGCTCGCTATCCTGACCGGCATGACCCTTTGTTCCTGGGCGGTCTGTCTCTCTCCTACCGTCGCCAGCCTGACAACAGAGGCGCAGCGGCCATTCGCTTTCAGCTTGATGTTCTCCTCCGGCATCGGCATAGCCGCGCTCGGTGCACTCGTTGCCGGCCAGCTGCCCACCTTGCTGCGGCACCTGCCGCACCCGGTCGCAGCCGCAGAGGCCACTCGCCACGCTAATCGATTGACACTTGAGTGTGCCTGTTTCGCCGCCGCGCTTGCGATCATTCCTCTGCTCAGACTGCGTTTGCCTGGAGCGGCTCCCAGGGTGCGGCTCTCCCGATTTTCGAATCCCTTCTTGCGCAGATTTCTGCCGGCGATGGCGGTTTGGGCCCTGGTCACCGGCTCTTTTCCGCCTTTCGCCAACGTCTACTTCGTTCACCACCTGGGATTGTCCCTGCAAAAAGTAGGCTTTGTCTTTTCTCTTTCGCAGCTGGTTCAGTTTCTGGCGGTTCTGGGTGCTCCACTCCTCTTTCGGCGCACGGGGCTGGTCAGGGGTGTCGTTCTGACCCAGATCGCCACCGCCGCTGCTCTTGCGTCTCTCGCATTCATCCGGGGCGGCGCCGGCGCGGTATGGCTGTACGCCGCCTACATGGCGATCCAGTACATGAACGAGCCCGGCATCTACAGTCTCCTGATGGACGAAATTCCCCCCGCCGAACGAAGCAGCGCCTCCGCATCTACTTTTTTCGTAACTTCCGCTTGCCAGGCCCTGGCCTCTGCAGTCATGGGGGTCGCGATCGTTCGCTTTGGTTACCCGCCGGCATTACTGGGGATCGCCCTGCTTGCGCTGGCAGCGACGGCGATGTTCGGAAGACTCTCCCGCTCGCATATGACTGTTCCGGAAGGTCTGACAGCGGTCGCCAGATGAATCTACCTGTGATCTGGGAAGTGCAATCGCGTCACTATAAGCCCCTGGAAAGGTGCAAAATGTCACTTCTTTGTCATTTCGTCTTTTCATGGTTTATTTGGCTCCTTCCTGATGGACACTGTAGAGAAAGGCTTTTGCCCGAAGAACGCCCAGGCCCACGCCCGGAGCTGGTGAGTGACTATGAGTCTGATCCTGGTTATTGAAGACGATCCAAGAATTCAACGTGCGCTGCGACGGCAATTCAGCGCAGAAGGATACGACGTTCATATCGAAGGCGAAGGGCCCGCGGGCCTCGCTGCCTGCAAGAACCTGCGTCCCGTCACCGTGGTGCTTGACCTTATGTTGCCTGGCCTTTCCGGACGCACGGTTTGCAAAGAAATCAAGGCCTGGTGTTCAGACATTCCTGTGATCGTGCTCAGCGCGGTCTCTGAAGTGGCAGATAAAGTCCTGCTGCTTGAGACCGGCGCCGATGACTACATGACCAAGCCGTTCAGCCCCCGCGAGCTGCTGGCTCGTGTTCAGGCTGCGATTCGTCGCACCCAAAAGAAAGTGAAGGAACTACCGCTTGGCTTTGGCGACGTCTCTGTCGATTTCCTGAAGATGGAAATCTATCGCTCGGGGGCCCTGGTGCCTTTAACCGCGCACGAATTCAAGCTTCTCCGTTTTTTCCTCGACAATCCAGGCCGTGCCATTGCGCGTGAAGAACTGCTCAACGATGTCTGGGGAATGAGCTTCCACCTCACCACCCGTACCGTCGACAACCAAATACTCAAGCTTCGTCAGAAGCTCGAGGCGGACCCCGCGAACCCTGTTCACTTCCGCACTGTTCATGGAATCGGATATAAATTCGTGCCGCAGGTATAAGACCAACCGGCGTCGTGAAAAGAGATCACTGATTCATGAAACAGTGGCGGATGCGGACAACTTTGATGGTATCTCTCCTGGCGGTCTCGCTGGGACTTACCGTTACTTGCCTGTTCATCATCCGGGTAACCGTTCAGCAGGAAATCAGAAAGAGTCTCCAGGCGGACCTGGACCACTCCCTCACTACGTTTTCCAACCTGGCCAATCAGCGCAATCGCATGCTCGACCGCGAAGCTGCGCTTTTGGCCGATCTCCCCAGCCTCAAAGCCCTGATGTCCACCCAGGATGCGCACACCATCCAGGATGAGAGTCAGGATTTCTGGGCTACCAGTGGGAGTGATTTCTTCGCCCTGACTGCCGCCAACGGAACGCTGTTTACGTATTCCAATCGGGGACCGAAACTTAGTCAAGCGTCGGTGACACGCGGTCTGCAGGCCTGTATGGGTTCTGGCGAAGACACCTGCATGATCGCCTTCGAACACAGCCTCTATGAGCTTTCGTTCCAACCGCTTTATTTTGGGCCGCGAGAGAACGGTTCCTACCTCGGCTATGTGGTCATCGGCTACGCCATCGATCGTCAGGTGGCGGGCGAGGTGAGTGAGGCCGCTGCCGCCGACGTCACCTTTCTTGTCGATGGTGAGGTCGCCGCCACCACACTCCCCGCCACCCGGTTGAATGATCTTCGGCAGCATAGCTCGGCGCTCGATGGGGCTTCGGCTCCGCAAAAAATGCAATTGGCCGGAGAGGCCTACATCGCGGCTGCTGCCACTCTCCCTGCCGCCGGGCAGACAAAGATTCAGATCGTGGTTCTCAAGTCATACGATCGCGCCAGCGAATACCTTCGCCGCGTAAACCGGTGGGTCGTTGCCCTTGGCTTGGCCACCTTGCTCATTGGGTTGGTGCTGGCAATTGCTGTCTCCCGCTCCGTAACGCGGCCTCTCGAAACTCTGGTAGCCGGCGCCCGCGCTCTCGGTCGAGGCGATTTTGACTACGAACTTCGCGTGGATGGCGCCGCGGAGGTTCGCGAGCTCGCGCTGGCCTTTGACAGAATGCGCGATGAGCTCAGGCGAACGCATCGCGAACTCCTGGACTCGGATCGCCTTGCCACCATCGGCAGAATGGCTAGTTCCGTATCTCATGATCTTCGTCACCATCTCTCGGCTATCTACGCCAACGCCGAATTCATGAGCCTTCCCCAGGCTGGCGCTGAGGAGCGTGCAGAACTGCACCTGGAGGTCCAGGAAGGCGTGCAAAGCATGACGGACCTCATTGAATCGTTGCTTCTCTTCAGCCAGACAGGTCAAATGCTTAATCTGCGCCGCGATTCGGTCGACGGCTTGATCGAGCGCACCATCCAAAACGTACGCCAGCACCCCGAATGCCGGGAGGTACAGATCTCTACAGAAATTCCCGGCCATGTCTATGCCTGGGTCGATAGCAAGAAGCTCTCCCGCGCCGTCTACAACTTGTTACTCAACGCAAGTCAATCCGCGAAAACCGGCGCCGGCGTCCCCAGGGTCGCAGTGCGACTGGTGGAAGACAATGACAGGATCGAAATTAGCATTCGTGACTCGGGCCCAGGAGTTGCTGACTCTATCCGGGAAACACTCTTCCAGCCCTTCGTGAGTGCCGGCAAGGAAAACGGAGTGGGTCTTGGACTCACCCTGGCGCAACACGTCGCCCAGGAACATGGTGGCGAGGTGCGGCTGGAGAAATCCGTGCCTGGAGAAACGGTATTCATCATCCTGCTTTACAAGCAGGCTCTGGAGGCCTTCGGCCACACCAAGGCAGAGTCTGTCAAGGTCAACACGTTCCACGAGTAGGAACGTTGAGTGGGTGGCCCAGGTCTCGCTTTTGAGACCTTGGGTGTTTCGGCCGAGACCCATTTGCAAAGACAACCCCAGGTCTCAAATGAGACCTGGGGTGGAAGGAAGCTGCTATGAGAGCGTTGTCAGGTCAGCTATCTCCAGGTGCGGGCAGTCGCTATGCATCCACATTTTTCGTTTTGCTTCTGTCGCTGCCCGGCGCATTTGCCCAGGCGGTTGACAATCAAGGCTCGCCTGACCAGCAAAAAGTGGTGGCTATCGAAACCAGGCTGAACCAATTGACCGAGACGCTGAGTCAAACGGAGAAGATGCTGGAGCAGTCGCGCGCAGAAATTCAGGCCCTTCGTTCGCAGCTGGATGCTCTTCGCGCACAAACAGGGGCGCCGGCCTCTCCTGGTGGCGCTGCTCCGCCGTCACAAGATGCGGGCTATGGCCACCCGCAGGACCTCAACGCCATTCGCGAACAGCAAGAAGCGATGCAGGCCGAGATCAAGCAGCATGAACAAGCTAAGGTAGAGACTTTTTCAAAATATCCCCTGCGGCTCAGCGGTCTGATTCTTTTCAACGCGTTTTCCAATGCCGGTGTGGTGGATAACACCCAGTTACCCACCATAGCCTTGTCCCGTTTCCCCGGAGAATCCCATGGCAGCTCGGGCGCGACTTTGCGCCAAACCCTGCTCACGCTCGATGCGACCGGTCCCAGGATCGCAGGCGCTCGCAGCTCTGCGGAAGTGAGCGTGGACTTTTTCGGGGGCGGCTCTACCAACAGTTACGGTTACAGCGCATCCGGCGGCCTGTTGCGCATGCGCCAGACCTGGGCCAATCTCGATTGGTACAAAACAACTGCTCAAGTGGGATACACCGTCCCGCTCATCTCTCCACTGTCGCCTACCTCTTACGCCACGGTTGCGGTACCTGCCTTAACCGGCTCCGGCAACCTTTGGACCTGGTCTCCCCAACTCCAGGTGGAGCAACGGATTCCAATCACCGAGCAGCGCACCATAGGGCTTGAGGCCGGCCTCATTGATCCTCCTGTTTCCGGCTATATGTCCGACCAGCTCGACAGTCCGGTTGAGGCGTCCCGGCATCCAGGTTACGAAGGCCGCATTTTTTACCGTGCTGATGGGTCCTGGAAAGGAGTGGCGCGGCCGTTTGCCCTTGGCGTAAGCGGCTACTCTGCACATCAGCTTTATAACAGTGCCACTCAAATTCATTCCTTTGCCCTGACCGGCGATTGGCAGTTTCCCATCTTCAAGTGGTTTGGTCTCAGTGGAGAAGCCTATCGCGGTCGATCTCTTGGAGGCTTCGGTGGTGGGGCCTACAAAGATATATTTACCGGAACCGATGCGGTGACTGGCCTTACGCGAACCACCGGCGTTGCCACCGCGGGGGGATGGAGTCAATTGAAGTTCATCGCCAGCTCTACCCTTCAGGCAAACGTTGCTTTCGGCCTGGATGACGCGTTCAGCAGCAACTTTGATGGCTTTAATCTTTCTGCGACCAGCAGTACCCCGCCCAACGCCAGAAATCGATCCGTGCTGGGGAACTTGATCTACCGGCCTAAGAGCTACCTGATCTTATCTCCGGAATATCGCCGTATTCAGACGTGGCCCTACAACGGATCTCCCAACATCGCTAACATTTTCACCATAACGGCAGGCTTCGAATTTTGACGGAAAGTTGCGCGAAGAGGAACATCGGCACGAGAATGAAACCACCCCCACGCATCTGCCCGCTCGCAATCCTGCTATGCAGTCTTGTGTTTATGCCGTTAGCCTCTGCCCAAACAGTGGATGTATCGGCTCACGTGAGAGTGACCAAAGCTCGGGGTGCAAGCCGTTCTTCCCGGCAATCTTCCGCTGACGTTGTCGTCTGGCTTACGCCAAAGGAAAATCCGCCTGCGCCGCGCTCGCAACAAAACTACACCCTGGCTCAAAAAGACAAGCAGTTCATCCCGCATATTCTGGTTGTGCGCACCGGCAGTAGTGTGGACTTTCCCAATCTCGATCCGTTTTACCACAATGTCTTTTCACTGTTTAACGGCAAGCGCTTCGATCTCGGCCTTTACGAGGCGCACACTCATCGAGCGGTTCTTTTTGATCGCGATGGTGTTTCCTATATCTTCTGCAACATTCACCCGGACATGGGCGCCGTCGTCATTTCCTTGAGTACGCCGTATTTCGGAGTTTCGACCCGGGATGGTGATGTCAAGATCACCGGCGTGCCGGCGGGTAGCTATCGACTCAATATCTGGGCCGAGAATGTAGCGGTGGACCGGCTCAACGCGTTGAGCCGCGATGTTGATGTCTCGCCATCGAACACCGATCTCGGCACTTTCGATCTACAAGCCAGCGGAGACATCATGACTCACCACGAAAACAAATTCGGTGAGAGCTACACGCCGGCTCCTAATGAAAGCTACTAACGCTGGGATTCTCGATGATGTGTGAGTACCGGGCAAACTGCCGCAGCTCCACTACGCTCCCCCAGATTTCCTGTCGAGGTCCCTGGCGTTGATCAACATCATGCGGTTTTCTTAAAGAAAACCGCATACGTGGTCGTTGCCGGCATCGCGAAGTAGGAAATCCGGGCACGCTCCGGTCGGGATGACAATTCTATGGCGGGGTCAAGTATTTCTCGCGGAAGCTCTTGCGTCACAACAGAATTGTCATCCCGACCGGAGCGAAGCGTAGTGGAGGGACCTGCGGTTTAATTTTCCCGGCACTCACACGCCCTCTCTCATCCATCAAAAAATCAACGGTCATCCGGCCGGCCGCCTGCCAGAAGCATGTCCCTGCTGTTCCGCCGTGCGTTCTTTGCCCTCTGTATCCGCGTGGGTCGCCGCTCGTAGGTACGAGGCGGCAGCCATCATCCGCACGGCGGGCTTTACGTCGTAGAATCCGTCCCCCAGGGCATCCAACACTTCCTTGCTGTGGTAATCGCCGAGCGCACGCGCCGCAGCAGTGCGAATCGTCGGATCCGGATCGTCAAGCGCGTCGATAAAGCTTTTCTCGGTTGCGGCCGACTTATCCTCTGCAAGCAGCGTAACCGCGATGGTTCGCGCGGACGCTCCATTCTCTTTCCCTCGGCGAATTGCCGAAAGTCCATATCCAAAAGGTCCGAGGATCACGTAAGCGCCCTGCTCGGCTCCGATCAGCGCCAGCTTGGAAGGACTATGCAGATCCTCATCAGCCTGGTGCTTTCCCGAACTTATGGCGCCTTGTTTCGCCTTACGATCCCCGGCAACCACTGCGTTCAGGATACTTTCCCCGCTCCTGTCGTTCATCTTCCACAGAGCCACCGCAGCCGTGAAACTGACCTCAGCGGCGCTGTCATCGAGCGCTCGCTTCAGGTCAGGGATAAAAACCGTCTTCTTGCTGGAGCCCATGGCTGCTACCACCGCAAGGCGAATATGCCGGTCTTGATCCTTTTGCGCATCGCGCAACAAATCCACTGCGTGCGGAAAATCACCCAGTGTGCCCAGCGCGCTGATCGCGTCGAGTCTCGCCTGTTGCACCTGTATCTTGGTGGCAGACACCGCAGTATTCAGCAGATCCCAGGCTGCAGTCGTCTGGGTAGTCACGCTCGTGTCAGTTGGCTTAGCCGGTCCTGGATTGCCGTCAGCCGGCGCCAAACCAGCATTGCCCAAAAAACCCGCAAACACAAACAACACCATCCACGTCTTCATCGTCCTACCTCGCCATCCTCTGCTAATAGGACGACCTCCATGAGGCGATGGCTTCAATTTCTGAATAGGGAGCATCCACCCCCTCGATAGTGCTATTTATTTGTGTTCTGTCTCAGAAATTCAACCAGGTCACGGCGTTCCTGGGGTTTAGGTACGTGGAACTCCATGTTGTTCCCTGGAACCAGTACGTCCGGATCGGTCAACCACTTTTCCAGTGAGTATTCGTTCCAGACGATATGCGCATTCTTCAGCGCGGCTGAGTAAGTAAAGCCTTCTACCGTCCCCGAGGTTCGCCCAAAGACCCCTTGCAATCGAGGCCCTTCACGGTCCGAGGCCATTGCATGACAACCAGTACAACGCTTTTCGAACGTTTCCCTGCCTCGAACCGGATCTCCTTCGTGCACTGACTGTGCCGAAGCATCGTCGCCGGGTTTCCCTCGCGCCCATCGGGTCAGGTTCTGTATATCTCGATCGCTTATGCGTGCATTCCAGTGAATCATCCGATACTGCGGAAGGGGCATCTCACCTGCCTTCGTCTCCTGCACAATCCTGGCCTTGAAGGACTCTTGCTGTTCCGCGGAGTAACCATCCCACAAAGACAGATTCATAGCCTTTCGGCCTTTGAGGACGTCGCGCTCCAGGAGCCAGGAAACCGGAGCTAAACGACCATAAATCGGCGCCTTCGACTCGATCGAGTGGCAATCGGCGCACTTTTGAGTGAGCGTTGCTCGCACGTCCGGGGGCAAGGAAGAGGTTGCGAGTGAGTGCGTCTTAGCATCCCTGGCGCCATACAGGTCCGCGTTGCCAAACGGATGTACATGGGCCAGAAGGAGAGACGCGGTACAGGCAAGAGCGCCCATCACAGCAACGGTGCGAGCAACTCTTAGACCATTGCCGCCGGCCGAATCATTCATGGGGAGATCCTCCACGAAAGAAAACCGGGCATTCCGTGCTTTATTCCGCCATATTTGGAATAATTTCGCCTGATCCAAGTTTGCATCTGTGCAGACGCAGAAAGGTCGTTCCTGTCTGATGACTCTGTTGCCGTGGAAGCGTGAGGCACGGAAGCCTGGCCCTCAAACGTCTGCGTTCGAAGACCTTGCGCTGCCATTGCTCCCTGCGCTCTACAACGTAGCTTTCTGGCTCACACGCAACGCGACCGACGCGGAAGATTTAGTACAGGAGAGTTTTCTGAAAGCTTTGCGTGGTTTTGCAGGCTTCGAACCGGGTACCAACTTCAAGGCATGGATCTTTCGCATCTTGAGAAATACTTTTCTCACGTCCCGCACTGGTCTCGAAGCGACGCGCACGGTGGCGTTGGAGGAGGAGCTCGACGAGCAGAGCGTGGCTGGCTCCGGTCTCTACCCCGAAGCCGCAATCGATCGGCAAACGCCGGAAATCAACTTGATGCGCCTGGCTGATCG
>Ga0302182_10001540_pt1 | contig 12052 bp, 12 predicted proteins | sample I_Palsa_N3_1_FD_198781 | JGI IMG/M metagenome (GOLD analysis project Ga0302182, IMG submission 198781) | Peat permafrost microbial communities from Stordalen Mire near Abisko, Sweden - I_Palsa_N3_1 | ecosystem: Environmental > Terrestrial > Soil > Palsa > Peat permafrost | place: Sweden...
GCGTTCATCATCAGGTTCATAATGACTTGCTGAAGATGGGTGACATCACCCATTCCCTGCGGTAATGCTGGATCGAGTTCCGTGTAGATATGGATCCCGCGTCTTGTTGCCTCGTCATGGAGTAAATGGACCGTTTCCTGAATGATCACGTTCATTTGAATGGAGCGATGCTCCGGCTTACCCTTCTTGAATAGCGCACGCGCTCCGCTGACTATCTCACTGGCCCTTGATCCCGCTGTCGTAATTCGAGCGACCGCGTTGCGAGCCTTTTCAACGTCTGGAGGATCATTCGCAAGCCAACGCTCGCATGCGCCCGCACTGGTCAGGACGGCTACCAATGGCTGGCTTACCTCGTGCGCGAGCGACGCGGTGAGCTCCCCAATCGTCAGGACTCGATTGACATGCGCGAGATCTGCCTGGGCGACCGCGACCGCTTCCTGCGCTCGCTTGCGCTCCTGGATTTCAGCGAGGAGGGCGTCGTTTGCCGAATGTAGTTCTAACGTGCGCTGCATGACGCGCTCATCCAATTGATCACGCGCATCCCTAAGTGAGTGCTCTATTCTTGTTCGCCAGGAACTGAACCAGTTCGCCAACAAAGCGCAGACGATAAATGCAAACAAGAAGGGTATTCCTTCCCGAGTGACCGCCCCGCCAATTGTCGCAGGAAGAAATAACCGATCAACTGCGACCGCGCTAAAGACGACAGCCAGCCAGCCCGGCCCTTTGCCGCCGAACCAGGCACTCGCCATGATGGCACCCAAAAATGAAAACCAGAAAGGAACGGCGAAGACGCGTTGCAGCAGAGAGGTAATGAGGATAGCTGTAACTACGAATAGAACGGCGGAGCCGTAGCGCCAAAGCTGCGAGTGCTGTTTAGGATCTCCAGAAATGCGTTCCATATACCTCCCTCCTGATTCGCAGCCGGTACGCTTATCCTCAAGGACTGGCTCACCTCCTGAATCCTGATGCTCAAAACATTGAACAATAGACGATAAGTCGCCTTCAAATCAAGTATGGGCTGAGCTGCGCGGATGAGCAATCCAAGCCGTTTTGCCGTCAGAAATCTGACGCTTTGGGAGACACATCTGACACGTAAGCGCTTACACGGATTGAATTCCTCACGCTTCTTAAGTGAAACCCCAATCAAAATGGCCTGCTTACCGTTGAACCCTGTCACCCTCAACAACGGCACGGCAGTTGCACTATCGGATCGCAGCACGCAGGCGCGACGGACTCGCGCGCGGCTAGATACGACAATAAGGAGATTAGGGTGACACTTCAGAAGTTAAAACCACTTTACATCGCAGTCGGGATCACAGGACTTCTGATTCTTTCAGGCTGCCATAAAAAAATTACACCTCCCGTAGCGCCGGTAACACCGCCGCCTCTGCAGAGACCAACTGCTACACTCTCCGCGAGTCCGAATGCAATTCAGCAAGGCCAGACACTTATTTTGGCTTGGAAAACAACCGACGCGACCGAAGCTACTATCAGCGGCTTGGGTACTGTCGCCACGTCTGGCTCGCAGACATTATCGCCGACGTCTTCGACGAACTACACAATCACTGCGAAAGGACCAGGCGGAACAGTGGAAGCATCCACACGGGTTACTGTCGAAACCGCACCTACACCAAAACCGTTGCCCCCTTCGATGACCGAAGAGCAGCTGTTCGCCCAAAGCGTTCACGACATCTATTTCAACTACGACAAGTACGATCTCCGGCCCGATGACTCATCGATCGTGCAGGAGGACGTATCATTTCTGGAGAAATACAAGGACATGAAGGTTCTGATCGAGGGTCATTGTGACGACAGGGGTTCTGCGGAGTACAACATAGCGCTAGGGCAGAATCGTGCCGAATCTCTTCGGAAAGCTCTTATCGCAGATGGCATCGCCGCAGATCGTATAAGAGTTATCAGTTACGGGAAGGAAAAACCGTTCTGCACCGAAGAGAATGAAGAGTGCTGGCATCAGAATCGGCGCGATCATCTGAAGTTGGATCACTAGAGGGGGCCGTGACAGAAGGTGGCCACATCGTCTCCGTGGCCACCTTGCACTACAACGTTTCCTCAGGCGAAATCGTTTGAATCCGTTCAGAGCTCTATATCTCAACCGTTCCCAGCGCGAGCAGGCGCACTACCTATTTGGCATGTGCCCGCTCACGATGTCGATACGACTCCAATCAGACTTACTTGGTCTTGCCCTTTTCCAGAGCTTTCGCGCTGTCCAGATGCTTTTGCAAGGTGGGCAGAGTCTGCTCGACATAGGATTTCAGCGTGGGATTCTGCGCGTCTGCTGCTTCTTTCTTGTAGACGGCGATCGCTTTGGTATGTCCGATGATCATCTCCTGTATGTACCGATGATCGAAGGCCTCCCCTTTCAGTTTATGGAAGGGAGTAATCATTTTATTGTTGTTTTCTTTATCGATCGCGTTGGGCACCGTCAGACTCGCCTGCTGGGCGACTTTGTATAGCTGGCTGTAGTCGTTGGTGTGGTCAGTAACCAGCATCTGCCCGTAATCTTTCACTTGCTGAGCGGACGCCACAGATTGCGCCAATTCTCCAAGGTTGGATTCGACCATGTCGGTTTGTGCAGCGAAATCGACAAATTGCTGGTCACTCATTGTAGCGCCGGCCGCAGCCTTCGTTTGGGCCAGCGCAGGAATCAAGCAGAGAGCCATACAGCAAACAATTGGAAGCACACGTTTCATTTCAGCTTTCCCCCTCATCGAGACCTGATGCCGCTCGGAAACTTTTGGATGTCTCGGAAAACCGCCCTGTCTAACCAAGCGTGCCGGATCGAGCAGGGAAGGCATCGGTAGCCTCAGTCACTACGCCGATCAGGGGCGCAGTATGCGCAGCCCGTTTAAAGTGGGCATTTGAGAGCGTAGCAAGCGAGGGTGTCAGTCCGATCGCTGCGGGCCCGCCTTTAGACGCTGGTCAGAAATTTACAGATGCGCATCTCGTTGCGCTCGTCAGGCAACCGACGGCAAGATGACCAACCGCAGGATAAGCAACCTATTGTCGTTTGACTTCTGCGTTCGTTGATTTCACGCCGGGGGTTGCACCTAGAAGCTGACCACTGCAATTGCCAGAGCTCAAAATGCAACTTTGCAGGGTGCTAACTTTCGTAGCGCGCGCAACCACACTGAGTTCCTGTTGGCTCAACTCTGCACGGTCACACTCGCCGACAGCTTCTAGACAGTCTTGGAAATTGTGGTCCTGCCTGGCGATAGCCGCGGCTTGTTGTTCCCATGGGATCAACTTCGAACGATCGCAGTCACCTAAGGAACTCAGACAAGATTTCAGGTTATCGAGGTGCTCAACCTGTTCGACACGGTCCCGTTCCTTGTCGGATAGCCGCCTTTTATCACAGTCGCTAAGTCCTTCTAGGCATTTCTGCAGATTACGACTTTGGGCAGAGCGTGCAACCAAAGCGACCTCTGCCGCAGTTAGCTGCGAGGCATTGCAGTTGGGGAAGCCGTAGAAACAATTCTGGAAGTTTCGATCGAGAGTAGTTTGCGTAACTACTTGTTGCTGTGAGCCGTCCAGTTGTTTCATGTTGCACTGAGAGAATCCGCTAACGCAAGCCTGGAAATTGTTCGACGGGGAAGAAGAATCGAAACTCTGCGCTACCAAACCCAAGGACAGACTCACTAAAATCGGTAGCGACAAGACGCATCTCGCAATTCTCACGATTACCTCCAGAGAATTTTCTCGAGCGAAGGCAGTCAGGCGCGACCCAAAGCGCGCCGCATTAGTAAGACGTCCGGCGCGCGTGTCTGGTTAGCATTCCGCTCGTTCCTACGACTACACCGTGCACCTTCCATGCGGAGCCGCTGCAGATCAATCTTGTTGCGGCGATGCCGCCATTAGGGATACCAGCCGGATGATTTCGGAATGCGCTTTTTGTCTAACCATCCGCCGGCGCGTGCGTCACTTAAGTAAAATCAGATCGTGTTTTAGTTTCGTTTTTCTTCCGTGCCTGTTCCTTCGCATACTGCGTCGTCCAGCACGATTCTCGCGCAAGTTGGGAAATTTAAGGCTTCACGGTCTGACGATTCAAAAGGCGTTTTTCGTCTTCATTCGCCATGGAGGCTGTCTTGACCCTTCGAATCATTGGTTACTCCCTGCTTATGTCTTTCGCCGTGCTAATTGTGGCGCTCACCCTTCAATGGGTGATCTATGATGATTGGCTGCATGATCCTGGTCCTCTGCGACTTGTTGGCACACTCCTTGCTTCAGCTATCGCCTTTGGATTTACACGCCACTGGCATATGCAGATGAGAGAGAAGGAATTAGAGGCAGAGCGGCGCTTCCAGCTCATCGCAGAGATGAATGACAAAATTCGCAATGCGTTGCAGAAAATCGAATGCTTATCTTATGGGGGTGCCTCGGAATCGACTGACGGCATCCACGAAGCTGTAGAAATAATCGATATCGCGCTTCGCGGGATGGCTGATGGGGCGACGTCTGTTACTGCATCCTTCAATTCAACAACAAATCTGAAGGTTTCATCAGATGAAATCGCTTTGCGTTAGCTATTCCGGATTGCCTATCTGTCTGCAAGGATCAACTACTTGCGGTTGGGGGACGAGCCTTCAGAGTGACCTCTGACGGAGCTTCCCAAACGGAATTTTCATCAGGGGCTGAGTTCAGGCGAACGCAAAACGAATTATCTGTGCGTAAATGTTTCTCTTTCTACTTTTCTTAGCTCGCTACTGGCCACTGCCTGTGGGTGCTTCAAATTCTCTCTGCAAGAACTGCACTACTGATTGCGGGGTGATCACCCCCTCAACATGGTTCATTTGGTTGCGACTCACAACCGGCAGCAGTCCCGGATTTTTCGCGAGCCGGTCGAGTACTAGATCAAACGGGTGGTCGGGGTGAACATGGGCACAGTTGTCGGTGACGATTGTCCCAATGACATCGTTGGCGGCACCGGACTTGAGAGCGCGCTCGATTTGATCGCGCGTCACAAGGCCCAAACAGGCCCCGTTATTTCCGACAGGAAGGCTTTGAGCGTTGGTTTCTGCGACGATCGCAGATGCCAGCTGTATTGAACTTTCGGGCGAAACCAAAGTGAATTCTCGTGTCATGACGTCACGGGCGCGCCAAAGGTCAGTCGTTTGTCGAGTGCCCGGTAGAGGCATGTGCACGTAGTCCTGCTCCAATAACGCGCGGTACAGCGGAACGGGCTGATATCGTCTCGAAATAAGGTAGCTAATCATATTGGCGACCATCAGCGGAACTAGAACCTGGTAGTCCTGCGTAAGCTCAAAGATCATAAACACTGACGTCATGGGGGCACGAATGATTCCGGCGAACAGAGTGCCCATTCCGACCAACGCATAAGCCCCCGGGTCACCTGTCGGAAAAGGGGCGAAACGGTGCATCAGGACGCCGACGACTCCTCCCGCCATCGCACCAAGATACAGACTTGGTGCGAAGATTCCACCGGCATTTCCGGAGGAGTACGAAACGATGGTAGCCACGAGTTTTGCGAAGCATAGTAAGACCATCGTTTTGAGCAGAAGTCCGCCATTCATCGCTTGGTCAACGAACTGGTAGCCAACGCCCATTACTTGGGGAAAGAAGATCAGGATCACGCCGATGATCAAACCGCCCAACGCAGGCTGAAGGATCTTGGTCCACTTCGGCATTCCATGAAACAACAGTCGGGCGCTGAGCAGCCCTTTGCAGAAGGCCAGCGAAACGATGCCGCCCACGATCCCAAGGACCAGGTAACCAATCAGCTCAGCAGGATTGACGAGATGATAGGCAGGGACGTGAAAGATGGGATTGTTGCCCAGAATGGAGCGTTCGACGATGACCGCTGCTACGGAGGCGACGACCGTAGAACCCAGCAGGGTCGCGTTCATGTCGCCGATGATCTCTTCGAGGGCAAAGATCACCGCGGCGACAGGAGTATTGAACGCGGCCGAAAGCGCTGCAGCCGCAGCGACTGGAACGAGGCTTTGCGCGCGAACTGGCGACAGGTGAAACCATTTGCCGATTGGAGAGGCAATACCTGCTGCGATCTGGACCGACGGGCCTTCCCTTCCCATCGAGTGGCCCGATCCGATGCAGAGCACACCGGTTAGAAACTTTCCGAACGCGACCCGAAACGGCACTTCTCCCTGATTGAGGTGATAGGCAGCTTCGATCTGTGGAACACCGCTGCCGCGAGCCTCCGGGAAAAACTTCGCCAGCAAAAATCCCGTAACGAGGCTCATCAACGTTGGTACCAGGATGTAGCGGAGATTAGAAGGCGCGATTCCGAAGAGAAGATACGTCGTACCCTTGATTGCCAAAGTGAATAAGACCGCGGCGAGCCCGGCAAGAATCCCGATGATGATGGTCAACGCGAAAAATATGTGATTTTCACGTAGACGGAGCCGCTGCATGAACGACAGATTGGCGGTGCTCATGGTTGTGCACCGCCATATTTCTGGCCAATCCGGAGAAGCGCCAGATCAAAGTCGTCTGGTTCTTCCGTGCTGGCCGAGGTCGCCTTTTCGATTGCGTAGATCAATTCCACCCCGGCTTTGGTCTGCTCGGAGTCAGGAGAGAGCTCGGAATGAAGTTCAGACTCCATCGCAAGAGCTTGCTCTCCAAGGGTGTTCAGTTGGGAGATCTCCCGGCTGTCGGTGGTCTGACTAAGGGAGACTTCTAGCCGATGGCTGGCTTGCGTGAGGCCCCGAAGCAAACGCTCCTGTTCTTCCTGCTTTGTGAGATGCGGCGCCAACGGATCTCCTGACATAACCATCTCAGCGACGGACAGTAGACGACGCGTCTTCTCGATTGTGGGATTGAGCCGCACAGTGGCTTTGAGATACACCTCAGCTCGTGGGTAATCCCCCAGACGAAACGCCGCTTCGCCGGCTTCTGTCAGCACGTCCACATTGTCCTTGTCCAGTTCAATCGCTGCGTCGTAATTCTTCAAAGCGTGCTGCGGGTCCCCAGCCTGCAGGAAGAGGCGCGCCGTCTCCACATGGGCGACCGCCGATCGCGGGAGGTCAGCATCCAAAATGAGCAACTCGGAGAGTGCAATGTCGCGTTGCTGATGCACTAGAAGGAAGCGAATCAACTCAACTCGCAGTTGAAGTTTGCGGTCATCTATTCCGGTTCCAGCCCAGCGGCCGTAAAGTGCGTTCTGGTAATAGTGCACAGCATCATCAACTTCTCCGCGCTTAGCAGCCAGCCTGGCCAGCTCGCTGTTGATCTCGGCATCTTCGGGATTTGCCTCCCGCAGACGAAGCAGAGTCTGCTGGGCCTCTCCATCATGATTGCCGGCTGCCAAGGCGTTGGCTAACGCAAGCGCATAGGTCCGATCTTTGAGAGCATCCGTCGTCGCTTTGCGAAACGAATCGATAGCCTTCTCGGTTTGCCGTGAGCTGAACTGCCTCTGACCTTCTTCATACGAAATGGCGGCAATTCGAGCATCCATCTGTTGTTCTTTCGTCGCCATGCTTTTGGTGAACGCGTACACTCCGACAGCACCAACCGAGAGAGCGATCAACAAAAAGATCTCTCGGTTTAGAACGCGAAATGTCGAAGCTTCATCCACAAAAGGCGTCCTCCGGACGATGGCGAGATCCGGCGAAGTCCCTGACCACCCGCTCGGTACTGGCTCGGAGTGGCGTGCCGATCCTTCGAAGCGGGGAGGATGTCCGAGCCATCAGCCTCGCACCGTCAAAACTGGGCAATGAGCGTGGCATAGCACTTGATGAGCTGTCACCCACGGGAAATGTGCGGAGACGCGGGGATGGGAGGTTGAATGCGGTCCCATAACAATTAGGTCAGTATCGTGGCGTTCCGCTACCTTCAAAATCTGTTCCGCTGGCCTGCCAAATTCTACGATCAGTTCCATCTCCAGGGATGGTTCCATATCGGCCGGAACAAGCTGTTCAAGCCGTTTCATCGCCGCCTCTTTTTGTCCTTCGCGGTATCCCGGCGGAACATCGCCAGGTCTCTCGATGGTATGCAGCAACGCCATGCGGGCGTGTTCCGTGTCCGTCAGCAAGACAGCATAGGCGAGAGTTCTGGCTGAGCCAGCCATCAAGTCAGTTGAACACAGAGTCTTTCGCGGCTTCAGTTCGGGTATTGGTTTCGCGGAGACGTGTGGCCCGACCGTGAGCACGGGGCAGCGAGCGGAATAAACAATCTCTTCTGATACGGAACCAAGCAGAACCTTCTTCACGCCACCTCGCCCATGCGTCCCCAAAACGACCAGATCAATTTGGTGTCTTCGCATCAACTCGATCAGAACCAGAGGGACATCTCCCTCGCTCTCTTCAACGAACTGTTGATGATTGATTCCCTTGAACATCTCGGAGGTCACAAGATGCTCCATCTTATCCACTGCGGAATGCCTAAAGAAGAACGGGTCCGGGTGCCGCGCGTCCTCGCAGATCTCTGCAGAAACAACGTTCACTATATTCAATAGGCTGTGGTATCGGCGGGAGATTCCGAGAGCGTACGGTAGTGCCGCTTCCGAGCAAGACGAAAAATCAGTAGCAAACAGGATGTTGCGGATTGTAATGTCTGGAATATCCGGCAAACTCATCGAACACTTCCTTGAGACGCCAACCCTTGCTATTGGCCTCTGCGGTTCTCCCTTGAGACAGAGTTAAGACGCTTCTCGACATGCCGAGCGTTTTCCATCCTACTCGGATTGCTATTTTTCCGCTGTTTCATAAGGGATCCGGCACGCACGGGACGCATCGCGAGGTAGTCGGCACCAAATGAAGCGACCATGACACCTAAGCTGCTGCATCACCACGTCGCCGATGTTCCTGCAGCCACAGCGTCTCCCGTCGAAGAACGGGAAGCCTGGGCGCTCCGGGAGGGGATTGAGACTCGGTTGCTCTGTTGCGGCGAGATAATAGAACATGCTCTTCGTGTCTAGCTTCGGTGGTCGGCGTCTGCTCGTGGCCCGCATCTGGCAGGTGGGCTGATGCCACTTGGCTTCGGGGTGCAGTCGCTTGAGGCGATTTTTCTCCTATTGCTGGTATTTGTCGCCGTGTTTGCGGGACTGGCTCGGCAATTAAAGATTGCCTATCCGATTCTGTTAGTGATCGCAGGGCTGGCGTTAAGCCTTCTGCCGGGGATGCCGCGGATTGGCCTGGATCCGAATCTGGTGTTTCTGGTGTTTTTGCCTCCGCTCTTGTATTCAGCGGCGTGGACGCTATCGTGGAGGGAGTTCCAGCGCAACTTCGTGAGCATAGCGATGCTTGCGGTGGGTCTCGTGCTGTTTACCGTGGTGGGACTTGCCTTTGCGGCGGGGTCGTTGCTACCGGGTTTTGATTGGAGATCCGCCGTCCTGTTGGGAGCGGTGGTGGCAGCGACGGATGCGATCGCTGCAACATCGATTGCGCGGCGGGTTGGCCTGCCACAACGAATCGTGGACCTTCTGGAAGCGGAGTGTCTGGTAAACGATGGCACCGGATTGCTGGCGCTGCAGTTTGGGCTGCTGATGCTGATGACAGGACGTACACCGTCGGTTGTGGAGGGAGTCGGGAGGTTAGTATTTTTGACCGGCGGCGGTGTGCTTATTGGGCTCGCAATCGGAGCCGCGGTGGCGTGGTTTGAGAGGTGGGTGGACGACGGGCCGATTGAGATAGTAATCAGCATTTTGGTTCCCTATGCGACTTTCCTCATAGGTGATCGAGCCCATGCATCGGGTGTGATCGCCGTGATCGCCTGCAGCATGTATATGAGCCGGAAAAGTCCGGGATACATGTCGCCCCAGGTGCGGCTGCAGGCGACAGCGGTGTGGGATTCGCTGACGTTCGTTTTGAACGGGATTGTGTTTGTGCTGATCGGGCTGCAGCTGCCGTATGTAATGAGCCAGATTAGCGGTATGAGCCGTATAGTCCTGCTGGAATATGGTCTGGGCTTCAGCGCGGTGATGATCGCGGTGCGGATGGGCTGGGTATTCGGAGAAACTTATCTCGTCTACGCGGTGCGACGGTGGGTGCAGAAGGAGCAGGTCGAGAATCCGGAACCACGAAGACTGATTGTGATTGGATGGGGTGGAATGCGCGGAGTGCTGTCACTGGCGGCGGCAGTTTCGCTGCCATACGCACTCCCGGATGGAAGTATGTTCCCGCAGAGAAGCATGATCATCTATCTGGCTTTTTGCTTGATCGTGGCCACTTTGGTAGTCCAAGGGCTGACGCTGCCAGTGCTGATTCGAAGGCTGGGATTGTCGGAGCCCGTTGGCATGAAAGCTGAAGAACAGGAGGCACGACGTGTATTGCTCCGAGAGGCCCTGGTACATCTCGATAGGAAGCGGTCGAAGAATCGGGATCAGTCAGCGATGTTAGGGGAGTTGATCGCGGGGTATCAGCAAAGGCTGGATGCAATGCCCGCGGAACGGGAAAAGCGAATGCAAGGGCTAGTCGATCAGGCCCGGCGGAGCGATGCGATTTTGGAGGTGCTTCAGGCGGAGCGAGCGGCGCTGATCCGGCTGTGGGATGAGAGACAGATCGACGATGAAGTACTGAGAACGCTCCAGCGAGAGCTCGACTTGGAAGAAAGCCGTGTGCATACGGGGTCGATTGTGGTGCATTAGAAGCGGCTCAGCATGGGGTCCATTCCCGATGCTCAACAAGCCGGGCGCAATTTTCTCAATCGTCGCTTGCCTGGTCAGAATCTCGATGATTACGAAGGACTAGAGGGCACGAACAGGCTAGGCGAGTCTCCTGTCGCGGAAGGCGCCGAAATGAGGAAAATTACGTCCTCATATCATTTGCCTATCGACCATCTCTTTAGCACGCGTCTTCATCCTGGCCCTAAAAACAAAGAAGCACTTATAGTGTCGATTGTCGGAATTGCTTCACCGAGGCTGTATCATTGTTGATCAATCGGCGTTGAGCGCTGACAGGTGTTGTTAGCCTCCGAGCGCAAAGGGATTCTCATGAAGGCACTGTTGATCATCGGATGCGGGTTGGTCGGCTTTGGGGTTGTTTCCCTCGCGTACTTCGCATCCCCGATCCGAATCCTGCTTGAGGCCAGCGTCGGACAACAGAAACTCGATCTTCTGATCCCGACCATGAGTGGCGCAGCGATCTTGATTGGCGCTGCTATCTTGTTTGCCATACGGCCTAAGTCAACCACGGACAAAAAATAGCGTCGTAACCTCTAATACGAAATACGGAAGCATCCATCCCGGGAACATTCTAAACGTTACAGAGAGTCAGTTGCGTCCCTCTTTAGAGCGATGGCAGCAGCGGTGTGATTTTCACCGTATCACTACCATGACGAGCGAAGGCTGCTGAAGGGCGAGATTCACAACAACGTCGATATCGAGGATGCTGTGATTGAGGGAGCCGTGAAGCGTCTCCGCCCTAAGCTGATGACCGTCGTTGCCGTCATACGAGGTTTTGAGCTTCCTCGCAGCCTGTGTAGAAGACAAAACAGCCGCGGAGCAGATACTCCAGCGGCGTACCTCAAGGCGAATCGAGCATGGCTCCGAGATCCGATAAGACGAGTACGGTCGCGTGGTTCTATCGCGTCCTTCCAAGGCGATTACAGACCAATGTCGTAAGGGTTCTGCACGGACAAGGGCTCACGAGACATACGCCCCAGAACTTCCCGTTAGTATGAACCGGAGACCGCTCAGACTGTATGTGTCTGTATCGATGTTTTCGTTGCACTTTCTCTCAGACTCTCAAAAGAGAAATATTCCCTCTGGACAGCCCTAAAGAGAAAAGAAAAACCTAGACGACCGAGATAGAATCTCTGCGGGCCTGTTCGAGACTGTTACGAAACCCATGGCCCGAAAACCCCATCGCTGAAGTTAATTCCGAGCCGCCCACTTCGCCCAGTGACCTGCCAATTCTGAGGTCACGGGTGCAATGGCGAGCGTTTCATCCAACGAGATTTCGATTCGTGCGACGACGCGAATCGATGGCCATCGCCGCGGCAAACAGCGTTCGCTTGGCCGATTCCAACCATTAGGATTGACATGTCGTTCATTTTGGAAGATCGTGACGGTTATGGAGCGGTTCTTGCGGGATGGAGCTTATTGGTTCTCGGGGAAATG
>Ga0302182_10001542_pt1 | contig 12038 bp, 13 predicted proteins | sample I_Palsa_N3_1_FD_198781 | JGI IMG/M metagenome (GOLD analysis project Ga0302182, IMG submission 198781) | Peat permafrost microbial communities from Stordalen Mire near Abisko, Sweden - I_Palsa_N3_1 | ecosystem: Environmental > Terrestrial > Soil > Palsa > Peat permafrost | place: Sweden...
ACTTCCTGTACGGAGGTGGAGGAGTTTCCTGAAAGATTTCACCCGAATCTTATGAAAAAAATGTCGCCTTTGAGTAAAAATGATTCGGGTCTGCCAGACAAGCCTCTATCAGAAGGGTGGAAAAAAAAGCCTCGCCTCCCGCGATTTTAAACTCCGATAACCAATTGAGCGATAGCTGTAGAGCACAAACATAGGTATCTAGCATGCACAAGGCGGCCTACACGTATATTAGACAGAACGGATTAAGATGCCACTTGTGTTTGCAGATGTCGCAGAATACAATATCTGTTCCCCAAAATTCGGCGCATCGTATGTGTTTACTGTGCAACAGAATGTTCTGTAGAAGCCATTCTGTCCAAGCCGAGAGGGAGAATAAGATTCCGTGGTTTGCACTTGAGGACGAAGATACAGTGGAGGAAGAGCCCTTTTTGGTGTGCGAAATAGACCACGAGACATATTATCATAACCATTCTGCCCCGGGCGTATTTAAGTCTATGCCGCACTGGCGCTGGGTAAAGGGAGAGGAGGTAATACGTGCTTATGCGAAGTCTCGATGGGGCATACAAATACCGCAAACCAAAATTCCACCCTTCTGAGTGCGCGGCGGCAGCGGATACAAAAAGACAAATTTTGGCTTCGACTAGTTTTAAACTCCGACAAATCTTCCTGCGCCACCAATTTTAAAAACGCTCTTGAATGAGGACTCGATTTGGGCTAAGTTCAGGAGTCCCATGATATGGGTTGGTTGAGTCCTATGGCCTCAAGAATGGATGCGGTTGAAAAAATCCGTCTTCGGCGTATTGAGAAGAAATTGGGCTTGTGTAAGCATGATTGCGGTAAACCGAAGCCTGTAAATCGCGATGAGAAGAATTCAAATGGAGAAAAAAATTCTTTTTGAGCAAATATGGCAGAGATATACTTTCTTGTGGACAATACATAAATAACAACACACACCACCGCAACGATAGCATTCTTCGAGAATGGAAGGTCCTTTCGGGTTGTCCTCGATATGGCAGATTGTACACATTTTCTTTCCGCGAAGCAGCGCATTGTTTGTTGTCCATCTCACACTCGAATTGGGGCCAAGATAATAAACTGCCATGCCGGTTCTGCCTAACACATCCCAATTTTTTCCAGTCAAAAGTGCGTACAGTAACGTAGGTCTGGCTGAAAATCGACGTAGGATTGATCTGAAATTTACGCACGGGCCACGTTACAAAATGAAAGAATAATATAAACAATAGAAACAATATACGAAATTTACAACCATGGCCGAAGCAAAACTTGAGAAAAAATGCGAGACAAACTTCGAAGAAAAGACCGATGCCCCATTTGTATTTTCGATTTTTAAATCGAACAAGGATCCAAGAGAATACAAATTTAATGTATTTAATCGAGAAAGCTATATCTCCGAACTGGCTGAATTTCGTCTTGCAAATCCCGATTTTGCCGCACTTGATGCAATTATACAAGAATTTCGACTCAAATCCATGAAATCTGTCGATAATCTCATTTCGAGAATGCAAAACGATCCAGAAAGCCCAATTTTATTTTGTTGAGAGCTGCACAAAACATTTTTTTAAAAAAGTGGAACCTTCTGAGTTTGGGCAACATTTTTTTTCGGAAATAATTTATCCCCGACGAAACCGCTATCGATGAAAAAAAAAATTTCCGCACTTGAAAATACGTAGTGATCTTTAAAATACGCCAACTAAAAATAAACCCTGTTTCATATGTACGAACATTTTAAAACATTGCAATAAAATGTCTTTGTCGTGTAACAAGTTTTAATTAATACATGCATTTTCCACAGTATCCACAATCATCCAAGCTACATGCTGCAAAATCATCCCCGGTGGAATTTTCTTCGACCGACCAAGAATCTTTGTAATCATCCCGTTCTTCATATGGAGGTGTATCGGCTCCGTCACAATCAAAATTTATAGAAAATCGCGTAGAAATATCTCGAAGTTTTATTAACCACGGAAGAATTATAGAAATGGCTCGCGGAGACATCCATCGGTCGTCTAAATTCGAAATTATTTCAAAATAATTTGGATCTTTTGGAAAATACATAAAGAAAGATTCGCCACTAATTCTTCCTCCCAAATAAAGCCCGATTTCATAATCTTCTTTGGAAATGTTCGCAAATTGCGTGAATTTTCTCTTATCCAAATCAGAAAGTATTTCAAGAAGATCAACTTCCAAAAAAAGTCCGATTTGACGGTTGTTTTTCATCTCGGCGATGATTTTTGAATATTTTTCTGTGTCGATTGGCTCGCCAGGCGCATGTAAAAAGAAAATTTCAGTACTCATGTTTGGAATCATATTACAAATCAAAAAAAACCAATCAATTCATTTTTCAATTTCTAAAAACGCGCTGTCGCATATGATTGCTCAGAATCAGCTCCTCTCGTCTTCTAAGATTTTAAAAACTCTAATATAAATTGTATCATTATCGATCTCTTCCATTAAATAATTTACTAAATTCTTTTAGATCTTTTTCTATGGTTTGTGTGCGATGTTCCAAAGAATAAAAAATATTGTTTTTCTTCCGAAAATGCTTTCGATAATATGTTTCATGGTTAATTTCGCAGACATTTTCTTCCAAAGCACTTTTGTACGCATCACAATATGTCTTGTTGCAAAGAATACAGATTCTCTCCGGGGTCTTAAAATATTTCGGTGTTCTTTGCCTGGAAAGCATTTTCTTGCAGACATTGCATTCGATCTTGCTATAATCCATTTTGCTACAAAAATCTATCTAGTTATATTGTAGATTTCAGATCAATTTTAAAAACAAGAAGCGACTGCCTTAATTCGAGTCCCCAAGTTCCTTGTATCCTGGTGCGTCGCGCCAGTTTTTCCAGCCGTTGCAAGTTGCTCCTGGCCCGAAAAGCGCTTCTCTAAAACGATTCCACCCAACATGTTTCACGATTTTGTTCCCGTCTGCTGGAAATGGAATACAATCGCGTGGGATCCAAACTCCTTCCATATATTCAATGTAACGCTCTTTTGCAAGTGGAGATAGAGCACTGTTAAAGATCCATACACAATCATAGCCGAGATCTAAAGTTCCAAGCATAAAATGCTTCCAATGCACTGTCTGTTCGCTCATAAATGTTTTATTTCGAATAATATTGTTATCGTCTAAATAAAAATCAGACAGAGAAAAACGGGCTCGGAGAAGTAGGTATCCAGGCCTTTATCGACAGAGGTGGAGTCAATCCAAAAACCGAATATTCAAAAGCAACATAACGATTGTTGGTATGTTTAGAACAACGCGATCAGGAGTCTCTAGAAGAGTTTTAAAAAAAGAGCTTGTGACAATTGGACACGAATTGCCGAACACGCTACACACACGCGCAATAAGCGTTTTTCTAGTTTCGAACATGTAGAAAAATGTGTGATCAGTACCCATTTTCTCGAGAAAACACTTTGTTCCGTAGGTTTGTGCCTGCATAATTAACAAAATACCAGAAATCATCGTCAAGCGGCGTATTTTTGAGAGATTCGTAGGAATGACCTTCAAATACTGATTCGAACGTCTGACCCACGAATTTCTGGAATCTGTCGGCACTTTGGAAATGGGTATCGTTTTTGTCTAATTGCATAAGCTGGAGTGTTTCCTGTGTTAAAACTTGGCCCCTGTTTAAATATCTGTAGTACATCTCCAAATTCACTCTCGCATTTTTCTCATTATCTGACATCTGGGTCCGTTTTTCGTTTTGGTCTGTGTGAATTGTCTTGATATCTTTCATTTTTTAAAAAAATAGATCGAGGAGACGGCGCTGTTTCGAGTCGTCACAAGAAAACATTTTTAAAAATGAATTGTTTTTGAAGCAACAACCTTCAAACAAGTACGAATCAAAAATGGCGTTGGATCAGGAATCATTGATCATCCTTAACAGTTTGAAAGGTGGGGAGAAGATTAGCATCACAGAAAAGTTATGTGGAACAATACGACCGTGTATTTGGAAAGACAGGTGAAGACACAATCACAACAGCGGATGATGTACATTTTGCACACTGGAATTCTAATCAATACTTTCCAAAAGTATTTTATACCATGGTCGGCGTTAAAATACCAATTATGGTCGACAATGTGGTTTCGGTTACTTTGATTTAAATTAGAGTCTGAAACGATTGACCCTGATTCCTAGAAATTTTTGCAAAACCCTCCCCGGACCTATCTAGAAAAAGTCAAAAACCGTCCAGAAAATATCTTAAGCTCTTCAAAAACCAAGCCAAAGCCTGTCAAATCCATCTCAAAAGTCTCTCAAAAATCTCTAATTCAAAAACACCTCAAAAACCAAGCTAAAGCTTAGCACCGCTCACTCCTTCGGAGCTCGCTAGATCCAAGGTGACGATCGACGTAGATGGAGTTCCTGATTTCCATAAGACATTCACTAATGATGCACACAAGCCGTCGAAAAAAAAAATTGTACAAAACTGATAACATGACACGCAAAAATACAAAAAAAAGTGTTATTATGGTGCGACTATTTCGACTAACTTTCACCAGTATTTTGACTGGTGTCATCGCTCAATGCGCTCAAGTCCAAGAACCGTGCACACTTGGGGTATCAACATGTTTGTGTAATAGTGATTTGGCGATTCTTGTGTGTCAACCTCAGGCAACAGGAAACATATTCGTCATTGGCGGACATTGCCAGGAAAATCAGCTCTGTCATCCAGTCCTTAAGTCCGGAGTCCTTCAGACCGATTGTTACAGTCTAATAACGTCACCAAATCCTCCATCAAGCACACAAACTTCAAAACCTGATCCTGGAACAAAGCCCAAACCAAAACCAAATCCAACGATATCCCAATCAGCGACAAGTACAATTCAACAGCCATCTCCTGTGATCCCATATTCCCCGGCTATTCCACCTCCTATTCCATCACAAGATCCATTTTCTCAGCAAAATGTTGCAACGCGCGGTACGATTTTACATACTGTGATCCAACTTGTCTTGTGTGTGTTTACAGCAGTGATTCATTCGTGACTTCGCTCGTCTGCGACTCGCTGCGCGGCATAAGTGCCTTGCCTACACTCGCTACGCTCGTTGCGCACTACGCTACGCTCCGTTTGCTTAGCACCGCTCACTCCTTCGGAGCTCGCTAGAACCAAGGCTTTAGCTTGGGTTTTTGAAGGAAGCTTAAGAGATTTTCTGGCCGGTTTTGACTTTCTGGAAAGGTCTGGAGAAGGGCTTGCAAAGGTTTAGCACCGCTCGCTAGATCCAAGGTGGTGGCGATGTATTTTTCGGATTTTATCGACAATGGCACTGACAATGGCAATCGACAATTTAAAAACACTCTTGTGAGAGGATGCATTAGGACTTGAGTCCTCCATTGGACTCGTTTTTGGACTTGAGTCCGTACAGAGTCCTATATAGAGGACTTGTGATTATCGAGTCCAGGACTTGAGTCCGTACAGAGTCCGTACAGAGTCCTATTTGGAGGACTTGTGATTATTGAGTCCAGGACTTGAGTCCGTGGCTTCACTGAGATGAGTCCTCGGATTCACTGAGATGAATGCTCGGCTTCTCTGAAATGCATCCTCACTCAAGAGCGTTTTTAAAATTGTCGGACCCAAGACTGATGGTGCTCACTTCAGTTACGTGACTAATTAGGCTTCCTTGAGATGAATGCGCGGCTTCACTGAGATGCCTCCTTAAATTAGGCTTTCTGTTCGGATTTCTTGCACAACAAAAATAGGCTCGCCTTGGAATTCGAAATAAAAACTTCCGTCGATTTTTTCGTTCATGTATTCACGCTCAAGCTCTTCTTTGGGGATTTCGGGGTACACTATCGCGAGAGATTCTTTTGCGGATTTAAGAGCTCCCTCCATGTTCGGAAATAACCCGTAGAATTTTGGTCGAATAAGATCTCCATTGGCGTCAACTTTGTTATCAAAACTATAAAAAAGCACGCCTGCTGACTTTTTCGCGGGAGACATTTTTGGAGGTATTCTGAAAATATCGAGGAGCATTGAATCATTTTTTTTTAAATCATTCCCTTTTCAAGAAATGCAAGTTCTTCGGTGCACACGCAGCAATTTTTGAACTTCCTCGTCGTCGAACACCGTTTCCCTTTCCCACAAACATCGCATCATCGACTTTGGACTCGATTTGGATGCTTCGAAGAAGCACTGTTTTTATAGAACACGCACTGCTCGCCCTTTCGCTACGCTTCAGGGCTCTCGAAGGTGTGTTTTTATAGAACACGCACTGCTCGCCCTTTCGCTACGCTTCAGGGCTCTCGAAGGTGTGTTTTTATAGAACACGCACTGCTCGCCCTTTCGCTACGCTTCAGGGCTCTCGAAGGCGTGTTTAGTTTCCAGAAAATCTCTTAAGTCTTCAAAAACTAAAGCAAGCTTTGCTCAAACAATTTGTTTAGAAAGTCTTCCAAAACATACAATATACACCGCTCAAGCCTTTTGTCAATACCTTCAATATTCATATAATACACACCGCTCAAGCCTTGGAATGGTAGCGAGCCTGCAGGGCGAGCGAGTGCGAATGTGGGGGTGGCAAGGCGCTTGCGCCGCGCAACGAGCGTAGCGAGTGTAGGCGAGTCGCAGACGAGCGAAGTCTCGTTCGAATATCAGGAAGATTGTTTCGTTCGATGCTCCGCATCTCACCTACACTCGCTACGCTCGTTGCGCACTACGCTACGCTCCGTTTGCTTAGCACCGCTCACTCCTGCGGAGCTCGCTAGAACCAAGGCTGTGTGTGGTGGTTTGATGCAGCAGACCGAAGGTCTGCAAGTGCAATCTTGGACTCGTTTTGGACTCGTGATTATTGAGTCCTATATGGATGACTCGTTTTGGACTCATAATGGCTTCAGAATGGATGCTAATTTGGATGCTGTTGAAAAGACCTGTCTTCGACGTATTGAGCTGAAGAAATTGGGCCTGTGTAAGCATGATTGCGTTTCCGTTCATCTCAAGTGATTCCAAAGGTTTGGTTTTATTTAAAATGAGTTGTACCGATTCATAAGTCCAACACATTTCCTCCTTCGAAACAATGTCTGCACTCGACGAAGCCAGAGATCTGAAGCTTGCCAGGATCGCCGAAATCGAAGCGCTTGGAGCAGAAGTTTATGAACTCGTTCAGGGAAAAATGCAGTACAATCTTGGAAGGATACTAGGCCTCCGTTGTACGGACTCAAATTCAACAGGGGAGCGGATATAGTACAAAAGCAACTTGAGGATGTGAAAAGAGTCATCTTGGAATGCGAGCCAGTCAAACAATCCCTTGGCGGAATGATCAACAAGATCTTCTCGTGAAGCATTTGCGATGCCCTAGTGGAACGGTCCTTGCGCCACCAATTTTAAAAACTGGTATAAACAAGCTATCGCTGTTGGGTATTATGCTTCGTAGCCTATCAGAGCCGTCCGTCCTTCTGAATCTGGCTCTTGTCGCCTCAAAAAGTTGACTTTCGCGTCGAACTTCTTCTCCATGTTGTTCTCCTTGATTGTTACGCCTCTGGCGAGCGATCGCTCCCATCGCGAACTAACGTCTGAAAGAGACTCTCCGTTAATCATTCTCTCGTAATCGTCGTACGATAGGCCTGTCTGATTATCGTGGCTTTGAATGTCTTATGAAAATCTGGAACTCCGTCTTCAGTGATTGTCATGCAAAACTTGACTTTGTTTGCTATAAACAGACCGAAAACGATCCCTCCGTTGCCTTTTACCTCCGTTTCGTACCGTCGGATTTTCAAAAATGTACAGCGCAATGAAGGGTGACGAAATGTGTGCAATGGTTCGGCATTCGGGTGAACTGTTTATAAAAGGCCTGGTGGGAAGACTGCGCGTGTCTAAGCTATAGGAATTATAATAATGTCATAAGTGAGATGGAATGGAATAACACACAACACGCTACACTGTATAACAATGAAGACCCCTATCATCATGCTCGCAATCGTACTTATCGCATCGGCTTCGGCCGCACCACACGCTGAACACGTCGACGGAGGATTTTTAACCGACACACGCAATGGGCCTTCGAAGAGGCTCTGTACCAGCACAGACGGCATTGTGTTTACATGCAAGCCTCTGCATGCCTCAGACAATGAAAATCCCGGGGCTTTGACGAAGCGCGCTTGTCAGATGTGGTATCGCTGCGTTTGGTAGAAATGTTGACGACAGCCTTAGACCCTGTGAACAGACTCAATAGGGCTGCTCGTCTCGAAAAGCGCCGTCTCTTCGATCTATTTTTAAAAAAGGGTATATATCCTTCTGGAGCCATCCATCCTTCTGCGTCCGGGCGTTGTCGTCTCGACAAGTTAACGTTTGGCTTGAAAGTCTTGTGGAAATCTGGAACACCGTCTGCGTTGATCGTTTTTCAAATTTTAGAAAAATTCAGAGAATAATCAAATACGTGTCACGTTATCATAACGACCTTTGCAATCCTTGCATCGGTTTGTCATGTTAATATCATCTTTGGTAGGCGGATAACCATACGCATGATGATGCTTCTCATGATTTACACGGAATTCAACTAAATACCCATGGTGATTTTCCTTATTTTCCTTCTCATTATAACCTAACGGTTTCCACCATTCGGTGGCATTTTCTGCAATAGAACTTCCTGTCAAGGTCATTGTTTATGCTACGTTTACTTCTTTACTGTGAGAAAAGATATTCCAGAATCAGTTAGTTACATTTTTTTTCTAGAAGGGTTTTTCGATCGTTACTGTCAATACAATCGTAAGGGATAATTTGCTTCTCGGGAGCGCGAGTCTGCGTTTGTTGCTCTTGAAGAAACAGATGCTCTTAAATGGATTATGATCGGCAAAATCTGAATACGTGACTACAATTGGAGGTTTTTCCACGATGAAAAAAAATTCTTGTTCGTCGGAAGATCTTCATCGCAAATGCTGCAAATATATCAAGATTCAATTAGAATACGAAGTCTAGGATACATTTGTGCTGAATTCTCATAATTGTCAGAACCCAATAACTTTTTAAAAATTCCATATTTAGCATGACTCGATTCATATTTTTTGGTCATGAACACATTTCAAAAACGCGAACCGGTTCACGCCGGAATGTTTGCAGCATCTGCGATTAAAGGAGCTTGAGTCACAAGGTACGAGGGCGTGTCAGAGCTCAAAAGAAGATATAAATGACAGCACGCTTGTAACTCACCTTGAGTCTGGGCTTGGGTGTGTGCACAATGTGTGTCGTCTGGACCTTGTTGAAGTAGGTCCAATAATTCATCAAGGCTGTAATCGGAATCATTCGTGCATCCTACAATTTCCACAAAATATCTGTTTTCTTTTTCGTGTGCTGTTCTGTTTTACACATGTACAGACGACGTAAAACTTTAATGCAAAATTGCTGTAAAAGCCATTTTTAAAAATGGTATCATTCGGGTATATAGTTGATTGGAGCCATCCAACCTTCGGAATCAGGCTCTTGACGTCTCAAAAAGTTGACTTTCGCGTCGAAACTTTTCGTCATGTTATTTTCGCTGGGAATTGTCACGCCATGATCAAGCGATCTCTTCCATCGTTTCATAACGTCTTGGATGTCTTCGCCATTAATCATGCTTTCGTAATCGTCGTACGAGAGTCCGGTTTGATTATCGTGCCCTTTGAACGTTTTGTGGAAATCAGGCACTCCGTCTTCGGTAACTGTTATACAAAACTTGATTTTGTTGGCAATAAACAGTCCGAAAACGATGCCTCCTTCGCCGTAGTCGTTTTTGCACTGTCCCATGGCGCTTCCAATATGGCCTGCTTTTCTGAGTTTTTCGTATGCAGTTGACGTAATGTACAGCGAGTCTGTGTCCATGTAATAGACGACTTTTGTTCTGAATCCGTCGATCTCCAGAATAAAAACATTCATGAGTTTTCTGCTGTACGCTAACTGCACAGATCCCATGTAGGAAGGCATGTATTTCACTCTTTCCATCGTTTTTTTACACGCGAAAGAACCGTTTTCCAGCTTGACAACGTCTTTGTATCTGTGGTCGAAATTACGACGCAGAGATGCTTCAGACTGCTCAATGCACCAAGATTCCATGATTCCCTTCTGCACCTGTTTTCCGTACAGAGAACACATGCACTGTTTGATGCTGCATTGTGCCACATCGTTTCCTGCTGCTTTGGCTTTTTGGCGCTGCTCGAACTGCCCTTGAACAAACGGTCTGAAAATCGGAGTCTTGTAGTTTTCATCGCAAATTATCCCGAAATGTATGTCTGTAACACGAGAACCGTTACATTTGACCTCTTCCTCGATATCGATGGAACAGTAATGCTCTGTTTTGGGTCCTACAGAAAGATCGTTTCCGTGTTCCGTTCTGTGTGCGCAAGCGGCCATAAACGTCGATTTGGGAGTTTCCATTGTCACGTGGAACCATCCGATTTTCGGGAAGAACGAGCTCGAATTCAAGGCATTCATGACACTCTGTTTTTCGTCTAGAGTCATGAGCCTAGCTGTATCGAATCGAGGCCAAAAATCCTCCAGAACCTGCACAGACGGGTAGAGACTTGTTGCATCACACGCTAGTAGAAGCTCTTTGTTCTTGATAAATTCCTTCATGAACGCTGCTTTTTCAGGATGTAGTCTCACGAATTCTGTGGAATAGTATCGCTCGTATGGCATCTTTCGGTACGGTCCTTTTTCCCATTCTTCTCGAATTTCAGCCTTGATTTGCTCGACTTTCTTTACAATTCCATTCATGGAATCGACTCCGAATGCTTCAAGCAAGTAGGCTTTCAACTTGTTCCACTCTTCTATTTCGAACTTGTTCTTGAAAGCGCCTACGCGTCCTCCAAACACGGTTTTGCGTATGAATTTCTCGATGTTTGGATCTTGACAAGCAAAAATGGGTTCTGCTTTATAAGGTTCTGGATTTATCCACCCCAACCCTGTTTTCGCATCGAAAAACGTCTCTTCTTCATCCCATTCGTGGTGTTTTGCCAAAAACGCTTTCCATGCGAGACTCGAATTCGAAATACACGAAGTTAAAGGAATTCCTCTGTATCCGCCTTTGTCGTCCAGTTTTTCAGCCAAATTATCGTAAATCGATCTGTCGTAGAGATACTTGCAGATTGCTGTCGACAAGACGTCCTTTTTCAGGTACGGAACCCAAGTTGGTCTCAATCTCTCTGCGTCTCTCCAATTTTTGACTTGATCGTGGTCAAACGAGGATTTGGAGAGTTCGATTGGGAGTTTGTAGGACGTACAGAGACTTCCAAGACTGCCTTGCATAAACGACATTGTGCATCCCCAGTGGATAAACAGGAACTGCTTGTCTGACACGGTTTGACCTTTGCGTTTACCTGATTTTATCACTCGATCTTCTTGCCGCAAGAAATGTCGGGTCGTCACGCGCACGAGTCCTCGTCCTGTTATTAGAATGTCGCTGAATCTCACGTATTTCTGAATCATGAGCAAGTAATTGTCGAATTTCGCTGCGTTGTGTCCGTAGAAGAAGATGGTCTTGCTTTTGAGCCGACCTTTGTCGTTTCGAGCTGACGGAGGGTTGGCTCTGTATTTCGCCGTAATCGAGTTGAGCATGTGTTGAATTCCGTTGAAAACTTTTGTGTTACGACTCCCAATTCTCGCTACTCTCTGGATGTCTGCTTCCGATATTGTGCTAAAAGAATCGAGAATTGAAGAAACGCGAGCAAGAGCGTTCATAGGCATGTATGCTGTTCCATACGGTACAGAATCTGCCATTATGGTACCTTCCACTGCATCGGGGAACGTCTCCGAATCCCAGATAAACTGGTCTTCAAACATGTTGAATACTTGCTTGTGGGGCTGTTTGCATTGGGAAATGTCTTCGAGCATCTCTTCCTTTATCACCTTCTCCTGCCAGACGATTTTCTCCTTCGCTGTTCTAAAACCTTGAGCGAATTTGCCTTTTTTCTTCAACACAATGTAATGACCGTCGCAGATTGCAACAACAAAAGCATAGTTTCTGCAAAGCCGAACTTTACGCTCTTTTTCGTCATACAGTCCGATTTTCGTGTCTGCAAATTCGTTGAATCGTTGAATTTTGCATTGCGGGAAT